>JADMIO011609057.1_pt1 | contig 37253 bp, 37 predicted proteins | sample 8958161 | NCBI WGS metagenome assembly JADMIO01 (sample SAMN16585339, study PRJNA669376) | soil metagenome | isolation source: Crop rotation soil | place: USA: Cullars Rotation, Alabama | collected 2011 | reverse complement strand
TTCGTCGACTGGCTCGCCGTCGACCGGGTCGAGGGCCGCGAATTTGACGCCGGCCTGCACCGCCACTGGCTCGATCCCACACGCCCCTTCGCCGAGGCGGTGCTGAAGCCGGCCCATGGCGTGCTCGTCACCTCGGCCACGTTGCGCGCCGGCGCGGACTGGCCGACCGCCGAGGCGCGGACCGGGGCCGCCCATCTCGCCGGAGACGCCTCCCGCTTCGAGGCCGCCAGCCCGTTCGATTATGCCGCGAACAGCGAAGTGCTGGTGGTCACCGATGTGAAGAAGGGGGATCTCGCCGCTTTGGCCGGGGCCTATGCGCGGCTGATCGAAGCGGCGGACGGCGGCACTTTGGGCCTGTTCAGCGCGGTCCAGCGGCTGAAAGCGGTCCACGCCCGCATCGCCGACCGACTCGCTCGCGCCGGTCTCCCTCTCTACGCCCAGCATGTCGACCCGATCGACACGGGAACCCTCATCGATATTTTCCGCGATGACCCGCACGCCAGCCTGCTCGGCACAGACGCGCTGAGGGACGGCGTCGACGTGCCCGGCCATTCCCTGCGGCTCGTGGTGATGGAGGGCGTGCCCTGGCCGCGCCCGACCGTGCTGCACGCCGCGCGCCGCGCCGCCGGCGGCGGCACGGCCTATGACGACCGGGTGGTGCGCGCCCGCCTCGCCCAGGCGTTCGGGCGATTGATTCGCCGGACAGGCGATCAGGGCATGTTCGTCCTGCTGTCGGCGGCGACACCCTCGCGGCTGCTCGAGGCCATGCCCCCCGGCGTGCGCGTCGCGCGGGTGCCCTTGGACGAAGCGATCCGGCGGGTGCGTGCGCGGCTGGCGTCGGGCGCCGGGGCCGTGCATGATGCCCCCCGGCACGAGGCGGACGTGAGGAGCGGGGAGGTCGAATGAGGACGCTGACGCTCCTGCGCCACGCCAAGTCCGGCTGGGATGCGCCGGTCGCGCGCGATTTCGACCGGACGCTGAATGCGCGGGGCCGCAAGGCAGCGCGGGCGATGGGCCGCGAGATGCGCCGCCTGAACCTTGGCTTCGATCTTGTCCTCGCCTCGCCAGCCGCGCGCGTCACCGAGACCCTGACAGAGCTCGCCCAAGGCTATGGCGCCGCGGTCGACACGCGCTTCGACGAAGCCATTTATCTGGCGCCGGTGGACGCGCTGCTGGCGATGGTGCGCGCCGCCGACGACAAGGATGCGCGGCTGCTGCTGGTCGGCCACAATCCTGGCATGGAGCAACTGGCCTTGCTGCTGTCCGGCGACAACGCCCTGCGCGACGAGATCGCGACGAAATATCCCACTGGCGCGCTGACCGAGATCGCCTTCGACACCGACCATTGGCGCGACATCGAGGCCGGGGAGGGACGGCTTGCGCGCTTCATCCGCCCGCGCGAGCTTGGCGAAGGCCTCGGTCCGAACGACTAGATGATCGGCCTATTGCCGGCGCTGGCCTGCGTCGAACCGCGCCTGATAGGACTGAACGCGCGCGTCGATCTCGGCCTGTTCCTCGGGCTGCATCTGGCCGCGAATCAGGCGGAAGCGATAGCGGCCATTGTCGATCTCGAGCACGCCGACCCGGCCGCGCGTGCCGGTCTCCGCAATGAACAAGGGCAGGCCGAGGGCCAGCACCTGATCGTCCCAGGCGGCCGGGATCACGCTGGTGCGCCCGCAGGAAATGCCGGCCATGCCCTGCGGAATGGCGGGCTGGAAGCGCTGGCCATTGGCGGTCTGCGCGAGCACGTGCAGGTCGGTCGCCTCGACGGTGAGCAATTGTCCGCGCTGCTGCTCCAGCAGGTCGCAGCGTATTTCGCGCAGCTCGCGCTGCGGCGTGGTGGCCGCGGCGGGCGTCGCGATGGCGAGCGTAAAGCCGGCAAAAGCGGCGAGCGAAAGCAGGGGCTTAAGCGAGGTCACAGGGCCGTCTCCTCCAATGCTTCGGCCAGCGCCTGACGGAGCGTGCGCAGCGCGGCCGCTGGAAAGGATGTAGCATGATCGGCGGCCGGCGGCGAGGGGCGCGGCGCCGGCGGGCCGCCTTCCGCTTCCGACGGGGCGGTGCCGCCGCTCTTCAGCAATTGCTGGACACCGCGGATCGTATAGCCGTCCTGGTTCAGCAATTTGTGGATGCGCCGCGCCAGGGCGACGTCGTCGGGCCGGTAGTAGCGCCGGTTGCCGGCGCGCTGCAGCGGCCTCAGCTGCGGAAACCGCGTTTCCCAGTAGCGCAGGATGTGCTGAGGGACCCCGAGGTCGCTGGCGAGTTCGCCGATCGTCCGGAAAGCATTTTCGCTCTTGCGGATCGGTTCGGCCATGCAGGGCTTACCCGGTCCGGGCGATCCGCTCGCGCATGATCTGACTGGCGCGGAAGGTGAGCACGCGGCGGGGCGCGATCGGCACCTCGACCCCGGTTTTCGGATTGCGGCCGACCCGCTCGCCCTTGTCGCGCAGGATGAAGCTGCCGAAGCCCGAAATCTTGACGTTCTGGCCGTCGGCCAGAGCGCCGCACATATGGTGCAGGATGCCCTCTACGATCCCGGCCGATTCGGCCCGGGACAGGCCGATTTCGCGATGCACGATGTCGGCGAGGTCAGCGCGCGTGAGCGTGCCCACGGACGGTTTCCTGATCGCACCCAGATCGGCCATCGAAGCAATCCCCCTAGGACTTCAAACCGCAACATTAGAGCAGCTTGCCCCTTATAGCAACGTGACTCTTTTAGGGAAAAGCGGGATCGGAACGCGCTAGTAACGAACCGCTGCGGCGCCCCAGGTGAAGCCGCCGCCCATCGCCTCGAGCACCAGCAGCTCGCCCCGCCGGATGCGCCCGTCGCGGACCGCCGTGTCGAGAGCCAGCGGCACCGAGGCCGCCGAGGTATTGGCGTGCCGGTCGACGGTGACGATCACCTTTTCCGGCGGCAGGCCGAGCTTCTTGGCGGTGGCGTCGAGAATGCGCTTGTTCGCCTGGTGCGGCACCACCCAGTCGACGTCGTCGGCGACATGCCCGGTCGCGTCCAGCACCTCGTTCATCACCTGGGCGAGGTTCACCACCGCGTGGCGGAACACTTCCTTGCCCTTCATGGCGACGGTGCCAACCGTCTGCGTCGTCGACGGCCCGCCGGTGACGTAGAGCAGGTCGTTGTGGCGGCCGTCGGCATGGAGCCGGGTGGCGAGAATGCCCGTGTCGGGATTTCCCTCGGCCGCCTTCAGCACCACGGCGCCGGCGCCGTCGCCGAACAGGACGCAGGTCGTGCGGTCCTCCCAGTCGAGGATGCGGCTGAACGTCTCGGCGCCGATCACCAGCGCAAAATCGGCCATGCCGCCCCGGATCATATTGTCCGCCACCGACAGAGCGTAGAGGAAGCCGGTGCAGACCGCCGCCACGTCGAAGGCGATGCAGTCGTCAATGCCGAGCAGGGTCTGCACCTTGGTGGCGGTGGCGGGAAAGGTCTGGTCGGGCGTGGCGGTGGCGAGGACGATAAGCCCGATCTGGCCGGGCGCGACCCCGGCCGCCTCCAGCGCCTTGCGCGCCGCCTCGGCGGCGAGCGTGCCGGTGGTCTCGTCATCCCCGGCAATGTGACGGGTGCGGATGCCGGTCCGCTCGGCGATCCAGTCGTCGGTCGTGTCGATATTCTTCCAGGCCGCGAGCTCGTCATTGGAGACGCGGCGCGCGGGCAGCGCCGAACCGGTGCCGGCAATGAGGGAACGCCTGATCATCGGAGGGCTCATTTGGCGGCGGCGAGCTGCGTGCGCTGGGCCGAGACGTTGGCGAGGTCCTCGGCGATCTTGCGGGTCAGATCCTCGCGGACCAGCCGCGCCGCCACGCGGATCGCATTGGCGACGCCCTTGTCGCTGGCGCTGCCATGGCTCTTCACGACCAGGCCGTTGAGCCCGAGGAAGACCGCGCCATTGTGATTGTCCGGATCGAGATGGTGGCGCAGCAATTCGGTCGCCGGCCGCGAGATCAGGAAGCCGATCTTGGAGCGGGTCGAACTGGAGAAAGCGCGCTTCAGCAGGTCGGTCACGAACCGCGCCGTCCCCTCGAGGGACTTGAGCGCGATATTGCCGGAAAAGCCGTCGGTCACGATCACGTCGGTGCCGCCGCGCGACATCTTGTCGCCCTCGATGAAGCCGTCGAAGCGCATGTGGAGATGCTGGGAGCCGCGCAGGATCGCGGCGGCGTCCCTGAGCTCGTCCGTCCCCTTCAGCTCCTCGGTGCCGATGTTGAGCAATTGCACGCGCGGCCGCGGCAATTCCAGCACGACCCGGGCATAGGCTGCGCCCATTACCGCGAACTGGACCAGATTGTTGGTGTCGCACTCGGTATTGGCGCCGAGATCGAGCATCACGCAATCATTGGCGCCGAGCGTCGGCAGCAGGGCGGCGAGCGCCGGCCGGTCGATGCCCGGCATGGTGCGGAGCGCGATCTTGGACATCGCCATCAGCGCGCCGGTATTGCCGCAGGACAGAGCCGCGTCGGCCTCGCCTTCCTTCACCGCGGCGATGGCGCGGCCCATGGAGCTGGACTTGGCCCGGCGGATCGCCTGGCTCGGCTTCTCGTCGCCGGAAATGACGTCGTCGCAATGGATGATCGTGGACACCGCCGCGAGCCCGCCATGCCTGGCAAGCTCGGCGCGGATTGCGTCCTCATGGCCGAACAGCAGGAAATGGAGGTCGTCGCGACGCTGAAAGGCAAGGGCGGCGCCCGCCACGTTCACCTCGGGACCCGAATCGCCACCCATCGCGTCGATTGCGATCCGTGGCCCTTTTCCCACCGAAGCGTTCCTCCGTACAGCCGTGCAGCCGGCTACCTCTTACGCCTCGGTCTTGAGGATTTCACGTCCCTTGTAGTGACCGCAGCTCGGGCAGAGGTTGTGCGGCAGGCGGAGCTCGCCGCAATTCGGGCACTCCTGATAGCCCGTCGCCTTCAGCGAATCGTGGCTGCGGCGCATGTTGCGCTTGGAGGGCGAGGTTTTTCTCTTGGGGACGGCCATCGTGGCACCTGTTCTTGTTCGAATTGATGTGGCGAGCGCGGGTTCGGTGGTCAACGACCGGTCCGGCCGCTGGCCTCACGGCCCGATGCTCTCGCTTGAAGGGAGCGGCCTATAGCGATTTGGCGCGCGGTTGCAAGCGTGGCGGCGCGTGATACGAGGGGCGGCCAGGGGGACAGACCATGACACCGACGGTGCTTCCGATCACGCTGACCATCGCCGCGGCCGCGGCGGTCCTCCACATCTGGCTTGCCGGCCGGGTCAGCCAGCTGCGCCGCGGGTACAAGATCAGCATCGGCGACGGCGGCAATGAGGCGCTGCACCGCCGCATCCGCGCCCACGGCAATTATATCGAGAATATGCCGATCGTGCTGGTCCTGCTGGCGCTGGTCGAACTGGCCGGCGGCGATCCCCGCATCCTGTGGGGCGCCGCGATCCTCTTCATCGTCGCGCGCCTGCTCCACGCCTTCGGCATGGACCAGAATCCGCCGAGCAAGCTGCGCATGGCCGGCATGATAGGCAGCATCCTCGCTTTGCTCATCCTCGCCGGCTACGCCATCTTCATCGTCTACCGGCACCCGCCGGCACTCTGACCCTCACGGGCCGCGGGCGAGCACCCGGTCGGCGACGAAGGGATTGGTGCGGCGTTCCTGGCTGAAGGTCGACATCGGGCCGTGGCCGGGGACGAAATGGGTGTCGTCGCCGAGCGGCCAGAGCCGCCCGGTGATCGCGTCGATCAGGTCCTGGTGATTGCCCATCGGGAAGTCGGTGCGGCCGATCGACCCCTGGAACAGCACATCGCCGACGATGGCGAGCTTCGACTCCGGATGGTGGAAGACGACATGGCCCGGCGTGTGGCCGGGGCAGTGATAGACGTCGAGCACCAGTTCGCCGACCGTCACCTGGTCGCTATTGACCAGCCAGCGGTCGCTCTCGAAGACCTTGCCGGTGATGCCGTAATTGCGCCCGTCATCCTCGAGCCGCGCGATCCAGAAGCGGTCGTCTTCATGCGGCCCCTCGATCTTCACGCCCAGCTCGTCGGCAAGGATCTTCGCGGAGCCGCAATGATCGATATGGCCATGGGTCAGCAGGATCTTCTCGATGGTCACGCCCTGCTGGACCGCCGCGGCCTTCAGCTTGTGCAGATCGCCGCCGGGATCGGTGAAGGCGCCGCGCATCGTCTTCGTGCACCAGATCAGGCAGCAATTCTGCTGCAGCGGCGTCACCGGGAGGATCGCGGCGCGGAGCGGCGGGGTGGAAGCGGGAGCACTGGCCATGTCCGGCAAATGGCCTTGGCCGCCCGGCGATGCAAGCTATGCTCCTGGTATGGAGTTTTCTCGCCGCGAGATCCTTGCCGCTTCGGCCCTGCCCCTGCTGACGGCCTTCGCCGAGCCCGAATATGACGTGCCTTATGTGCCGACGCCGCCCGCGCTGGTCGAGAAGATGCTCGATCTGGCGCAGGTCACTGCCGCCGATTTTCTGATCGACCTTGGCTGCGGCGACGGGCGAATCGCGCTTGCCGCGGCCCGGCGCGGCGCCCGCGCACTGGGCGTCGACATCGATCCCCTGCGCATCCAGGAGGCGGTCGCCGCCGCGCGCTTCGCGCAGATGGAAAGCCGGGTCGCCTTCCGCCGCCAGGACCTGTTCCGGACGCCGATCTACGAGGCGAACGTGATCGCGCTCTATCTCCTGCCGGCCATCAATCTCGCTTTGCGCCCCCGCCTGCTGACCGAGCTTCGCCCGGGCAGCCGCGTCGTCAGCCACGCCTTCACCATGGGCGACTGGCACCCGGACGGCGAGGACGAGCTGGACGGCCGGCATATCTTTCTCTGGATCGTCCCGGCGGTCGCCGGCGGCAATTGGGCGATCACCGAGACCGGTGGGAGCAGCTGGACGCTGTCGATCGAGCAGCGTTTCCAGGCGCTGACCGGGACCCTCGCCGGGACCGGTGGGACAGCAGCGCTGGAGCAGGCGCGGCTGCGCGGCGCCCGGCTGAGCTTCACCGCCGGCGGACGCGCCTGGACGGGAATGATCGGCGACGCCACGATCGCCGGCGAAAACGGCGCCTGGAGCGCCAGACGCGTCGCCTAGCCTAGCGGAACGTGTCGCCGAGATGGGCCGGGCTGGCCTGCCGGCTATGGATCGCCGCCACGACCTGCGCCCCGAGCAGCCCGGCGGCGACGGCGCCCAGATTCGCGACCAGCTCAAGCGCGCCGAGCGCGCCCAGCGAACCATAATCGCCTTCCAGCGCGATCCGGAACGAGATGGCGCTCGCCACATTCGCGACCAGCATCGCCGCCCACCAGAAGCCGACCAAAGGCGGCGCGCTCCGGCCCTGCCAGTCGCGCGGCGCGTCGCTCGCCTTCCAGGTGTCGCGCACCACCCAATAGGGCATGAAGAACCACATGATCGGGACGAAGAACCAGGCGACCGACAGGCCCGGCGAGCCCATCAGATCCTCGGCGCCCATCGCCCGGGCGTTGGCATTGGCGCGGTAGAACCAGATCAGGAACAGCGAAATGGAGGCCAGCCAGGTCAGGAATTGGGCAATCGCCAGCGGGCGGCTGAGGGTGCTCCAGAACAAAGTCTCGGGGCCCATGGTCAGCGACAGGATGATCGCGACGGCGGCCACCAGCGCATCGGCCCAGAGCGCCACGCGCGCGGCCTGGGCGAGCGCCGACGCCGGCTGGTAGACGAAGGCCATCAGGCGCCGCGCGCCGGCGGCCGGTAGCCGGCGTCGGCGTTGAACGCCTTTTCGGCGTCGAGCCTGGTCTGGCGGTAGAGGAGGAACAGCGGCAGGCCGAGGACGGCGAGCACGAGGGCCCAGATCGAGACCCCGTCCATCAGGCTGATCTGAAGGGTGCAGAGCAGGGTCATCGAGATGAAGACACCGAGCCCGGCATATTCGTTGATCCGGCTGAGGCTGAGAACCTCCCGCCCGTCGTCCGTCCGGACGCCGCTGATCCCGCGATGGTCGATCGCGGAGAAGACATAGAAGCGGCCCCGAGTGCCCGGGGTCAGCAGCTCGGCGACATTGTTCATCACCACGGCCTTGGTCCAGGTCTTGGTCGTGCCGTCGTCGAGCCGGAAAAGGATCCGGTCATAGACGCTGATCTTGGGGCGCCGCCGGCGCAGCACCGCCTCTTCCACCGTGCCGTCGATCTTCGATGCCGCCATGCCCATTCCCCTTGCTTCGAGCCGCCCGGTCCTGTCCCGGCCGAGGTCACCGCGCCCCAGGGCGACAATGGGCCACAGGATCAAATCCGGCACGACGAAAGTTGCGGCTCCGGCGACTAATTGCCCTGGCCGAGCAGATTGGCCTGCCAGAACAGCAGATTCACCCAGAACTGATAGTCCTGGTTCTCCTTTTTCGCGAAGCCATGACCCTCATTCTGGCCGATCAGGTGCCAGGCCGGACGGCCGGCGGCGCGAACGGCGGCGACCATCTGGTCCGCCTCGGACTGCGGCACGCGCGGATCGTTGGCGCCGGTCACCACCATCAGCGGAATGCGCAGCTCCGCGACGCGGGTCATCGGGCTGATCGCCAGCAGCTGCGCGCGCTGTGCCGGATCGCGCTCGTCGCCATATTCGACGCGCCGCAGATCGCGGCGATAGCTCTGGGTGTTCTCCAGGAAGGTAACCCAGTTGGAGATGGCGACGACGCAATTGGCGGCGCGCAGGCGGTCGCCATACCGGATCGCCGAGGCGTAGCACATATAGCCGCCATAGGAGCCGCCGGTGACCGCGAAGCGGCTGCGGTCGAGCGCCGGATCCTGCTGCAGCCGGTCGAGGAAAGCGCCGATGTCGCGGACGCTGTTCTCCCGGAGGGCCGGCCCGTTGTCGAGGCTGACGAAGCGCTTGCCGAAGCCGGTCGAGCCGCGCACGTTCGGGTAGAAGAGCGCGATGCCCAGCTCGTTCAGCAGATAATTGTTGCGGCCGAGGAAGCCGGGCCGGGACTGGCCCTCCGGCCCGCCATGGATGTTGACGAGCAGCGGCCGCCGCCCCGGGAAGCGCCGGGGATCGGGCCGGTAGAGGAAGCCCGAGACCGACTCGCCGTCGAAGCTGCGCACCTGGATCAGCTCCGGCTCGACATTGGCCGACGCATCGAGCCCACCGGTCTCGCTCCGCGTCCAGCGCGTGACCGCCAGCGTGCGCGGCTCGACCGAATAAGCGTCGGACGGGCTGCGGGCCGAGCTGAGGCTGAGACCGACCGTGCCCCAGGGCGCGATACTCAGGCCGCCGATCGTCCCGGCCGGCAGGCCCCCGACCACGCGCGCGGTGCCGGTCCTGGTATCAAGCAGCCGCAGACGGCCGATCCCTGCCTCGTTGGTGACGAGGGCGATTGTGCGTCCGTCGTCCGAGACATCGAAGCTCTCCACGTCCCAATTGAGGTTGGCGAGCACCGGTGTGAAGCGGCCGGTGGCGGGATCCAGGCGGCCGAGCCGCTGGAAGTCGGAGCCCTCGTCGGAGGTAACCCAGAGCGTTCCGTCTGGCGCATATTCGGCATTGCCATAGGAAATGTCGCGGCGGTGATCGCCGATCGGCGTCATCCGCCCGGAGGCAAGATCGAGCCGGTAGAGGTTGGACTTGGTGACGGAGATATAATTGGTCACCACCGCGCTGCGGCCGTCAAAGGCGAAATCGGCCACGCCCCAGCCGCCGCCCTGCACCTGCGCGACCATCCGGTTGGTCTCGGGATTGCGCGGATCGACGACATAAATGTCGTAGTCGGTGCCGTTCCGGCGGGTCGAGGTATAGGCGATCCAACGGCCGTCATGGCTGAAGCCGTCAAACTCGTTCCGGCTGCGCCCGTCGGTCAGCAGATTCAGCCGGCCATTGGCCACCGCATAGATCTGGAAGAACTCGCTGCCGCCGGTGTCGCGCGTGGCGACGAGTATGTCCCCGCTTGGCGACCAGCTGCCGTTGACCGGCTCGGCCTCGAAGGTGATCTGCTGACGATCGCCCATCGGCGTCGCGACCCGATGCAGCTGGGTGGTGTCGCCAAAGCGGGTGGTGATCAGCATCGAGCGGTCGCGGGCGTTCCAGCCCCAGAAGCCCGCACTCCGGAATTCCATATAAGGGCGGGTGCGCTGCGCCAGTTCGAGCGGCACGGGCGGGATGCCGTCGGCCGTCAACGCGGCTGGCTTGGGCGCAACGGCGGGCGCGGTTCCGCTCTGCGCGGAGACCAGAGCCGCCGGCGCGACAAGAAGGGCGGCGGCGAGCAGTTTCAGGCGCATGGATATTCCCCTCATGCCGGCGAGTCGGCTTATCATGCGCCCGATCTGGCCATTGTGCGTTCGATGCGTCAACAAGCGAGCATGCTGCGCCGAGACGGGACCGGGAATTGATCCACCAATATGCCGCCTTGCCCTATCGGACGGATGCGCAGGGCGAACTCGAAATCCTGCTGATCACGTCGAAGGAGCGGCGGCGCTGGGTGATTCCCAAGGGCAACCCCATCTCCTCTTTCCGCAGCTACGAAACCGCAGCGCGCGAAGCGTTCGAGGAGGCCGGCATCGAGGGCGGCATCGCGCCGGAGCCGGTCGGCAGCTTCCGCTACATGAAGCGCCGCCGCGCCGGTCCGGACGTGCCGGCGATGGTCACCGTCTTTCCGATGCTGGTCACCCGCCAGTTCAGGCACTGGCCGGAGCACGGCGAGAGGGAGCTGCGCTGGTTCGCGCCCGAGGACGCCGCCGAGGCGGTGGAGGAGCCCGAGCTCAAAGAAATCATAGTGTCATTAAACCGTCGCAAAGACGCGCTCTATCCGCGGGCGTCGCTCGTGATGATGGGCGTCAATCGATTCTCCTGGGGGTACCGGATGCTGAAATTGGTCCGCAAGCTGATGCCGCGGGAGGACCGCTTCTTCGACATGTTCGAACGTCACGCCCAGCTGCTGGTCTCGGGCGCGGACGCGCTTGAGAAAATGGTCTCGGGCGCGGAGCCGATTCCGGCCTCCTGCCAGGCGATCGAAACCCATGAAAACGCCGCCGACGACGTCACCCGCGACGTGCTGGTGGCGGTGCGCCGCTCCTTCATCACGCCCTTCGACCGCAGCGCGATCACCGCTCTGACCTCGTCGATGGACAATGCGATCGACGAGATGTGGCAGACTGCCAAGGCGATCACGCTCTACGAGGTGACGAGCTTCCAGCCGCAGATGGCGGAGATGGGCAAGGTCGGCAGCGAGGCCGCCCGGCTGGTGCTGGAGGCAGTCCCGCTGATGCGCAACATCGGCCGCAATGCCGGCCGGCTGCACGAGATCACCGAGGCGATCGTGCATCTGGAGGGCCAGGCCGACGTCCTGCACGACGCCGGTCTCAGGGCGCTGATCAAGGCCGGCGCGAAGAAGGATCCGATGAACTTCATCGTCAACCGCGAGGTCTACCGGCATCTCGAGCGGGTCCTCGACGCCTTCGAGGACGTTGCCGACGAGATTTCGGGCATCGTGATCGATCACGCCTGATGGAAGGCTATACCTTCATCATCATCGCCCTGATCGGGGTGGCGCTGCTGTTCGATTTCCTGAACGGCCTGCACGACGCCGCCAACTCGATCGCGACCGTGGTCTCGACGCGCGTGCTGAGTCCGCAAATGGCGGTGATCTGGGCGGCCTTCTTCAACTTCATCGCCTTCCTGTTCTTCAGCCACGCCGTCGCCAATACGATCGGCAAGGGCACGATCGACCCCGCCATCGTCACCCCCGCGGTGATCTTTGCCGCCCTGATGGGCGCGATCATCTGGAACGTGATCACCTGGTTCCTCGGCATTCCCTCCAGCAGCAGCCATGCGCTGGTCGGCGGGCTGGTCGGCGCCGGCGTCGCGGCCGGCGGGTTCGGGGTGGTCATCACCGGCGGCGTCCTCAAGACCGCCGCCTTCATCTTCCTCGCCCCGATCCTCGGCATGGCGATGGCGATCTTGATCGTGATTCTCACCTCATGGCTGTTCAAGCGGGTGTCGGCGACCACGTCGGACCGCGTCTTCCGGCGCCTGCAGCTGGTCTCCGCCGCGGCCTATTCGCTCGGCCACGGCGCCAATGACGCGCAGAAGACGATGGGCATCATCACCGTCCTGCTCTTCTCGCAGGGCCTGCTGCACGGCGACTTCCACGTCCCTTATTGGGTGGTGATCGCCTGCCAGGCGGCGATGGGCCTCGGCACGCTGATGGGCGGCTGGCGGATCGTCCACACGATGGGCTCGAAGATCACCCGGCTTACCCCGCACCAGGGCTTCTGCGCCGAGACGGGCGGCGCCATCATGCTGTTCGGCGCCACCGCCTTCGGCATTCCGGTCTCGACCACGCATACGATCACCGGCGCGATCATGGGCGTCGGCGCCGCCCGCCGCGCCTCCGCGGTGCGCTGGGGCGTCGCCGGCAACATCGTCATCGCCTGGTTCCTGACCATCCCGGCCTCGGCGCTGATGGCCTGGTTCTTCTACGAGATGACGAAGCTGTTCTGAGCCGCCGGGAAGTCGATATATTTCGCAACCCGGCATCGAACCTTCATTGAATAAGCAGATGGCGCCCTTCGCCATGTTGTGCAATTCTTGTCGTCATGGGCCTCACAACGCCTCTGACACTTCTAATTCTTGCGGGTATCCTGATCATCGCAGGTTTCATATTCTGGGGCCTTGCCACCGGCGTAAAAGCCAAACTTCTAAAACCGCCAGCGAACATGACTCGCGGTACTCGCATTTTCTATTTCGCCACCGGAACCGCCGCATTTGTCGCGGCGCTGATATTCGTTCTTCGAAGCGACCAGGGCCAGGTTTCGAGCGCGCCAGAAAATGGTGCGACGGCCCAGCCGCACCCGGAGGGCGCCTCTGCAAATGCGAGTCAGCCGGATCGGAGCGCGCCGACCGGGGGCAGTCCAACCCAGTCACGCGCCAGTCGAGGCCCGGCCGGTCATCCGCAAGCCACTGCCAGGGAAAATGGCTCGCCCCGACAGCCCGATAACAGGGCCGCACTTGGCGGCTCTGCGAATGCGAGCAACGGCAGCGTAGCGGTTGCGGGCAACACGAACAATTCTACTATCGGGGTGATCCAAGCGCCTGCCCCCGGGCACCGAGGCGAGTGACGTGGCTGGTCGCTGTCTCCTCGCTGCATTTCTAGGCGTCATCCTCGCAAGCAGCCTTTCCATGCTGCCAGCCGCGGACGCCCAAGGAAATGCCACCGCGGACAATTGCAGCATCGCAATTGCGGGGAATGTCACCAACAGTACAATCAAGGTGACCTGCATCATCGCGCCCTCGGAAGCGGCCAGGCGGATCGCTGACACACTTGCCGTCGGGCATGTCGACCCGTCGGTTGCCCGCGCGGTCAGGAGTGGAGCCTTTGAAGATGCGCTTGCCCGGATCGACAGGCTTGTCGCCGAAGGGGTATCGGATGAGGCTGCCCTGCTTTCGCTGGCCACCCAGATCGAGACCATGAAAGGGAATATTGGCGGCGCCACAGGCTATGCCCACCGCGCTTATGAGCTGCGGCCAAACGATGTGCAGGCGACCGTGGACTATTACACCCTGCTCAACATAAGCGGCCGGACCGGAGAAGCGAACCAGCTCCTCGATTCCGCCGACAGGAGGCGCGGTCAGTTCGGTGACCGGGGCGCCGCCATCGTCGAAACGATCCGCTTCTTCCGAGACACTGCTCCTGTCACACTCATGTGGCACATGGCCGCGCTCGAGTGCGCGGAAGGCGCAGGCGCCGGGAGAGCCGGATCGTCGACCGGACGAACCGGCCATCCGGCAAGGACCGCGGCAAGTAGAGACTGCCCCGCCGACCCGCTGGCCCGATCACAAGCGAGGGAGTTCCGCGTCTCGGCCGCGAGACTGTCCCGCGGGCTTTCGAGATTGGGCCCGAACGATCGGCTGGCCGCCCCTCTCAACTATCGCTTGCTGAACTTTCTGCGCGTTTGCGACCATCTTGTCGGTGACAGCCGGGCTGCTGTGACAAGCACCGCAAACGTGGGAGCTTTCGAGCGTCGCCTGTTCGAAGCGCAAGGCCCATGGGCCGTCCTGCGTTCGATTGCCGCTACTTTCGACCTCGAGTTCGATCTCTCCGACGATCAAAGGCGCGAACGTTACCGGCTGTTCGATCAAGCGTTAAACGACGCAACGGTCGTACCCATCGCAGCGGCCGGCGAACCCAACGCACATATGTTCACCGGACTGGGGCCGCTCATGCTGTCCAACTATGAAGTGGTGGCCGCGATATCGGCAGCGCTACGGGACGATTTTGACGAAGCCTGGCGGCGGGTTGTGCGCGCCGTCCAAAGGGCCAGACAAGCGCCGGCCACGGTCCAGAGCGTCTCGTCCAGGCTCCAGCTCGCGCAGGCGCTGATCATGATCGCGAGCGACTATGACGGGGACACCGACCTCGACACCACGACTATCGGAGAGGAAGTGAAGCAGCTGCGCGACATCATGATGGCAACGCCCCGCCCCTACGCCGCGCTCTCCGCCACGCTTGCGGATGCCATCGGCGAAGGCTGTGATGAGGACCTGCTCCCTGCGGAGCTTTGCGGCGCGCGCTGAGGCGACTTCCCCTGGAAAAGCTGGCTGCTCTCAGCATTCCACCACGTTGACCGCGAGCCCGCCGAGGCTGGTCTCCTTGTAGCGCTCGTTCATGTCGAGGCCGGTCTTGCGCATCGTCTCGATCACCTGGTCGAGGCTGACCCGGTGCGAGCCGTCGCCGATCAGCGCCAGCCGCGACGCCTCGATCGCCTTGATCGCCCCCACGGCATTGCGCTCGATGCAGGGCACCTGGACGAGCCCGCCGACCGGATCGCAGGTCAGGCCGAGATTGTGCTCCATGCCGATCTCGGCGGCATTCTCCACCTGCGCCGGCGTCCCGCCAAGCGCCGCGGTCAGCCCGGCCGCCGCCATGGAACAGGCGACACCGACCTCGCCCTGACAGCCCACTTCGGCGCCGGAGATGGAGGCATTCTCCTTGAACAATGAGCCGATCGCCGCGGCGGTGAGCAGGAAGACATGCTCGCCCGCCTTCGTCGAATGCGGCTGGAAGCGCTGATAGTAACGCAGCACCGCCGGCACGATCCCGGCGGCGCCGTTGGTCGGCGCGGTGACCACCTTGCCGCCGGCCGCATTCTCCTCGTTCACCGCCAGCGCCCACAGGTTGACCCAGTCGATCACAGTCAGCGGGTCCTGCAGCGCCCGCTCCGCCCGTTCGGTAAGCAGCCGGTGAAGGTCCGGCGCGCGGCGCTTCACCTTGAGACCGCCGGGCAGGATCCCGCCCGCCGCCATGCCGCGGTCGATGCAGGCGGACATGGCGGCGGTGATCGCGTCGAGCCGGGCGTCGATCTCGGCGTCCGGCAGCGCCGCCCGCTCATTGTCCCGCGCGATTTCGGAAATGCTGAGCCCCTCACGGGCGGCGATGTCGAGCAACTGGTCGCCGGAGCTGTAAGGCCAGCGCGCATCCCAGCCGCCTTCGGGCGGGGCATTGCGCGAGACCTCCGTCTCCTCGACCACCGCGCCGCCGCCGACCGAATAGGAAACGGCGCTGTCCAGCATGTCGCCGGCCGCGTCGAAGGCGGTGAAGCGCATTCCGTTCGAATGGTGCGGCAGCCGCTCGCGCTGCAGGAAGTGGACGTCGTTCGGCTCGTCGAAGCCGATCTCGTGGGTGCCGCCGAGCCTGAGCCGCCTGGTCTCGCGAATCTGTGCGATCATGACGTCCGCCGCGTCCGGATCGAGCCGGTCCGGCCGTTCGCCGCTGAGGCCGAGCAGCACCGCGCGATCGGTGGCGTGGCCCTTGCCGGTCAAGGCGAGCGAGCCGTAGAGCTCGGCCTGCACCCGGGCGGTCCGTTCCAGCCTGCCGCCGTCGCGCAGGCTCTCGACAAAGCGGCAGGCGGCGGTCATCGGACCCATGGTGTGGGAAGAGGAAGGGCCGACCCCGATCTTGAAGAGGTCGAAGACACTGCAGACCAAGGCGGTTCTCCCGGACCTGGATCGGGTCGCGAAGCGACCCGTATATCCTGGTCCCATCAAATCTGCCGGCGCACTTGGGCCGGTTCCACGCGCATGACAAGGGTCGGCGGCCCCTTTGTCCTGCTCGACGACGCCCGGCCGGGCGGTCGCGCGACCCTCCATATCGGGCTCCGCGACCTGGTGGAGACGCGCGACCCGGAAGAGGTGGCGGACTGCCTGGCGCGGCTGCGCGGCCGCAACGCGATGGGCTTCCTCGGCTATGAGGCCGGCCATGCGCTGGAACCGAAGCTGCTGCCGCTGGCGCGGCCCCCGGCGGCGGACGAGCCGCCCTTGCTCTGGTTCGGCAGCTTCGCCGAGGAAAGGTTCGTGCAGCCCGCCGGGATCCTGCCCGATCCGGCCGGCGCCTGGGCGGGCGCGGCGCGGCCCCTGATCAGCCGCGCCGAATATGAGTCGGCGCTGGCGGCGGTGAAGGCGCACATCCTCGCCGGCGACATCTATCAGGCCAATCTCACCTTCGCCGCCGAAGTCCCCGTCGCCGGCCACCCGCTGGCGCTCTACGCGGCGCTTCGCCAGCGCGCCCGGGCCGGGCATGGCGCGGTCGTCTATACCGGGACCCACTGGCTGCTCAGCCTGTCGCCCGAATTGTTCTTCACGCTGGAAGACGGCGTCGCCACCACCCGCCCGATGAAGGGCACGGCGCCGCCCGGCGCCGACCCGGAGGCGTTCCGCGCCGACCCGAAGCAGCGCGCCGAAAATCTGATGATCGTCGACCTGCTGCGCAACGACCTCTCCCGCCTGGCCCGGACCGGCGGCGTCAAGGTGCCGGCATTGTTCGAGGTGGAGACCTACCCCACCTTGCTGCAGCTGACCTCGACCGTCACCGCCGCGCTTGCGCCGGACAAGGGCGCGGTCGACCTGTTGCAGACCATCTATCCCTGCGGCTCGATCACCGGCGCCCCGAAGATCAGGGCGATGGAGATCATCGATGCGCTGGAAGCCAGTCCGCGCGGCGCCTATTGCGGCGCGATCGGCAGGCTTGCGCCGGACGGCTCCGCATCGTTCAATGTCGCGATCCGGACGTTGACGCTCCGGGACGGCGCGCGAACGGCCCGGCTCGGGCTTGGCTCCGGCATCGTCGCCGACAGCGAGGCGGGCGCGGAATGGCGTGAGTGCCTGGTAAAGGGAAGGTTCGTGGAGACGCAAAGGCCGTTCGACCTGATCGAGACGATGCGCTTCGATCCGATGGACGGCGTCATCGAGCTCGAGCGTCATCTCGCCCGGATGAAGGCGTCGGCTGACGCGCTCGGCTTCCCGTTCGACCGGCACGAGGCGCGCAACGAATTGCAGGCGGCCACCTTCCGCGCCGGGCCGAGCCGGCTCCGGCTTCTGCTCTCGAGAAGCGGCGCCTTCGCGATCGAGCTGCGCCCGCTGCCGCCCGAGCTCGATGCACCGGCCGAGGTGGCCGTGCTGCCGCTGCCGGTGGACAGCGACGATTTCCGCCTCCGCCACAAGACCAGCGACCGGGCTTTCTACGACGAGGCGCGGACCGCCGCCGGCACGTTCGAGGCGATCTTCCACGACCGTGACGGCTTCCTCACCGAGGGCAGCTTCACCAACCTCTTCGTCGCGCGCGGCGGCACGTTGATCACCCCGCCGCTCTTGCGCGGGCTGCTGCCGGGGGTGCTGCGCGGCCGCCTGATCGAGGAGGGCAAGGCGGAAGAAGGCGACCTGCGTGAGGCCGATCTCGCCGGCGGCTTCTTCCTCGGCAATGCCGTGCGTGGCCTTGTTCCGGCCCGGTTAAGCTCAGGGGATGCATAAGCAGGTCATGCAGATGGACCGACGTGCTTTTCTGGCCTTTGGCGGCGCCGCGATGGTCGTCGGCGTGGCCGTCACCTTTCCGTTCGAGCGGGGCGCCGATGCGACGCCGCCGCGGCCCGGCAATTTTCCCTATCGCCTGACCGACGCCCAATGGCGCGCCCGGCTGACCAGCATGCAATATCGGGTGCTCCGCCAGGGCGAGACCGAGTTCGCCGGCACCAGCCCGCTGAACAACGAGCATCGCCGCGGCACCTTCTCCTGCGCCGGCTGCGCCAACCCGCTTTATTCATCCACCACCAAATTCGACAGCGGCACCGGCTGGCCGAGCTTCTGGCGGCCTTTGCCCCGCGCGGTGGTGGAGCGCGCCGACAACAGCATCGGCATGCGCCGCACCGAAATCCTCTGCGCCCGCTGCGGCGGCCATCTCGGCCACGTCTTCAACGACGGCCCCCGGCCGACCGGCCTGCGCTACTGCATGAACGGCGCGGCGCTCACCTTCAGAGCAACCTAAGCCGCGATCGGGAAACGCAACAGCCGGTCCTGCACCGGCACCAGCGCTTCGGCGCCGACCCCCACAGCGCGGATGATCTCCGGATGATGAGCGTCGAGTCCGCCGGTCAATGCGCCGAAGGCCGGCAGGATCAGTTTCCTCTCTGTCGCAACGAAGCAGCGCCGCGACACCAGGCGGCCGCGCAGATGGATGCGGAGTTTCGGGTGGAAATGGCCGGACAGTTCCGGCCGGATCTCGCCGGGGTCGGCCTCGTGGCGGAGCAAAAGGCCGTCCACCTCCGCTTCCTCCGCGATCTCGCCGCCGCAATGATCCGCAACCACCGGATCGTGATTGCCGGTGATCCAGGTCCAGCGCGTCTTCGCGGTCAGCCCGGTTAGCAAGGCGCGCGCCTCCGCAGGCAGCCGGTCGCAGCCGGCCCGGTCGTGGAAGGAATCCCCCAGACACCAGATTTCCCTGGCGTCCGTCGCGGCGACGATCGCGGTCAGGTCGGCGAGCGTGGCGATGCTGTCATAGGGCGGCAGCATCTGTCCGCCTTTGGCGAACCAGCTCGCTTTCTCGAGATGCAGGTCGGCGACCAGCAGCGCGCGCCGGGCAGGCCAGAACAGCGCGCCCTGCGGCAGCGCGGTCAATTCGTGATTGGAGAACGAAAAGCGAACCATGCCCCGCTATAAGGCGGCGGCGGCGCCCGGTTCAAGGCATCAGTCGGCGGCGACGTGCACGGCGATCGGCATCGGCGCGCCCACGGACTGGGTGGCCTGGCCCTGCGTGGTCCAGAAAAGCACGCCGCCCACGAGGAAGCCCTGGATGACCAGAGCAAAGGGGTGCTGGAGCTTCTTCAGGACGTTCACGACTTGGCTTTCCTTTTGTGCGCTCATTGGCGCGGGGACACTCATTTGGGGGGCCATTCCTAAACACAGCCTAAATGCGCGAGCCGAATCCCACGAACCGGGCGAATCCTGCGACGAATTCAGGCGGGCGGAGGAACGAAGCCTCAGGCGGGCGGCAGATTCGCCGCCACCATCTCGGCCAGTTCGTCCATCCCGAACGGTTTGCGCAACACAGGCGCACCGGGGCCGAGCGCGCCCTCCAGCTGGTCGGTCTCCGCAAAGCCGGTGACGAAGACGATGGGCAGCGCCGGATGGAGCTTTCGCGCCGCGCCGGCCAGTTCGGCGCCGTTCATGCCCGGCATTGCGAAATCGACCAGCATCAGGTCGGGCGCGCCCTGGGCCAGCGCGACCAGCGCCGCCTCGGCGTCCGGCAGCATGTCGACCCGGTAGCCGAGGCTGACCAGGGCATCGGCGAGAAATTCGCGCACATTGGCATCATCGTCCACCAGCAGGAGGCGCGCGCCCGCGCCGGGCACCGACCGCGCGCCCGCATCCGCCACCTGCTCCGCCGCGATCTCGCCGGTCCCGGCGCGGGGAAGCAGCAGCCGGACAATGGTGCCGATCCCCTCCTCGCTGTCGATGCGCAACGTGCCGCCTGCCTGGCGGACGATGCCATAGACCTGGGCAAGGCCGAGCCCGGTGCCCTTGCCGAGCGGCTTGGTGGAGAAAAACGGTTCGGTGGCGCGCGTGAGCACATCCGGCGCCATGCCATGGCCGGTATCCGCGACGCAGACGCACAGATAGTCGCCCGCGGCCAGGTCCGTGCCCTCGGGCTCGCTGACCAGGCAGGTCGAGATGGTCAGCGTGCCGCCATCCGGCATCGCGTCCCGGGCGTTGATCGCGAGGTTGAGGATCGCATTTTCGAGCTGATTCTCGTCGCAAAGCGCCCATTCCACCTCAGCACAGAACTGCGTGTTGATGCCGATGCCGCTGCCGATCGTATGGCGGAGCATCAGCCGCATGTTGTCGATCACCCGGTTGACGCTGACCGGCGCCAAGCGGATGCGCTGGATGCGGGAGAAAGCGAGCAGTTGCGAGGTGAGCTTGGCGCCGCGCCGCGCCGATTCGAGCCCGGCGTCGGCGACCCGTTTCAGCCGGGAATCCTCCAGCGACCGGCTGATGATCTCCAGCCCGCCAATCACCGGGGTCAGCAGATTGTTGAAATCGTGGGCGATGCCGCCGGTGAGCTGACCAACCGCCTCCATCTTCTGCGCCTGGCGCAGCGCCTCCTCGGCGCGCTCGCGCTCGCCGACCTCGGCCTGCAGCCGGTCCAGGGCGGCGCGCAGGTCCGCGGTCCGCTCGGCGACCTTCGCCTCCAGCGCCTCGGCGCCCAATTTCCACTCGGTGATGTCGTGGGCGACGCCGATAAAGCCGATATGCTCGCCATTCGGACCCCAGCGCGGCTGCGAGATGGACCGCATCCAGCGCAGTTCGCCGTCGCCGCGGCGGAAGCGCGCCTCGAGGATGAACGGCGCCAGGCTCGCCTCGCCGGCCAGGGATTCGGCGATCACGCGCGGCTGGTCGTCGGGATGGATGACCTCGCGCCAGTTGAGCTCGAGCGCATCCTCATAGCTCCTGCCGACGAAGGTGGCATAAGCCCGGTTCACGAAGCCGCGCGTCCGGTCCAGCTTGGTGACCCACATCGGCACCGGCGCGGAATCGGCAATCAGCCGGAATCTCTCCTCGCTCTCCCGCGCGCGTTTCTCGGCGGAGGCGTCGCGGTTGACGGCGGTCACTACGCCGAACGCACCGCCCACCTGGCCCCCTTCGCCCATCACCGGCGCGTAGGAGAAGGTGAGCCAGACCGTCTCTTCGATCCCGCCCCGTCGCAGGATCCTTGGCTCGGATTCGAAGAACAGGGTTTCCCCAGCCATCGCGCGCCGCGCGAACGGCTCGATCCGCGGCCAGGCGTCGGCCCAGACCTTGTGCACGGGCTGGCCCTGGCAGGGATGGCGGTCGCCGAGGATCTCGGCATAGCCGTCATTGTAGAGCATCAGGAAGTCCGGACCCCAGCCGATGAAGGTCGGCAAGGGCGAGGCCAACACCATCGATGCGGCAGTCCGCAAACTCTGCGGCCACCTCTCGACGGGCCCGAACGGCGTCGCGGCCCAGTCATAGGCGCGGACCGGAATATGAGCGGGCTTGGCCGGCTCGGGCTGGGCGGGGACGCGGTTCATCGGGTGTCTGCTACACCTTCCAAATCACCCGCCCCGGCGAAGATTATCCCCGGCGCGGCGGAAAAGAAAAGTGTCTAACGCGCCGGCGCCGGGACTGGCGCCGCGCCGGCCTGCACCTGGCGCATCACGCGCAGCAGATTGCCGCCCATCACCTTGGCGATATCCGTCTCCGAAAAGCCCTCGCGCCTCAGGCGCGCGCTGATCCGCGGCAGTGCGGTGACGTCCTCCATGCCGACGACGCCGCCGCCGCCGTCCCAGTCGGCGCCGAGCCCGACATGGTCCACGCCCATCACCCGGATCGCGTGCAGCATCGAGCGCATGTAGAGGTCGAAATCCGCCGTCGTGTAAGGCCGCAGGCGGTTGAGCGCGGCGGTGTCGGCGACCAGCTGGCGCCGCTCGGCCGGGGTCAGCTGCGCCCAATTCTTGTGCCGGTCGTTGATCCGATCGCGCTCGTCCGAACCGTCATGCTGAACCATGAAGATCGAGTTCAGGAACATGACACCGCCCTGCGCCGCCAGCCGCCGCATCCGCTCGTCGTCGAGGTTGCGCCGATGCTCGAAGATCGCCTTCGGCCCGGAATGGGAGGCGATCACCGGCACGCGCGACAGCCGCAAGATGTCGTCGAAGGTCGCGTCGGAGGAATGGCTGACGTCGATGATGATGCCGAGCCGGTTCATCTCGGCGACCCAGCGGCGCCCGAGCGGCGAAAGGCCGCCCCAGCGATTCTGGCCGGTCGCCGAATCGGCAAGCTGGTTGTCCCGGCTGTGCACCGGGCCTGCCAGACGGAGGCCGAGCTGGTGGAAGGTGGTGAGCAGGGAGAGGTCCTCGCCAAGCGGCCAGCCATTTTCCATCGAGATGAAGAAGAAGCGCCGTCCCGCCCGCGCCGCGCGCTCGGCGTCGTCGGCGGTGAGCGCCAGGTCCGCCACGGCCCGATTCTCGCCGATCACCCGGCGGATCGCCGCGGCCCGCACCAGCGCCCGGTCGCGCGCATCGCGATAGCCCTCCGCGGTCAGCGGGCCCTGCGCGGTGTAGATGACGAAGAAACCGCCATCCATGCCGCCCTCGCGCATCCGGGGAATGTCCACCTGGCTGCCGTCTTCGGCGTAGACGTGGCGCTGGCTGAAATCCCAGAGTCCGTCGTCGAACCGCTCGGCGACGTCGAGATGGGTGTCGAGGACGATCATCCGCTCATGCGCCGCACGCTCGGCATTGGTCACGCGGGGCGACGAAAGCTGCTGGCGGGGGGTGCGCTGGGCGCAGACGGGGCTGGCGAGCAGGATCGCCATGGCGGGGAGGAGGAACATGCGCATGTCCATGTTCTGACGCCGCAGCGGCCCCGGCGTCAATGCGTCAGCTTTGCGGTAACGTCCCGCGCAGGGCCGCGGCCTTTGCCCGCAGCGCCTCGGCGCTATGCGCGGTGACGCATTCCATGAGCGCCGCCTTCAGCGCGCCGAGCGTGCCCTGATCGGCGCCGCAGTCGTTGCACAGCACCGTGCCGGCATCGGCCTCGCCCGCGGGCAGGCTGTAATTCGCGCTGCCGCAGCTTTCGCAGTTGATCTCGACGCTCACGTCCACCGGTCCGCCATAGGCACAGCCTGGCCGCTCCGCAATGTGGACGGGCCTTTTCCCTTATGATAGCCCTCTGCTCGACAACGGATTTTTGGGGACGGATTCGGCGTGGCGAGACCAATGTGGCTCAGATTGTTCGGACCGAACGGGCCGACCAGCTTTTCGGAAATGCGCGACGCCGCGCGGATGATCGTCTTCGGGCAGGGCCTGGGCGACGGTCCTGACGCCATCCGCCTGTTCGAGCTGACCGGCCACACGCCGGCCGCGGTGGTTCGCCCAGGGCCGGGCGTCGATGGCGACGGCGGCGCGGCCGACCGGCTGCTCGGCGCGACCGGCCAGCCGCTGGCGACAACCTCCACCGAGACCGGCCCGCTCGCGGCGCCGGACCCGAACGACTCCCGTGTGTTCGTCATCCAGGCGGGCCCTGACGAGCAGTCCACCCCGCTGCGTCGCGCGGATCTCGAACTCACCTATGCGATCGGCACCGATCCCCAGTTGCTGGGCGAGCGGGAGCGGGACGACAATCTGATGCCGAATGGCAGCTGGACGAAGATCTTCACCCAGCACGATTTCGCCGCCATCGCCAGCGGCGGCGAAGGCAGGTCCGAATATGACGCCGCCGGCTTTGCCGGTCTGCAATCCGGGGGCGTGGAGTTCAGCCCCCGCGCCGATACGCTCAGTCTGTCGGGCGACTTTTCCGCCGGCTTCACCCTGTCCGATATCGGCGCGCCTTTGGGCCGCGTCAGCCTCGCGGCGGGCAGCGATTATGTGCTGATCTCTGATGACGATTTCGTGGGCAGCGGCACGATGATGATCGTCGACGGCAGCAGGGTCGGCGCCGGCAATTATGTCATGTTCGACGGCAGCGCCGAGACGGACGGTCGTTTTAACGTCGTCGGCAGCGGCGGCAACGACATCATCTTCGGCGGCGCGGGCAATGACTGGCTGCGCGGCGGCGGCGGCGCCGACACGCTCACCGGCGGCGGCGGCATCGACACCTATATCTACAGCAAGGCCAGCGAGTCGAGCGGCGGCAATTATGACGTACTCGCCGATTTCGATCCGCTCGCCGACCGGATCAATCTGAAGAGCAAGGTGACCGGCTTCGACGCCACGATCCAGGCCGGCGCATTGTCGGACGGCAGCTTCTCGTCGGATCTCGCCAGCGCGCTGAGCGGCCTCGGCGCCGGCCATGCCGCTTTGTTCCGGCCCGACAGCGGCGACCTGGCCGGGACGGTGTTCCTGGTCGTCGATGCCAATGGCATTGCCGGCTATCAGGAAGGCGAGGATTATGTCTTCGCGCTCCCGGCGACGACGCTGGCGGACCTGGCGGGCCACACCGACTTCTTCATCTAGGGCGCCTCGTCCACCCGCATCGCCAGCGCGGCGAGGCTTTCCGCCTCGATCAGCAGGCTGTCGTCCACTGTTCCCTGCGCGGTCCGCTCGCGGCCGATGATCACCAGCACCGGCACCGCCATGGGCGAGACCCGGTCCAACTCCACATGCACCATCGTCCCCTGCGCGCGGTCCAGCAGGTTCGCGAGCCGGCCGACGTCGGTCAGGCGCGTGCGCGCGTCCGCCCAGGCGGCCTTGAGCAGCAGATGCTCCGGCTCGTAGCGGCGCAACACGTCGTAGATGAGGTCGGTCGAGAAGCTGACCTGCCGGCCTGACTTGCGCTTGCCCGGATGGTGCCGTTCGACCAGCCCGCCGATCACCGCCACCTCGCGGAAGGCGCGTTTCAGCAGGTGCGAACCCTGCACCCAGTCGACGAATTCATGCTCCAAAATGTCGGAGGAGAAGAAGGGTGCCGGGTCGGTGACCGGATCGAGGCTGTAGCAGGCCAGGGCATAATCGTTGGAGACGAAGCCCAACGGACGCAATCCGGCCGTCTCCATCCGCCTGGTGATCAGCATGCCGAGCGACTGGTGCGCGTTCCAGCCTTCGAAGCTGTAGGCGACCATGTAGTGCCGCCCCTCATGCGGGAAGGTCTCGATCAGCAATTCGTTCGGCGCGGGCAGGCGGGAGCGGTAATCCTGCACATGCAGCCAGTCGCGCACGTCGTCGGGGAAGCGAGGCCATTGGCCGCGGTCGTGCAGAAAATGGCGCACCCGGTCGGCGAGGTTGGTCGTCATCGCCATGCGCGCGCCCATATAGGTCGGGATGCGCGCCGATCTGGCCGAGGCGCGGACGACGAGATCGGTGCCGTCGATCTTCTCGACCTCCAGCACCAGGCCGGCGAAGAAGAAGGTGTCGCCCGGCGCGAGCGTCGAGCCGAACCCCTCCTCCACCGTGCCGAGCTTGCGCCCGCCACGGAAGCGTACGTCGTAGAGCGGCGCGTCGACGATGATCCCGGCATTCATCCGGTGCTGCTGGATGAAGCGGGGATGGCTGACCCGCCACCGATCGCCATCGTGGGTCAGCCGCTTGAACTTGTCATAAGCCTTGAGGGCGTAACCGCCGCTTTCGATGAAGGAGAGCACCTGCCGGAACAGGTCTTCGGACAGGCCGGCATAAGGCGCGGCGCCGTGCACCTCCGCCAGCATCTCCCCCTCCCGGAACGGGCCGGCACAGGCGCAGGCCATCAGATGCTGGGCGAGCACGTCGAGCGCGCCCGGGCGGAAGATTTCGGGGTCGAGCTCGCCTTCGTCGATCGCGTCCAGCGCGGCCCGCGCCTCCAGATATTCGAAGCGATTGCCCGGCACGAGGATCGCCTCCGACGGCTCGTCCAGCCGGTGATTGGCCCGCCCGATCCGCTGCAGCAGCCGCGACGAGCCCTTGGGCGCGCCCATCTGGATGACGAGATCGACATCGCCCCAGTCAACGCCGAGATCGAGGCTGGCGGTGCAGACCAGGCCGCGCAACTTCCCCGCCGCCATCGCGCTCTCGACCTTGCGCCGGGCCTCGATCGAGAGCGAGCCGTGATGGATGCCGATCGGCAAATTGTCGTCATTGACTGCCCAAAGATCCTGGAAGATCAGCTCGGCGAGGCTGCGGGTGTTGCAGAAGACCAGGGTCGTCTTGTGCCGCTCGATCTCCCGCATCACATTCTGCGCCGCCCAGCGCCCGCTATGGCCGGACCAGGGGATGCGCTCGTCCTCGGGCAGCATGATCGCGATCTCGGCCTCGGCGCCCGGATCGCCAAGCACGATGTCGACCATGCCGGCATCGCCATGCGGGGCGAGCCAGCCCTGGAAGGATTCGGGATCCGCCACCGTCGCCGAGAGCCCGACCCGGCGCAGGCCCGGCGCTAGCGTCTGCAGCCGCGCCAGCGCGAGCGCGAGCAGGTCGCCGCGCTTGCCGGTGGCGAAGGCATGGATCTCGTCGACCACCACGGTCTTCAGCCCCCGGAAGAGCAGCAATGAATCTTCGTGGCTGAGCAGCAGCGACAGGCTCTCCGGCGTGGTCAGCAGGATCTGCGGCGGCCGCACGCGCTGGCGCGCCTTGCGGTCGGACGGCGTGTCGCCGGTCCGCGTCTCCACCCTTATCGGCAGGCCCATCTCCGCGACCGGCGTCAGCAGATTGCGCTGCACGTCCACCGCCAGCGCCTTGAGCGGCGAGATATAGAGCGTGTGCAGGCCGTCCGTGGGCTGCTCGATCAATTCCGCCAGGGTTGGAAGGAAGCCGGCCATCGTCTTGCCCGAACCGGTCGGCGCCACGAGGAGCGCGCTGCGACCGGCCCGTGCGGCCGCCAGCATTTCCAGCTGATGCCGCCTCGGCGCCCAGCCTTTCGCGGCGAACCAGTCCGCGATCGGCGCGGGAAGACTATGGGAACCGTTGGGCATCGCAGCCATATAGACCCCATGGCCCGTCTCGGTTCCTGGGTGAAGCCTTTCAAGGACGGCATTTATGTCGCGCCCGCCGACGCCTGGATCGATCCCTCCACGCCGAAGCCGCTGGCCCTGGTCACCCACGGCCATGCCGATCATGCCCGGGGCGGCCACGGGAGGGTGTTTGCGACGCCAGAGACGCTGGCGATCATGGAGGTCCGCTACGGCCCGCAAAAAGGGGTGGCGGTCGCTTATGGCGAGACCATCCGGATCGGCGAGGTCGACGTCAGCTTCGTTCCCGCGGGCCACGTCCTCGGCTCCGCCCAGATCGTGCTCGACCACGCGGGCGAGAAGGTGGTCGTCTCCGGCGACTATAAAAGGCGCGCCGATCCCACCTGCGCGCCGTTCGAGCCGGTGCCCTGCGACATCTTCATCACCGAGGCGACCTTCGGCCTGCCGGTCTTCCGCCATCCCGCGACCAGCGGCGAGGTCGACCGGCTGCTGCGTCGGCTGCACGACAATCCGGAGCGCTGCATCCTCGTCGGCGCCTATGCGCTCGGCAAGGCGCAACGGCTGATCATGGAGCTACGCGGCCGCGGCCATCACGACCCGATCTACATTCACGGCGCGCTGGAGAAGCTCTGCGCGCTCTACGCGCGGTTCGGCGTGCCGCTCGGCGAACTCCGCCCCGCCACCGGCGTGCCCAGGGAAGAGATGAAGGGCCATATCGTGATCGCTCCGCCCGGCCAGCTCAACGACCGCTGGTCGCGCCGCCTGCCGGACCCGATCACCGCCATGGCGTCAGGTTGGATGCGGGTCCGCCAGCGCGCCCGCCAGCAATTGGTGGAGATGCCCTTGATCGTCTCCGACCATGCCGACTGGGATGAGTTGACCACGACGATCCGCGAGCTCGCCCCCCGCGAGGTCTGGATCACCCATGGCCGCGAGGAGGCGCTGAAGCACTGGTGCATGACCCGGCAGATCAAGGCGCGGGAGCTGAATCTGGTCGGCTATGAGGATGAGGACGACTAGGCGCCGGCCCCGCCCGGTGACAATTTGTTAAGCATTTTCGGGGCACTCCCCTTCGACCGGCAGAAGGGGATCGACGTGGACATCAGCAGGCGGAGCACCTTGTGGCTTCTGGTCGGCGGCGCCGCTTTGATCGTCGGCGTCATGATGTGGTGCGCGGGCCTGCATGTCAGGTTCAGCAGCACCAACCAGCTCTTCCTCTGGGTCTCGGCGGCAGCGATGTGCCTCGCCTATCGGCCGCCCGACGGCACGTGGCAGCAAAAGCTGCTCGATTCGATGGAGTTCGCCGCCCTGCTCTCTTTGATCGGGACGATCGGCGCGTTCGGCTCCTATGCCGAGGCCGCCCTGACCACCCATTATGCCGACGATCTGCTGGCCGGGCTCGACCGCTCCATCGGCTTCGACTGGGTCTATTTCTACACCCTGTTCAAGGACAATGCCTGGCTCTCCGTCGCCGGCAAGATCGCCTATGTCAGCATCTTCATCAGCCCCACCGTGCTGATCCTCGCCTTCGCCTGGACCGGCCGGCGCATGGAGGCCCGGCGCTTCCTGTTCGCCTTTGGCGTCTCGCTCGCCCTGACCGTGCTGATGGCCGCCTTCTTCATCGCCAAGGGCGCGATCGAATATCATGTGGGCCCGACGCCGGATTATGTTCCGCAGACCGGCCTCCACCAGGCGCAGATCATCCGCGACCTGCGTTCGGGGGCGCTGGACTGGGTCGACCCGGCGCGGCTGGCAGGCTTGCTCACCTTCCCCAGCTTCCACGCCACCAGCGCGACCCTCTTCATCTGGGCGGCCTGGCCGATCCGCTGGCTGCGCGGCCCGATGCTGGCCGTGAACTTGGCGATGCTGCTCGCCACCCCGATCGAGGGCGGCCATTACCTGGTCGATATCTTCGCCGGCATGGCGATTGCCGCGCTGGGCATCGCGTCGCTTCGCTTCACCAGGGCACGGACCGCGCCTATGGCTGCGGCGCCGATGGACATCCCGGTCGCCGGCGCGCCCGCGCTGCAATAATCAGCTTTTCAGCCAGATCCCGAACAGCAGGGCCGCGATCACCAGGATGCCCCAGCGCACCTGCCGCTCCAGTCTCTCGTCCTCGTAGCGGGTGAGGATGAAGGCGCTGGTCGGCATGAACACCAGCAGCAGCCCCAGACCGATCGCCAGCCCCGCCCAGACCGTGCCGAACACGCTCGCCACGACCGCGAGCCCCACCCAGCAGAGGCAGAAGAGCAGTGGCTCGACGGCGAGGCGCGGCATCAGTGCCCCGCCTGCGGCCCGCGCTGCACGCCGGACAAAGCGAGTTGCGCGTCGATCTGGGCGATGAGCCGGTCGAGCCCCGCCTGATCCTTCGCCTCCGCGCGGGCGACCAGCACGTCCTGCGTGTTCGAGGCGCGCAGCAGCCACCATCCGTCCGGCGTGTTCACGCGCGCGCCATCGGTGCGATTCACCTCGGCCCCTTCGGCAGCGAGCCGGTCCAGCACCTCGTCGACGATCGCGAACTTGCGGCTCTCGTCCACCTGGAAGCGCAACTCCGGCGTGTTGACCACGTCGGGCATGGCCGAGCGCAAAGCGGTCAGCGAGCCGCCGAGCTGGGTCACCGCCCGGATCAGCCGCACCGCCGCGTAGAGCGCGTCGTCGAAGCCGTAATAATCATGGGCGAAGAAGATATGGCCGCTCATCTCGCCGGCCAGCGGCGCGCCGGTCTCCTTCATCTTCGACTTGATCAGGCTGTGGCCGGTCTTCCACATCAAGGGCTGGCCGCCCAGTTCCGCGATCCGGTCGTAGAGCGTCTGGCTGGCCTTCACGTCGGCGATGATCGTCGCGCCGGGCACGGCCTTCAGCACCGGCTCGGCGAGGATGGCGAGCAGCTGGTCGCCCCAGACCACCCGGCCTTCGCCGTCCACCGCGCCGATCCGGTCGCCGTCGCCGTCGAAGGCGATGCCGAAATCCAGCTTGTTCCTGACGACGAGGTCCTTGAGGTCGGCCAGATTGGCCTCCTCGGTCGGGTCCGGATGGTGGTTCGGAAAGGCGCTGTCCACGTTGGTGTAGAGCGCCGCATGCACGCCCGGCAGAATCCCGAGCAGTTTCTCCAGCGCCGGCCCGGCCGCACCATTGCCGGCGTCCCAGCCGATCCGGTAGGCGCCGCCGTCATAATTCTTCATCAGCCGCGCGACGTAGCGGTCGATGATCTCCTCGTCGGTGACGTGACCTGCCCCGCTCTCCCAGTCCCCCGCCGCGGCCATCGTGCCGAGGCCCTGAATGTCCGCACCGAAGAAGGCCCGGCCGAAGAAGACCATCTTGAAGCCGTTATAATCGGCCGGATTGTGGCTGCCGGTGATCATGATGCCGCCGTCCACGGCGAGCTCGGCCTCGGCGAAATAGAGCATCGGCGTCGGCCCGAGCCCGACCCGGACCGCGTCCACGCCGCTCTCCGTCAGCCCGCGCAGCAGCTCCGCCTGCAGCTCCGGCGAGCTTGCCCGGCCATCGCGGCCGACCGCCACTTTCGTGCCGCCGGCGCGCCTGAGCAAAGTGCCGAAGCTGCGTCCCACCGCATAAGCGTCGGCGGGGCCGAGGGTTTTCCCGATCACGCCGCGGATATCATATTCGCGCAGGCTCGTCGGGTTGAACTGATGACTCACGATATGCTCCGTTCAGGACCGCCGCTTGAGCTCGCCAAGCAAGGTGTCGCGGGCGGCGTTGACCCGGGTCGCGAGACCGGCGGAACCGCCCGCATCGGGATGGACCCGCGCCATCATCCGGCGGTGCGCCGCGCGGACCTCGTCGGCAGTGGCGCCGACATGGATGTTGAGCAGCTCCCGCGCCTCGGCCGGCCGCATCGAACTGCCGGAGACGGCGCCCCGCCGCAAATAGCTGACCACCATGCCCACCACGACGAGGACGAGGATCGCCTTGACGAGCAGGCCCATCTCAGCCGGCCATCGCGGTGCTGCGCGCCGGCAAGGCGCCGGGCTCGGGCAGGGCCAGGCCGGCGATCATTTCCCTGAGCTCCTGGCGCGCGGCGATATGGGTGAGACCGACCTCGCCGATCGCCTGCAGGTCGAGCAGGGTCAGGCCCTTGGGGAAGAGCTCACGATAGATGACGCGCTCGCCGAGGCCGGGAATGACGCGGAAGCCGACGCGGCGCGACAGCTCGTTCATCGCCTCGCCGACCCGGCGCATGTTGCGCGCCTCGACATGCTGCATGCGGTTGCGGAGCACGACCCAGTCGACGCTGGCGCCATGCGTCTTGGCGCGCTGGGTGCGGCTGTTCCAGACCAGCTCGGCATAGAAGCTCGGCTTGCGCACGCGATAGGTCTCCGCATCGACTTCGCCGATCAGGTCGAGATCGACGAAGCTGTCGTTGATCGGAGTGATCAGGGTGTCGGCCCGCACGATCGCCTCTCGGGCATAGGGATCGTCGCGGCCCGGCGTGTCGATGACCAGGAAGTCGGCATCCTGCGCCATCCGCGCGACCGCCGCCTCGAAGCTTTCGCCTTTCGCCGGATCGAACGTGTCGTGCGCCGGCATGGGCAGTTCGAGCCCGAGCCGCCGGGTCGTGGCGAGCCGGTTGTCGAGATAGCGGCCGAAGGTGCGCTGCCGGCTGTCGAGATCGAGCGCGGCGACCTTCTTCCCCTGCGCGGCCAAAGCCACGGCGACATGGACGGCGGTGGTGGACTTGCCGGTGCCGCCTTTCTCATTGGCAAAGGTAAGGACGTGCGGCGCGATGCCAGCCATGAACGCGTAACCCCGGAGACTTGATTATGCCGTGGGCGAGCCGCTAGGGACCCGCCTTCCCCAAATCCTCTATCGGAGCCCTCGAGGCGGTGCAAATCATCCGTGACGCCGACGCGCTGAAGCGCGAAATCGCTGCCCTGCGGGCCGATGGCGCCACCATTGCGTTCGTGCCGACCATGGGCGCGCTGCACGACGGCCATATGGCTTTGGTCGCGGAAGCGAAGCTGCGGGCCGACCAGGTCGTCGCCTCGATCTTCGTCAATCCAACCCAGTTCGCGCCGACCGAGGATCTCAGCGTCTATCCGCGGCGCGAGGCGGCGGACGCGGCCCTGCTCGATGCGGCCGGCGTCGCGATCCTCTGGGCGCCGGACGTCGAGACCATGTATCCCGACGGGCCGGACGCGACGGTCAAGGCCGGCCCGGCGGCCGAGGGCCTGGACGGCGCCGCGCGCCCCGGTCATTTCGACGGCGTCGCCACCGTGGTCGCCCGCCTGTTCGACCAGGTCCAGCCGGACATCGCGGTGTTCGGCGAGAAGGATTATCAGCAGCTCGCCGTGATCCGACAGCTGGTCCAGGGCCTCAAGCTGCCGATCGAGATCGTTGGCATCCCCACCCAGCGCGACGCGGACGGTTTGGCCCTCTCCTCGCGCAACGCCTACCTTTCGGAAGAAGAGCGCACCGCAGCCCGCGCCTTGCCGCGGGCGCTGGGCGAGGCGGCCGCGGCGATCCAGGCCGGGGCGGACGTCGCCGAGACGCTGGACAAGGCCCGCGCCCGGCTCGAGGCGGCGGGCTTCGACCCGATCGATTATGTCGCGTTGCACGATGCCGAGACACTGGCGCCGATGGCGGTGTTCGACCGGCCCGCCCGCCTGCTCGCCGCGGCGCGGATGGGCCGCACGCGCCTCATCGACAACCTCCCGGTGAATCCGGCGTAATCAGCCTCAACATCGCGTTAACCATTTGTTGAAGGTTAATGCCCGACACAGGCTGCGGAAGACGACTGCAGGGGGCAGATTATGGCCAATAGCCTGAAAGCCGGCATGTTCCTGATTGAAAGCCGGATGGCCGATGCGGCCATGGGGGACGTCGAAGCGCTCTACGAGCTCGGCGTCGCATATTCGACCGGCACCGCCGGCGTCGAGATCGACTTCATCGAAGCGCACAAATGGTTCAACCTCGCCGCGCTCAACGGCAATCTGGCCGCGCAGGAATGCCGGGCCGACATCGCCGAGGACATGACCGCCCGCGAAATCGCCGAAGCCCAACGCGGCGCCCGCGCCTGGCTCAGCGAAATCGCCGACCGGCGCAACGCGGCCTGAGTTCGCGCCAGCCTGTACCCTCGACCGGCCAGTCCCGGTCGAACGCCGCTTTTCCTCGCGCAAAGACGCAAAGGCGCTAAGGCGCCGAGGGAGCGGCACGCTCAGTGCCTTTCCGGCGAAGCCGGCATCGGGCACCCACATTGGAAATAAGCCGCTTCGCGGAGAAAGGGCCGCGGCCTCTTTGCGCCTTAGCGTCTTTGCGTGAGACATTTCGGCTTTGGTGCCGCGCGAGGCGCCTGCAGGCCCGCAAATGGTCCCAATATTCGCGCTGGCCATGGGCGGCGGCAGGGCGGCGGGCCAGAGCGGCGGCGGCTTAGGGGGCCGCCGCCCGCGCCGGCGCGCCCTCCCGATAGCGCTGGAACCAGGCCAAGATCGCCCCCGCCTTCGCCCCGCTCTGCGACGGCCGCGACGCGATCCCGCCATGGCTCGCGCCCGGCACTTTCACCAAAGCCGTCGGCACCCCACGCAGCTGCAGCGCCGTATAATATTGCTCGGATTCGCTGACCGGCGTCCGGTAGTCCTCGCTGCCGACCACCACCAAGGTCGGCGTCTGGACATTGCCGACCAAAGAGAGCGGCGAGCGGTTCCAGAAGCCCTGGGGGTCCTCCCACGGATAGCGGCCGAACCAGTAGCGGGAGAAGATACCCGGGCCGTCGGCGGTGAGGACGAAGCTGGACCAGTCGATCACCGGCTTCTGCGTCACCGCGGCGCGGAAGCGGTTGGTCTTGCCGACGATCCAGGCGGTGAGCACGCCGCCGCCGGAGCCGCCGGTGACGTAGAGATGGTCCGGGTCGGCGAAGCCCTGCGCGATCGCCGCATCCACCGCGCTGATCAGATCGTCATAATCCCGGCCGGGATAGGCATGGTGGATGAGGTTGGCGAACTCGGCGCCGTAGGAGGTGGAGCCGCGCGGATTGACGGAGAGTACGACATAGCCCGCCGCCGCGTAGAGCTGGTCGTCGGTCGAGAAATGCGGGCCATAGGCGGCGAAGGGGCCGCCATGGATTTCCAGGATGAGCGGGTAGCGTTGCCCGGCGACATAGTTTGGCGGCAGCGTCAGCCAGGCGTCGATCGGGCGCTGGTCGACCGAGGAACGGACCTCGATATGCCGGTTCTCGCCGAGCCTTTTGTTGTCGAGCAGCTCGCCGTTGAGCCGGGTCAGCGCCCGGCGCTGGCCGCCGCGGACCAGGACCACGTCCGGCGGGCGATTGGCGGTGCCGCCCGTCAGGACGATGCTGCCATCCCGCGCGACGCTGAAGCTGCCGCCCGTGTAGGGCCGGTCGAAATCCGCGCCCTGCAGCCCGTCGGCGACCATGCGAACCACGCCGTCCAGGCCGACGCGCGCCACCCTGGTCAGGCCGCGATCGTCATATTGGACGAGGAGCGAGCGGCCGTCCGCGGCCCAGACCGGGCTGCCGACAGTGCGGTCAAGCCCCGCAGTCAGCACGCGCGCGCCGCTGCCGTCCAGGTTCATCACATAGAGGAGGGCATTCTCGTAGCTGCGGTTGTGGTCGTCATAACCGGTATAGGCGACCAGCCGGCCGTCGGGCGACACGGCGGGTTCGTTGTCCGGACCGTCGCGGGTGGTCAGTGCGGTGATCGCGTTGGTGGCGATGTCGAGCCGGTAGATTTCGGTGTTGAAGCCCTCGCGCTCCCAGTTCGGACTACGGTTGCCGCTGAACAGGATCGTGCGCCCGTCCGGCGTCCAGGAGAGCGGCCCGCCATTGTTATAGGGGCCATAGGAAAGCTGGCGCGGGGCGCCGCCTTCCGAGGAGACGAGGAAGAGCTGGTCGTAGCCGGCGCGCAAATAGCCGGCGCCGTCGGCCCGGTAGGTGACCGCGGTGATCACCTGCAGCGGCTCCGCCCAGACCGCGCCTTCAGGGCGCTGCTGGGCCGGGCCGAGGCGCTGGCCTTCGTCGGGCACGAACATGGAATAAGCGATGCTCCGGCCGTCCGGCGACCAGGCGACGCTGTTCGGCGCGTAGCCGAGATTGGTGATCGGCACCGCCTCGCCCGATGCCATCCAGCGCACGTAGAGCTGCGCGCGACCGCCATCGGCGGCGGCGATGTAGGCGAGGCGGTCACCACTGGGGGACCAGCGCGGCTGGCTGGCGTCGCGGGCGAGCGGCATCTGCCGGCCGGTGGCGGTGTCGACCAGCCAGATGGCGCGGCGGAAGCGGTCGACCATGATGTCGCCGGAGCGGCGGACATAGGCGATCCAGCGGCCGTCCGGGCTGATCTGCGGATCGTCGGCGGCCTCGAGATCGAACAGGTCGCGCGCGGTGAACAGGGTTTCGGGGCCCGCGGGCGGGACGGCCGGGGCCGCGCCGGACCAGAAGAAGAGGATCGCCAGACCCGCCAGAACCTTACGCATGCTCGTGCCCCCGCGCCGGAAGAAGGTGGGGATCATAGAGGGTGTCGGGGGGCGGACAAGCGGGGCTTCGACGAAGTGCTCGCCGATCGACACAAACCCATTTCGTCATCCCGGACTTGATCCGGGATCCACCTTCTTGCGGCGGTGGTGAAGGGCAGGTGGGCTCCGGATCAAGTCCGGAGTGACGGTCGGGGCTGTCCGTTAGCCCCGCTTGAACGGCGTCATCTCCCCAAGCGCCTCGATCTCATGCACCACCGCCGCCCGCTCCCGTTCGAGAAAATCGGCGACGGCACGGCGGAAGCCGGGATTGGGGAGGAAATGGGCGGAGAAGGTCGGCACCGGCCGGTAGCCGCGGGCGAGCTTGTGGCGGCCCTGCGCCCCGGCTTCGGCGCGCTGCAGGCCGCGGGCGATGGCGGCGTCGATCGCCTGATAATAGCACAGCTCGAAATGGAGGAAGGGCACCTCCTCGAGCGCGCCCCAATAGCGGCCGTAGAGCGCCTCGGCGCCGATCACGTTGAGCGCCCCGGCGATCGGACGGCCGTCGCGCAAGGCGAGAATGAGGAGCAAGCGGTCCGCCATGCGCTCGCCGAGCAGGGAGAAGAAGGCGCGGGTCAGATAGGGGTGGCCCCATTTGCGCGCACCGGTGTCCTGGTAGAAATGCCAGAAGGCGTCCCAATGCTGCTCCCCGATCGCGCTTCCGGTCAGGTGGATGATCTCCAGCCCCTGCACGGCCTGCGCGCGCTCCTTGCGGATCGCCTTGCGGTGGCGGGAGGAGAGAGTGGTGAGGAAGGCGTCGAAGCTCTCGAAATTCTCGTTCAGCCAGTGGAACTGGCTGTCGGCGCGGATCAGCCAGCCGGCGGCTTCGAACAAAGGCAGCTGCTCCGGCGCGACGAAGGTGGCGTGGGCCGAGGACAGGCCGTTCGCCTCGACCAGCCGCTCCGCCGCCGCGATCAGGGCTGGCGCGAGATGCGGCTCCTTCGCCAGCAGCCGGCGGCCGGGCACGGGGGTGAACGGCACCGCGATCTGCAGCTTGGGATAATAATCGCCGCCGGCTTGCTGCCAGGCGTCGGCCCAGCCCTGGTCGAACACATATTCGCCCATGGAGTGGCTCTTGAGGTACGCGGGCAGCAGCGCCGCAGGGGCGCCGTCCGGACCATCGATCGCGATCGGCAGCGGCCGCCAGCCGGTCTCGGCAGTGGCGCTGCCGGACTCCTCCAGCGCCGAGAGGAAGGCGTGGCTGAGGAAGGGGTCGTCCACGCCGGCGCAGGCGTCCCACGCTGCAGCATCGATTTCGGCAACGCCGTCACCGATCCGGGCGACGACCGGCTCGCCGCTCACCGGACTTCCGTCTCGTAGATGATCTGATCGGCATGCTGCGCCGCGCTGGCGCGGTCGGCGAGGCTGCGCACGGTCCAGGTCGCGACCTTCAGCCCCTTGCGCCGGGCGCCCTCGACGAAGCGGGAAGGCAAGTCGCGAATGTCATAAGCGAGGAAATCCGCCTTGCTCCGCCAGAGCGAGAGCCGCCGCTTGAGCATGCCGCGCCAGGGTTTCCTTTCCTCGGTCACCACCAGCCCGCGCAGCCGCATCGGATCGTGTTTCGCGAACCAGCGGCCGACCTCGGGATTGAAGCTCATCACCGCCACCGGGCCGGTATAGGCTTTCAGCGCATTGCTGACTGCCCGGCAGAGCGCGCCCACCTCCCGGTTCGGCGATTTCACCTCGATCAGCAGGGGCACCTGACCGGCGATCAGGGCCATGATGGCGGGGAGCGACGGGATGGTCTCGTCCGAATCGCGCAGCTGGATCCGGGCCAGCTCCGCGACGGAGCGGCCGCGGACCATGCCCTCACCAACCGAGAGCCGGTGCAGCCATTCGTCATGAAAGACGACCGCCTGGCCGTCACCGGTAACCTGCACGTCCAGCTCGATGCCATGGCGCGCCTCGATCGCCGCCTGGAAGGCCGCGCGGCTGTTCTCGATGCGGCCGGACCCGTGCAGCCCGCGATGCGCGAAGGGCTTCGCGAACAAGGCGCGAAGCTCAGTCTCCCTTGACGGCGACAATCGCGTCCACCTCGACGGCGGCGCCCCTTTCCAGCACAGTGGGATCCGAAGCTTGGAATTCACGTGACTTGAAGTCGCG
>JADMIO010904387.1_pt1 | contig 37262 bp, 32 predicted proteins | sample 8958161 | NCBI WGS metagenome assembly JADMIO01 (sample SAMN16585339, study PRJNA669376) | soil metagenome | isolation source: Crop rotation soil | place: USA: Cullars Rotation, Alabama | collected 2011 | reverse complement strand
GCGACAACTTGTCCACGTGGAATTCTAAGCTTAGGATCCCAATGTGCTGGAAAGCAGGCAAAATATCCGAGCAAATTAAAGCTGGTCAAGACAATTGGTACGGATGAGGCGTGTTATCTTTATGAGATTGATTATTGATTTTATCTTTTGTCCAAATTGCTGGCAGTATAGGTATGAACGAAGAAGGCCATCATGAATATTTTAAAGTTCCTGTCTTCAAAACAGATTTAAAATCTTCTACTATTTACTGGCTTGTTTTGCCTCCTCTATTAGTTATTCTTTGGTTCGCATTATTGAGTACTAAAGAGACATTATGGCCACTTTTACTCGCTGGAATTTTTTCTGGCCTATTAATTTATTTTTGGACTTCACTCAATATTCCAATATTCACTCTCTTTAAAGATTCAATTGAAATACAATACCCTTATTTTCCTTTTACCCCCAAAACAAGAATTCCTTTCAAGTCAATTCAAGGAGTACTGTTTGACAGCTCACGGTCCCGAAATGGGTTACCAAATAAATATGGCTCAGACTGGATTGCCATTTATTACCTTGATAAAAATGGGAACAAAAAAATGAAAAAGTTTTCTTATAGATTTATTTCAAAGGGTGATTTAAGAAAAGTGGTATCGCTTTTAAGGGAATCTAATGTTCGGGTTAAAAGCGATGAAGAGTATTTACACCTCACTTGATAAGAGAATAAATTTCATTTCATTTGCAAATTTGCCAAAATTCGCTATTCACTAGAGGCTCAATGACCTTATAACACTATGTAGCGGAGCCGATAGTTTTCTTGCCTGACACCTCTCAAATCCCTATCTTTGTGCTGATTTTAAGAAGGGACAACAAAAATGATTACAGTAACAGAAAGAGCCAAAGCTAAAGCGTTGAATATCATGACGGAAGAGCATAAGCCTGCGGATTCATTTATTCGTGTAGGGGTTGAAGGAGGCGGATGTTCGGGTCTTACTTACAAGCTTGAATTTGATAATGTTATTCTTCCAGAGGATAAAGTATTTGAAGATAAGGGAATGAAGATCGTTTGCGACAGAAAGAGTTTTCTCTATTTGGTAGGAACGGAGCTTGATTTCTCTGATGGCTTAAACGGAAAAGGTTTTTCATTCATCAATCCGAATGCAAGCCGCACATGTGGCTGTGGAGAAAGTTTTTCAGTTTAATTTTTTGTCCACATTTATTTAGACTCAACCCGGAATAATGCCAGCGGAATTAAAAATATTAGAAGACCTATCATCGAGCGATTACAAATATGGTTTTGTAAGCGACTTCGAATCCGACTTTGCCCCGAAAGGGCTTACAGAGGATACTGTCCGCTTTATTTCTCTGAAGAAAAAAGAGCCACAATGGTTGCTTGAATGGCGTCTCAAAGCTTTTCAGTATTGGAAAACGATGAACTATGAAGAGCCAACATGGGCGAACATTCATCATCCCGTTATTGATTTCCAGGACATCATTTATTATTCTGCTCCAAAGGCAAAACCGCAGCTCAACTCTCTTGATGAGCTCGATCCTGAAATCAAAGCGACATTCGATAAGCTTGGAATTTCTCTTGAAGAGCAAAAACGTTTATCAGGTGTCGCTATCGATGCTGTGATCGACAGTGTTTCGGTAAAGACAACTTTCAGAGAAGAGCTTTCAAAGCTTGGAATAATTTTTTGCTCTTTCAGCGAAGCGGTTCAGGATCATCCTGAATTGGTGAAACAATATCTCGGCAGTGTTGTTCCGATGACTGATAATTTTTATGCAGCCCTCAACAGTGCTGTCTTCAGTGACGGATCATTCTGCTACATTCCAAAAGGAGTTCGTTGCCCGATGGAGCTTTCAACATATTTCAGAATTAATTCTTCAGGAACAGGACAGTTTGAGCGAACATTGATTATTGCTGATGAAGGAGCTTTCGTAAGCTATCTCGAAGGATGCACGGCTCCGATGCGTGATGAAAATCAATTGCATGCTGCTGTGGTGGAAATTTATTCTCACAAAGATGCGCAGGTGAAATATTCAACAGTGCAAAACTGGTATCCCGGCGATAAGAACGGCAAAGGCGGGATTTACAATTTCGTTACGAAGCGTGGAATTTGTGCCGGAGAAAATTCAAAGATCAGCTGGACACAGGTTGAAACAGGATCGGCGATCACATGGAAATATCCAAGCGTGATTTTGAAAGGCGATAATTCCATCGGTGAATTTTATTCTGTAGCCGTTACAAATAATTATCAGCAGGCTGATACCGGAACAAAGATGATTCATCTCGGAAAAAATACAAAGAGCACAATTATCTCGAAAGGAATCAGCGGAGGGAAAAGTAATAACAGCTATAGAGGTTTAGTCAAGATAAATAAGAAAGCGGAAAACGCGAGAAATTTTTCTCAGTGTGATTCTCTTTTGCTTGGTGATAAATGCGGAGCTCATACATTCCCTTATCTCGAAGTTCATAATAAATCAGCAAAGGTTGAGCACGAGGCGACAACATCAAAAGTTGGCGAAGATCAGATCTTCTTTTGTAATCAGCGGGGAATAGCAACGGAAGATGCAATTGGTTTGATCGTAAATGGATATTGCAAAGAAGTTTTTAATCAATTACCAATGGAATTCGCAGTGGAAGCACAAAAACTTCTGTCGATTTCTCTTGAAGGAAGCGTAGGGTAAGCATTGAACAGAATAACATTGAACTTTGAACAAATGCTAAGTATAAAAAATTTAAAAGCGAAGGTCGATCACAAAGAAATTCTCAACGGAATTAATCTTGAAGTGAAAGCCGGAGAAGTGCATGCTATCATGGGGCCGAATGGTTCAGGTAAAAGCACACTTGCATCTGTGCTTGCAGGAAAAGATGTGTTTGATGTGACTGAAGGTGAAATTTTGTTTGACGGAGTAAACATCGATGAGATGTCTCCCGAAGAAAGAGCACGTAAAGGACTGTTTCTCGCTTTTCAATATCCTGTTGAAATTCCGGGCGTAAGTAATGCAAACTTTTTAAAGACAGCATTGAACGAAATAAGAAAATCAAATGGTCTTCAGCCTCTCGATTCAAAAGATTTCCTGAAGCTGATGAAAGAAAAAATGGCGCTTGTTGAAATGGATAAAGCCATGACGCAACGAAGCGTGAACGAAGGATTCAGCGGAGGAGAAAAAAAGAGAAATGAAATTTTCCAGATGGCAATGCTTGAGCCGAGATTATGTATTCTTGACGAAACAGATTCAGGATTGGATATTGACGCGTTGCGCATTGTAGCTAATGGTGTGAATGCTTTAAGAAGCAAAGAGCGTTCGTTTGTAGTCATTACTCACTACCAGCGATTGCTGGATTATATCATTCCTGATTTTGTGCATGTTCTTTATAATGGAAGGATAGTAAAAAGCGGGACAAAAGACCTTGCATTAGAGCTGGAAGAAAAAGGATACGATTGGATAAAGGAAGAAGCAACTGTTTAAGAAATGCAACGAGTGGTAAACTATCCGGAAAAATATAAATCTCTTTCAACGAAGGAATTTCCCCAGTTGCAGGATAGCGCGATCGCGCATTTCAGCCGTTTAGGATTTCCTACATCGAAGCATGAAGAGTGGAAATACACCAACATCGCTGAGCTTGTTGCAAAGGATTTTTCATTTGTATTTCCGGGAAATAAAATTTCCAAAGAAGAAATTCTTAATCGCTTTCCGTTTCTGCAAAATTGCTTTTATGTAATTATTGAAAACGGGAGATTGAATTCTGCAGCATCGGATTTTAAAAGCCTTCCGCAGGGAATTGAAATAAAAAATATCAGCGAAGCAAAGGACAATGCTCTTGTTAAAAAACATTTCAATCAATATGCCGATGTAGGCGCTGATGCTTTCGCTGCGCTTAACACCGCTTTTGCAAATGAAGGTTTGCTGATTCATGTTCAGCCGAAAGTTTCTGTAGAGAAGCCGGTTTATATTATTCATGTTTCATCATCGTCAGACCAGGCTGTTGTGGCTCACAACCGTTTGCTTGTGATCGCGGAAAAAAGCTCTTCGGTAAAAATTTTAAATGTCGCTGTTTCAGGAAGCATTTCTTCGGAAACGTTTTCCAATTCAGTGAATGAAATTTTTGTTGATGAAAATGCAAACGTTGAATTTAATGTGCTGCAAAATGAGAATGATCATTCGTTCCAGATCTGCGGTACTCACGTGCTGCAGGCGCAGAATTCTGTCTTCAGCATCAACACTGTTTCTCTAAGCGGAAAGATTGTACGTAACAAGCTTCATATAAAGCTCGACGGATCAAATTCCGAAAATCATATGCATGGCTTGTATCTCGCCGGCGGTTCGCAGCTTGTTGATAATCATACAGCCGTTTATCATTCAAAGCCGCATTGTAACAGCAACCAGCTTTACAAAGGAATTATCGGAGGCAAGGCGCATGGAGTCTTCAACGGAAAAGTAATGGTCGAAAAAGACGCGCAGAAGACGAATGCATATCAAAGCAATAAAAATATTTTACTGAGTAACGATGCTGTCATCAACGCCAAGCCTCAGCTTGAAATTTTCGCTGATGATGTAAAATGCTCGCATGGCGCCACAACAGGCCAGATGGATGAAGAATCAGTTTTTTATCTTCGTTCACGAGGCATCGGTGAAGAAAGCGCGAAGGCTCTTCTGAATGTTGCTTTCGCGAATGATGTGCTCGACAATATTTCTGTCGGCCCTTTCCGCGAATACGTTTCTGCTTTAGTTGAATCCAGGCTGAAGGAAATAATCTAATGAAAACCACATCTGATGTAATTCATCCTGCTTCTGAATTTGATGTTCAAAAGGCAAGGAAGGATTTTCCGATTTTATCCCAGACCGCTTACGGCAAGCCATTAATTTATTTTGACAATGCCGCGACTTCGCAGAAGCCACAGATTGTAATTGATGCTTTGTCAAATTATTATTCAACGTATAACGCGAATATTCATCGTGGCGTTCATTTCCTTTCTCAAAAAGCATCGCAGGCATTTGATGATGTTCGTATAACCGTTCAGCAATTCCTGAATGCGAAATCTGAAAGGGAGATAATCTTTGTAAGAGGAACCACCGAGGCAATTAATCTTGTTGCTTCCACATACGGAAGGAAAAATATTTCCGAAGGAGATCAAATTATTATTTCCGCGATGGAGCATCATAGCAATATTGTTCCATGGCAAATGCTATGTGAAGAAAAGAAGGCCGTGCTGAAAGTGATTCCCATGAATTCAGATGGTGAATTGCTGATTGATGAATTCAAAAAGCTGCTTTCTTCTAAAACCAAATTTATATCTGTAGTTCATACTTCTAATTCTCTTGGCACAATAAATCCTGTAAAGGAAATTATTCGTCTTGCCCATGAGAAAAATATTCCTGTAATGGTTGACGCAGCACAGGCTGTCGCTCACGGAGAGGTTGATGTTCAGGAGCTGGATTGTGATTTCTTAGCCTTCAGCGGACATAAAGTTTTCGGCCCCACAGGTGTAGGATGCTTGTATGGTAAATTGAATTTGCTTGACGCTATGCCTCCATACCAGGGCGGTGGTGAGATGATTCATTCAGTATCGTTTGAAAAAACTACATACAATGAAGTGCCTTTTAAATTTGAAGCAGGCACTCCGAATGTTGCTGATGTAATCGGGTTGGGAACGGCAATCACGTATGTGCAGTCGCTGGATAGAAAAAAGATAAATAATTACGAGCATTCATTGATGTTGTATGCTTCTGAAAAATTGAAGTCGATAGATGGTATCCGTTTGATTGGAACCGCGAAAAATAAATCAAGCATTGTTTCATTTGTAATTGATGGCGTGAATGCATTGGATGCAGGAATGTATCTCGATACGATGGGAGTTGCGGTTCGTACAGGACATCATTGCACTGAACCTGTGATGAAATATTTTAAAATTCCGGGAACGCTTAGAGCATCATTCATGTTTTACAATACGGAAAGGGAAATTGATGTGCTGATTGAAGGAGTGAGACAGGCGGTTAAATTGTTAAGGAAATAGCATGAGTTCGATTTCAGAAATAGAAAATGAGATTGTAGATGACTTCTCCATGTTCGATGATTGGAAGGACAAATACGAATACATCATTGAGCTCGGACAAAAGCTTCCTCCCATTGATGAAAAATATAAATCAGAAGAAAATAAAATTAAAGGTTGTCAAAGCAGTGTGTGGCTGAATAGCTATGAGAGGGATGGAAAAATTTTCTTTGAAGCGGAAAGTGATTCCACTTTTGTAAAAGGAGAAATTGCTTTGCTCATTCGTGTTTTGAACGGACAAAAACCTGAGGATATTGTAAACACAGATTTAAAATTCATTGATCAGATTGGCCTGCGTCAGCATATAGCAGTAACCCGTGCGAATGGTTTGGCTTCTATGATCAAACAAATGAAACTGTATGCGCTGGGCTATCAGAATAAGGTCAGCAATTAATTAGAGGAGTAAAATAAAATGTCAGAAGAAATAAAATCACTGGAGGAAAGAGTAAAGGATGTTTTAAAAACATGCTATGACCCTGAAATTCCTGTGAACATTTACGAGCTGGGTTTGATCTATGAAGTAAGAATAGACCCGGGAAATGATGTGTATGTAAAAATGACCCTGACTTCTCCCGCATGTCCTGTTGCAGAAACATTGCCGCCTGATGTTGAGCAGAAAATCAAAAATATTCCTGATGTGAACAATGCAAAAGTTGAAGTAACATTTGATCCGCCCTGGGAAAAAGATATGATGAGCGAAGAGGCGAAGCTTGAATTGGGAATGTGGTAAGTTAGTTAAGAGTAATTAGTTCGGAGTTCGGAGACGAGATGGAAGATGAAATTGTAAATAAAGTTCAGCAAAGCGGATTGGTTTCTATCGATCTCGAAGAGCTATATGTTCCCGGCGAGCGGATTTTATTTGATCTGAAAGGCTGGCTTTTCCAGGAGCTCATTTTAAAAGAGCAGGATTTCCGCGAGCATATTAAACAGCATGACTGGAATCAATACAAGGATAAGTTCGTTGCTATAACCTGTACAGCTGATGCTATTATTCCTACGTGGGCTTTTATGCTTGTTGCTTCGCAGCTGTCTTCCATTGCAAAAAAAATTGTCTTCGGGGATTTGAAAAAGCTGGAAGAAGAAATTTTTCATGACCGGCTTTCAAAAATTAATCCTGAAGATTACCGCGATCAAAGGATCGTAATTAAAGGCTGTAGCAAAGTTGAAGTTCCTGCTTCAGCGTATGTTGAAATTACTTCTTTGCTTCGTCCCTTTGTAAAGAGCATTATGTATGGTGAGCCGTGTTCCACGGTTCCTGTTTATAAAAAGAAGAGCTAAGCGGTTATTGAAAACTTTTTTTCTACGCTTTCCATTCTTTCCTTTTCAGCAGTATTTTTATCCCGATGATTCTTCAAAATTCCCGGTACAAATCAGGCGAAGCTGATTTGCTTGAGGCGTGTAACGAATTTGGCACTCCGCTTTACATTTATGATGCTGATATTATTGCCCGTCAGTATAAAAAAATTACGTCCGCTTTTTCAGGAGTGAATCTCAAAATAAAATACGCATGTAAAGCGCTTTCCAACCAGGCAATACTGAAGCTGATGAAAAGCTTAGGCTCTGGTCTGGATGCTGTTTCCATCGAGGAAGTTCAGCTCGGATTGAAAGCCGGCTATTCTCCTTCTGAAATTTTATTTACTCCAAATGGTGTTTCATTTGACGAGATCAGGAAAGGTGTTGAAGAAAAAATTGTAATCAACATCGATAACATCGGTTTACTTGAACATTTCGGAAATGAATATGGCAATAAAGTTCCATGCTGCATCCGTTTGAATCCGCATGTTGAAGCAGGAGGCCATCAGCACATTCAAACCGGTCACATTGATTCGAAGTTCGGAATTTCTATTTACCAGCTTCGTCATGTTGAACGAGTTATTAAAACATATAATATTAAAGTTGAAGGCCTGCATATTCATACAGGTTCTGAAATACTTGATTCATCTGTATTTCTTCGCGTTGCGGAGCTGATGTTCGAGGAAGCGTTGCATTTTCCTGATCTGAGATTTATTGATTTCGGAAGCGGCTTTAAAGTGAAATATAAAGAAGAAGATTCCGAAACAGACATGGAAGAGCTGGGAAGAGAATTTACTTCACGCTTCAATGAATTCTGCAAGCAATACGGCCGCGACCTTGAATTGTGGTTTGAGCCCGGAAAATATCTGGTGAGTGAATGTGGTCTCTTGCTTGTGAAAGCAAATATTGTAAAGCAAACTTTGTCAACGGTTTTTGTCGGAGTTGACTCAGGACAAAATCACTTGATCAGGCCTATGTTTTATGATGCTTACCATCACATTGTAAATATTTCAAACCCTGAAGGAAAGCAGCGCATTTACACTGTTGTTGGATACATTTGTGAAACGGATACATTTGGTTGGGATCGGAAAATGAATGAAGTTCATGAAGGCGATATTCTCGCGATAAAAAATGCGGGCGCTTATGGTTTTACAATGAGTAACAATTACAACTCACGTTTACGGCCGGCGGAAGTTTTAATCTATAAAGGGAAAACTCATCTTATAAGGAGAAGAGAAGTGTTGGATGATCTTCTCAGGAACCAGGTGGATATTAAATTGTGATTAATTCGGATTATGTCTCAACAGTCAGAGCAATTTTTGGAAAATGCTGAAACGAAGGTGTTCGATAGCGAGCACCGCCGGAAGCTTTCCTTTAATATTTCCCAGTACGATAAAAAAGTAGTTGAAGGCAAGGGTCAATATTTCGATCTTGAGCTTGCGAAGCAGCGTGCTGCAAGCATCAAGTGGAAAACGATTGAGAATCTCGAAAAATATCTTACCGAATTTGAATCAAATTTTTCCAAACGTGGAGGAAAAGTAATCTGGGCGCAAAATGCTGAAGATGCAATCGCTGAGATTAACATCATCATGAAAAGAGTGAACGCGAAAACTGTTGTCAAATCAAAATCCATGACAACAGAAGAGATTCATCTCAATCATGCTTTGGAAAAAGAAGGAATTGAATCGGTTGAAACAGATCTTGGAGAATATATTGTTCAGCTTCGTAACGAACCGCCTTATCATATTGTGACCCCCGCTATGCATCTCTCAAAAGAAGATGTTGCGAAAACATTCAATGAAAAATTTTCTCTCGCTGCGAACAGCACTCCGCAGGAGATCACCGCTTTTGTAAGAAAGAAATTACGGGAGAAATACCAGTCAGCGGAAGTTGGCGTTACCGGGGCGAATTTTATCATTGCAGATATCGGTGCGGTTGCGGTAACGGAAAATGAAGGGAATGCATTGCTCAGCGTAGCATTTCCAAAAGTTCATATAGCGATTGCAGGCATAGAGAAAATAATTCCGTCTCTCACTGATCTTGATTTATTCTGGCCATTACTTGCAACACATGGAACAGGACAGAATGTAACGGTCTACAATTCAATCATGACAGGCCCTAAACAGTCTGATGAAACTGACGGACCGGAAGAAATGTATGTCATCCTCCTTGACAATGGAAGAACAAATTTACTCGGAGAAAAAGATCAGCGCCAGGCTTTGTCATGCATTCGCTGTGGTGCATGCTTAAATGCTTGTCCTATTTACAAAGGTGTTGGAGGACACGCGTATGGCGCTACTTACAGCGGGCCGATCGGCTCAGTAATAACTCCGCATCTGAGCGGCATGAAAGAATTCAAACACTTAAGCTTCGCATCTTCTTTATGCGGCAAATGCACGGAAGTTTGCCCGGTGAAAATCGATCTTCATAAATTATTGCTTTACAACAGGCAGGAATCTGTTGAAGAAGGCTTTTCTCCGAAGTCAGAAAAATGGATGTATACATTCTGGAAAAAAGCAATGCTAAAGAGAAGCCTGATGAACAAAGGCGGAGCTAAGGCAAAGAATTTTATACTCCAGAAATTTTTCAGGAAGAGCTGGGGCGACAGGAGAGAGCTCCCAAAAATTGCTGATCAATCTTTCAATGAGCTTTGGAAGGAAAGAATGAAAAAATAATTTTCACCTCTTAAAACAAAAAGACCGTTCCGGAAAAAAGGAACGGTCTTTTTTGTTTTTATGAATTCTGATTATGGTGTGGTAAAATCAAAGGTTAAGTTCGTATCAAACGACATCGGAATCCTGCTCCATGTTTCAAGAGCGTTCCGGTGACGAAACACAATGTAGTACATGTGACCTGCTGTTAATGATGATGGAAGGAATGTGAATGATCCCCAGCCATCTGTTGCAATCACATTAGTTGAGCTGGTCACGATGGTATTTAAATCAAGTGTATCAACCAATGAAACGGTAATAGTGTCACATAGAGTCGGAGAGTTTACAGGATCAATAACAGCCTGCATCAAACCCGTTCCCGGAATATAAAATCCTTCTATAAAAACTCTAAGATTCAAAGTAACCGAACAATTGTTGACTGTAACATTTACAGGCTCGATAGTAGAAGAACATCCTGCTGCAGTTGTTCCTTTGATATAATAAGTTCCATTGCCTGCTGTGGTCGGAGTGCCAAACGGAGCAGTTCCATTTGAATCGAAATAGTAGCTGAAAGTCAATCCCGCAGTTGAGCCTGCAGTAACAGCAGGATCAGTAAGATCAACCGTTGCCGGAGAACATACAGGAGACGGATCAGTAATTACAAGAGTTGGTGTAGGATTCACAATCACATGAACAGGTTGAATTGTAGAAACACATCCTGAAGCCGTAGTTCCTTTAATATAATAAGTTCCGTTGCCTGCTGTTGTTGGAGTACCAAACGGAGAAGTTCCATTTGAATCAAAGTAATAGCTGAAGGTTAACCCGGCAGTAGAGCCGGCAGTAACAGAAGATGCAGTAATATCAACCGTTGCCGGAGAGCATACAGGAGCCGGATCAGTAATCACAAGCGTTGGTACAGGATTCACGGTTACATTAACAGGGAGAATTGTAGAAGGACATCCTGCAGCAGTTGTTCCTTTGATATAATAAGTTCCGTTGTCTGCTGTTGCTGGAGTGCCAAACGGAGAAGTTCCATTTGAATCAAAGTAATAGCTGAAAGTTAATCCTGCAGTTGAACCTGCAGTTACAGATGCAGCGGTAATATCAACCGTTCCGGGAGAGCATACAGCAGGAGGATCTGTAATCACAAGAGTTGGTGTTGGATTCACGATCACATGAACAGGGCGGATCAGAGAAGAGCATCCCGCTGCACTTGTTCCTTTGATATAATAAGTTCCATTGCTTGCGGCTGCCGGTGTGGCATAAGGAGAAGCCCCTGATGAATCAGTATAGTAGCTGTATATTAATCCTGCCGTTGATCCTGTTGTTACAGAAGCCGCAGTAAGATCAACCGTTGCCGGAGAACAAACAGCAGCCGGATCAGTAATTACAAGAGTTGGAATCGGATTGGAAGTTACTGTAACAGGTGAAGAAGTTGCAGGACAACCATTTGTTCCAACAGCGGATACAGTATATGAACCGCTTGTTGTTGCAAGAATTGATTTTGTTGTTTCACCATTTGGTGACCAGGTATTGCCTGTCAAAATATTGGATGTCAAACGCACATTTCCTCCTGCACAGAAAGTTGTCGGGCCGCCCGCTACAATTTGAATGCTTGATGTGTTTCCTGTCAGCTTAACATCATCGATCCGGAATGCAACTGATGTTGAATTTTTTGTGAAACGGATTCTTAGGTTGGATGTGGCCGGAATTGAACCTACAGCTGTATCCAGGTACCACGTATTAAGAAGTGCGGTTTGTTTAATTTGCAGAGGATTCCAGATGGTACCATCGCTGCTAACCTCAACCTTCATTGTATCAGTTCCGTTATTATCTCTTCTCAAACCAAAAGTCAGGGCTATCGAAGAATACCCCAGCGTATTAATTCCGGAAATAATAAAGTTCCTATCCGGGTTACCTGTAGTTGCAGGGAAGAATACATTTCCGTTGCCAGAAGCACCTGAATAACCGCTCGATGGATTCGAAATTCTTATATCAATCGGCAGACTGCTTGTACTGGTGAATGTGATTGGAGCAGTATTTTGCCATCCTGTAAATGCGCTCAATGTAGTTGTACCTGTTGGTACTCCTACGTTTTCTGAAAAGACACTTCCTGAATAAACGAAATTATTAACGGTCAATAAAACAGTTGCTGTGTTTACGCAACCATTGGTATCGGTTCCCGTCACTGTATAGGTTGTCGTAGCGGAAGGGTGTGCTGTTACGGGAGTTCCTGTTGAGGAACTCAAGCTGTCTGCAGGTGACCAAATGTATGTGTTGGCTCCGGAAGCACTCAATGAACTTGAGCTTCCAAAGCAGATTGCAGGTGGTGTCGCAATTGCGGTAAGTGTTGGTTTTGGATTAACTGTGATAGTAACAGATGCCTGGCTGACACAGCCTGAGGCATCAGTTCCGGTAACCGTATAAGTTGTTGTGCTCGCAGGTGATGCTTTTACAACTGCTCCTGTTGTTGCACTAAGACCTGTAGTTGGCAGCCAGGAATAACTAACGGCATTAGATGCTGTTAGCGTTGTTGAATCTCCTGAACAAATTACATTAGAAGAAGCACTAACACTCACCGGCGTTGCAGGAGTGCTGTTCACAGTAAAAGTTCCTGTTTTGCTACATCCGTTAACATCAGTTACGGTTACGGTGTAGCTGCCTGCTGCTAATCCTGAAAGATCCTGAGTAGTTTCTGAATTGCTCCACAAGTATGAATAGGCGCCAACTCCATTAGATGGTGTAAGATCAATAGCACCATCAGAGCTGCCGCAAGGAGTGTTTGTAATATTTGCCGATAAGCTGATCGCGACAGGTTCAGTAACAGTTACGTTCGCAGAAAAAGTACAGCTGGAGTCATGAATAGTAATGGTATAATTTCCGGCTGTGAGATTAATTGCTGTATCCGTTGTCTGAACAGGAGCTGTATTCCATGAATATGTAAACGGAGGTCTTCCATTCAGAATAGTTGGATAGGCCTTGCCATTGTTACCTCCGTTACAAGTAACAGGAATACCTGTTGCAGTTGCGGAAGGCGTTGTGATAACCATTGGTGAAGAAGTGCCGGAGCAGCCGTTGCTTCCAATTGCAGTAACTGTATAAGAACCTGCAGCAGACACTAAAATTGATTTAGTAATCTCGGATGTTGACCATGTATTTGACGATAAAATATTTGATGTCAGGCGAACGCTTCCGCCGGTACAAATAGAGTTTGATCCGTTAATAGCAATGTTAACTGTTGATGTTGTACCGGTAAGCTTTATGTCATCAATTCTGAATCCTGTGCTGCTGTTTTTTGAAAAACGAATTTTCAAGTTACTGCTGGCAGGAATAGCTCCGCTCGCAGTTACTAATGTCCATACAGCCGAATCAGGCTGTGTAATAGTTAAAGGAGTAAACGCTGCTCCATTGTCACTAACCTCAACAGTAAGCGCATTGACGTTAGCATCTCTGAAAAGTCCGAATGAAAGAGTTATTCCTGTATAGCCCAAAGTATTGATTCCTGAAATGAGAAAATCGCGTGAAGTAGTTGTCGCAGTTCCCATAAAAACATTTCCTCCTCCTGATGCGCCATTATATCCTACAGAAACTGAAGTGGCCCGCACATCTGTTTCGGGAGTGCTTGTGTTTGAAAAGACAATCGGTGCAGAATTATTTTGCCATCCGGTATAGCTGTTCACAGCTGTTGCCGCGGCCGGAGAGCCGGCATTTTCTGAGAAGATAATTCCGGTAAACGCGAAAACAGTATCTACCGTCAGGGTGACATTTGAAGAATTCATACAACCGTTAGCATCAGTTCCTGTTACAGTATAAATTGTAGTATAATATGGATTGGCAGTTACGCTTGCACCGGTGGTTGCGCTTAAGCTGTCAGCAGGCGACCATGTATATGTATCAGCACCGGAAACATTCAATGTGCTCGAAGATCCTCTGCATATTGATGAAGGCGTAGCTGTTGCAATAATTGCCGGCAATTGATTTACAACAATAGTAACTGTTGCCTGGCTTTGGCAACCATTCCCATCACTTCCGGTTACAGTATATGTTGTAGTAACAGATGGAGTAGCGATTACAGAAGCACCGGCAGAAGTATCTAAGCTTGAGGTAGGCGACCAGGTATAGCTTACTTCGTTAGTGGCTGTTAGTGTAGTGGATTGCCCGGCACAAATAGTATCCGATGAAGCGGATACACCAACCATAGTAGGCGGAATAGCCTGTACAATAAATGTTCTTGATTTTGAACAACCATTGTCATCAGTAACAGTAACTGTATATGTTCCTGCAACAATATCAATAAGGTCCTGAGTGGTTTCTGAATTGCTCCATAGAAAACTATAAGGTTCTACACCGTTTGATACAGTAAGTATAATACTTCCATTTGCTGAGCCACAAGCTGCGTCTGTAACTTCACCTTCGATTAGAATTGAATCGGGCTGATTAATTGAAGCACCGGCAGTAGAAGAGCAGCCTTTTGAATCGCCTACAGTTACCGTGTAGCTTCCTGCAGGAAGATTAAATGCAGTGTCGTTCGTTTGAACAGGAGTGCTGTTCCATGAATATGTAAAAGGCGGAGTTCCATCTGAAACACTTACTACTGCAAGTCCGTCATTTGCCCCATTGCAGGTAGCATCACTTGAAAAGTCAACAGATGCAAATGGAATCGGATTCACCGTAACGGTATCACTCGTTGACGTTGCCGTACAACCATGTGAATCTGTAACGGTAAAATAATAAATGCCTGAAGTATTGACATTAATTGATTGTGATGTTTCAGCATCAGACCATACATTTCCCGTTGCAAAATTTGAGCTGAGTGTTACGCTGTGTCCGTCACAAAATGTAAGCGGTCCGTTTGCAGAGAGCGTGACTGTGGATGTTGAGCCGGTGAGCTTTATGTCATCTATTCTGAAAGAAGTTGATGTTGAGTTTTTTGAAAAACGAATTCGTAAGTTAGCTGTCGCAGGGATTGATCCTGCCGCAGTATCTAAAATCCATGAAGTCGTGTTAGGTGGTTGTGTTATTGTTAACGGAAAATAAATGCTTCCATCACTGCTATACTCAACAGTCATTGGATCTGATCCGGCATCTTTTTTCAATCCGAACGTTAGAGCGATGGATGAATATCCGGTCGTGTTAATTCCGGAAATGATAAGATTCCTGTCAGGGTTACCGGCAGTAGCCGTAAAGAAAATATTTCCGGATCCTGATGACCCCGGGTATCCTGATGACGGATTACTTGTTCTCACATCAGGCGGAGCGCTGCTTGTGCTGGTAAAAGTGATTGGCGCTGTATTATTTTGCCAGCCTGTATAAGAGCTCAATGAAGTAGTTCCGGACGGAACTCCAATGTTTTCAGAAAAAATACTTCCGTTAATGCCAAAGCTGTTCACTGTAACGGTAGTTGGATTTGAAGCTACATTACACGCTGCTCCATCATTTACTGTGACAACATAGCTACCTGATGTTTTTGCATAGATAGATTGCGTAGTTGCTCCCTGCGACCATAAATAACTTGCACCTGAAGACGCGGTCAGTAAAATGGAATCGCCCGAGCAAAGAGATACGGACCCGCCGGGCGTTATCGTTGGAGTTGCGCAGGTTGTTCCGGTTCCGCTTACATAAATTTTCTTTGTAGTTGCGCCGGAGCTTGAAACAATGATGCTATCTGAAAATACTCCTGCTGAGGCGGGAGTGAATTTCACAAAGACCTGTGAATTGGAAAGGGTACCGGAGGAATTTGCAAAAGCGATGTAAGAAGCAAACCCGCTGCCTGAAGTTTTTGATATTTGAAAATTGGCGGGCGCAGTAAGCCTGATACTGTCAGTAAGGCTCGTTCCTGAAATAGTATCAATTTTTTCAGCCGAGGAATTACCAACCACAACGCTTCCGAAATTTGCAAGTGTAGCTGTTGTCACATTAATAGTTGGTGTTGAACTAACCGGAGTTACAGATGCCCATGATGTTCCAACACGTATTTCGTCAATATCAGCTTTTGGAGTCGCGGATGAATTTCTGATTGCAATTGAAGCGAAAGCAGTTGCTGTTGTTGCAGTACCGGATGAGTTAGTAACTCCACCGGCAGGTTCAGATCCTCCCAATGAACCTGGATTAACCCAAAGAGTTGAAATGTCATTGCTTGCACCATTAAAATCGTGTTTCACAACAACTAAATAAGTTGTTCCAAAAGCAAGATCAGAAGCAAATTCAGTATAAGTTGGCGTTCCTGTCGCAGCATTTGAAATACCAATTCTGTAAGCTCCTCCTGCGACACTATGTATAGAAACTTTACCATAAAAAATCGTCAATGCAGTACCGGCAGTCTGTCCAAAATGGATAAAGTTTCCATTATCGTTCATCGTTCCTGAAAGTTGAGTACCATCCAATACATTTAAGAGAAATGAATAATAAGCAACGGTTGCGCCTGAACCCGTGATCGCCCTGTTTATATCTCTTGGCACAGTTCCATTGATTCCCGGGATGCGGACTTTATTGCCGGTAGAAGCCTGAAGCCCCGCATAATTGAGACTGCCTGATATAACGCTGTCTATTCCTGCCTGAGAAGTACTATGCGTAGTCCAGTTATTATTGCTACAGGTTCCTGATGCACATGTTCCTCCCACATTGCCTGGGGAAGTGTAATTAAAATCCTCATACAAAGATTGCCCGGAACTGTTAAATGAAAAAGAGGCGATTAAGAGAACGACTATGCCAATGACTTTTGTCAAATTGAGCATTGGTTTACGGCCTAAGTTTAATAGTAGTTGTTTCATGTGGTGTTATAAATTTGAGTGATTGATTTATTGTCGTGTTAGAATAATACCTGCTTTTTATGATTAGTTTTGTTAAACGTCAGACTTTAAAACTTGAACAAGATAACGATAGTTTCAAATTTGACAATTATGCTACCATTATTTTACCATTAAAATTACCTTATTGGAGATTTACTCCTTAACAAGCTTATTTGTGTATAGCAGGGAATTATTGTGCGCCTTTATTAGATAGAAGCCTTTGCTTAAATCTGAAATGTCAATTGGTTCCGAATTATTTTTTAGTTCGCGGATGATTGATTGTTTAACGAGAGCCCCTTTCATATCGATAATGTCGATGACAAGATCTTCGTCAAGCTTATTTCCCGGTATGCTGATGAAAATTTTATTGCCTGCCGGATTGGGGTAAACTACAAGCTGCTTTCCGTCATCATTACATCTTACAGAAATAAAATCGCTGTAAGTAAATCTACCATCAAAGTCTGTCTGTTTGATCCTGTAATAGTGAGTAGAGGGTGAAGCCATATCTGTAAACTGATAATAGTGCGCTGATGAGCTATTCCCCGCACCTTTTATGACAGGCGATACGCGTGTAAATTCTTTTGCGTCTTCGCTTCTCTCAACAGTAAAGAAATCATTGTTGACTTCACTTTCTGTAACCCAGCTCAAAACAGTTTTTCCCCGGTCACAATTTCCTGTAAACGAAATCATCGTAATCGGTAACGGAGCAATTTGAGATGACAGCACCCAGACCGCGCCACTGTCAATGGAAGCATTTGTGACACGGATTAAAAGCGGGCTTGCTCCCGTGCTACCATTATTGCATACGTTGCAAACAGAAGGCAGCCATTTTGTGCCGTTCCAGTTTTGAGCTGCCAATGGTTGCGTATTGTAAGCGCCGATTAATGTATTTTCTACACCACGATAGTTAAAGTCGATAGTAGGAGATGTACCGACAGCGCTCGAATAAATTTCCCACCAACGGTCAATTACAGCTTCTACGGAACCATCGACACCAACACCAATGGTTGGGTCCCACATATTTGTCACAGCAGCTACATTCGTAGCACCTGTCCACGGCATATTATCAGAAGTAGTTGTAGCACGCGTGGAAATTGTAATGTTAGCAGAGACCGTATTTTTTTTGAATGTTACCTTAATTAATTTTCCGCCCGTCCCGAAAGGAAAATCATGTGAGGTCGATTGAGTACTCATGTTCCATTGGATCTGACTAGGATTAACAGCAAGCGTAGGACTGCCAACAGCGGTTTCACTTATAATATAGCTATTGTTTGAATAACCTGTAACTGCTGTGTTAAGCGGATTTGTAATTGTAAGCTTGAAACCGTTCAGATCAATATGGCCCAGCGTTAATGTTAATACACCTGTTGTCCCGCTGAAAGTATTAGTGCCAATATTTGTATTGACGTTCAAAAGAATTTTACTTGAGCTTCCTTTTGCAACAGCAAGGCTATGAAAAGTTGTGCTGCTCGTTCCGCTTATGTTTTGATTTGTTGATCCGCTAAATACGACCACTTTATCACGCTGATCAAAAGTTCCGTTATTGATCCAGTCTCCTGGAGTGCTTGTGTTACCAACCATAGTAATATTCCAGCTTGTTCCGGAAGTTCCGCCATTGCTTACATCCAGCTTTGTGCTTGTGCCGATCGTCATGCTTCCTTTAACAGTTATGCTGTTTACCAGCTGAACAAGAGGGAAAAGTCCACCGACATTCACAGAAAAAATATTAATGGAAGGTAAAGGCATTAAGGTGTTAATCCAATAGCCACGGGATGATATCGATGTTGATGAAGCATCACCAAACTGAATAGTGCCTCCTGTAATGGTATTTGTAATTGCATTGTTAATGAAAATATCATTCGTCTGCATATTTTGATTTCTGAAAACAATCGTTCCTCCTGACATTGTGAAGGATGATGTTGCAGACTGGATATCAAGCGTAGCAACTGAGGAAGCGGTAGCACCCGTGCAAAATAAATTAAGAGTACCGGAGCTTTGCGTATAGTTCAGCACATCGCTGGTAAGCTCTCCGTTCAATCTTCCTGCGGCATTTATAGTTCCTCCATCAACAATAATAACAGAGTTTGTTTTATACCTGATGGAATTACCATTTGCTATTCCTGCAACAAATATTCCGTTGCTTACCTGTAGCTTTCCCCTGATTATATAAGAATCATTCTGACCGGATATTGTAACGTTTGGATTATTGAGCCAGACGCCGGCCGTGGAAACGATTTCATAATGCGCACCAGTCTGGAAAAGTGTTCCGGTAAAATTAAATGTTCCGGAAAATTTAATGGTACCGTTCTTTAAATCATTAGCAGCAGATGCAAGACCCGAATGCAAAAAATTTGCAGGAGCCTGGAAATTACCTGGGCTGATGTCGAGAATATTCCCGGAAGAAGCTCCTATTGTTACCGTCATATAGTTAAAGCGTGTTGTTGCGCCCGTTCCGGTAATATTCTGTGTTCCTACAAGTTTATTGAAAGTCACATTACAAACAAGTGTTGTTCCACCACGCGACATATCAAAAGTTCCGTTGTTTGTTAGATCTCCCCCGATTGTTAAGGTGTTGGTGAACGCACCGGAACTTTGAGTAATAAAAGTTCCGCCCGGATCAATAGTTACATAATTTGTGACGGCAAGCGATCGCGCTGCCAGGCCATCAAAAATAAGAGTACCTCCGCTGATGATCGTAATATTAGGAGCAGAAGCTCCCATGTTAATTGCAATGTTGCTGTGACGGATTGTAACTGCCGCGGCAGTATTTGAAGGAATAAATCCGCAGCTTGGATACCAGTTAATATTATCGGGTGAATATTCCCACTTTGTTGCATCGCTCCAGTTTCCCGAAGCTGAAGAACGAAAATAAGAAAAAGGCCCTAAGGCTGTCCATGTTTTTGTGTATGGACTTCCTGTCACGAGATAACTTTCAGTGCAGCTTGTAGTGGTTACGTTATACTCGAAGACTTTAAAATAGTATGTATTACTCGGAGCAACACCTGATATTGTGACAGATGATCCAGCTCCGTTGAATACTACTTGCTGACCGGCTCCGTAAACAGGATTTGCAGAATACGAAACCGTATCAACCGGATCAGTAAACGAATTGACCGTATTCATCATAACAATTCTATTATTCCCATCCCCGTTTGTCCAATTGAAGGTCATAGTTGAACAGGTGACCGCCGTAAAAGAAGTTGCAGCCGCAGTCGCGTTGATGGTTGGTTTTGGATCCGGTGCGCAGGCAAAAGCCGAAAAATTAAAACTTGAATTAAGTCCAATGGAAAGCAATGAGAATCCCCCCAAAAAAAGAAGCACTAGTAAAAGGGTTCGTTTGATTCTGATCATTGTTTAATAATCCCCGATTTCTGATTAAACAGGTAATAAAAATAGCCCAACAAAGTACTCAATAAAAAAAACATTTCCCATTAATTTAGGATTAAATTGCAATTATTTTACAAACCGAAGAACTCTATTTTGGATGAATAATGATGATGTTTTATACCACAAAACCCCGTTATAAAAACGAGGTTTTGTGATTTGTTTTATGAGAGGAATCAGCGGTACATATTAATCAGTTGTTGTCGTTCGTCAATTAGCTGCATAATGATTTTATAATCGGCAAGCATAACCGGCCTTATATTCTGAATGTCGTCAATCTGTATTTGTTTACTCAGCCGGCTGCATCCTTCCCGGTCATATTTTTCAAATGCTGTCTTGTATGCATTCATATCAGCGTGAGCGATGAAATAGTATTCAACCTGTGTGGTAGAAACATTGTATTTATTCACCAGGATTCCCGGGATCTTAGTTCCGTCTCTGAATGAAAACATACTGTAGATGTGAACGAAATCCTGCAATTCAATTGAAGTCATATGAAATATATTTGATGATCTAAAAATACCCCCGGCTTGCGCCAAGACCAATTAGAATTGGTAAATGAACACGGTTGGTGGACGAATGCAGCGCTTGTAAGGTCAAAAGGCCTTGAAAAACAGGTCAGAAATCCCAGTTATGCTTGTCAATGTCTTCAAGACAACGGCTTAGAAGATCAATCGAAGCCTGTATGTCATTCTTATCAGCCATTTCAATAACCTGGTGAATATGTCGCGTCGGAATAGAAACCGCGCCTGCAATTGATCCTGTTTTGCTCATTCGCTGAAGGCCTGCAGTATCAGTTCCGCCTGCCTGTAAAATTTCCGGCTGCCATTTTATTTTATGCTTGTCAGCAGTTTTTTTCATGAACTGAACCATGCGGTAATCGCATATCGTTGATGAATCCATAATTTTTATCGCTGTTCCTTCGCCAAGCTTCGTAACTCTTTCATGCGGCTGCGATCCCGGAACATCATAAGCAATTGTAGTATCAAGACCAAAGCCGAAATCCGGTTCAATGTGATGAGCCGCAACGGAAGCTCCGCGAAGTCCTACTTCTTCCTGCACTGTGAAAACTCCATACACATCATAAGGAACTTTTTTCAGCTTCCTTAAAGTTTCAATCAGGATGAAAACAGAAACTCTGTTATCGATGGATTTTGAATTGACACAATTGCCCATCTCTATCAATTCGCGCTGGCGTGTAATCGGGTTTCCGACAGAAATATATTTTTCAACTTCTTTTTTCGGCAAGCCGAGGTCAATATAGAAATCATGTATCTGCGCTGCCTTTGTTTTTTCTTCCGCAGTCATAATGTGAATCGGTTTTGATCCCATTACGCCGATCAGATCTTTTTTCCCATGTACAATCACTCGTTGCGCAGTGAGAGTTTTGGGGTCGAAACCTCCGAGCGTATGAAAGCGGAGGAAACCATTGTCATCAATGTGCGTCACCATAAACCCGATTTCATCCATGTGAGCAGCGATCATCACCTTCTTTCTTTCCCTGCCTTTTTTTATCGTGACTACATTTCCCATATAATCTACGGAGTAAGAATCCACCAGCGGCTTGATTTCACGGATCACAACTTCACGGATTCTCTGTTCGAAGCCCGAGGTGCCCGCTACCTCGCATATTTCTTTTAATAGTTTTACGTTTATTGACATGTTCGTATGTGTTTTTGTGTTTTAATCGTGTTGATTTTTTTCTCAGCTGACTGTTCCGAGCTTGATCATGTTTGTCCGGCTTTGTTCTGACAGTGGAACGCTGGCGAGATTGATAACGATATCACCTTTTTTCAATCTTCCATTTTCTTTCAGGATTTGCTGAAGCTCGGAAATGGTTTCATCAGTGCTTACAGATTTGTTGTAATAAAATCCGCGCACTCCCCACACAAGGCTCAATACATTAAGCATTTCAGGAATGTCAGTGAAAATAAAAATGTCGGCTTGCGGACGTTGTGATGAAACTCTGAATGCTGTATATCCTGAACGTGTTATTCCTACAATTGCCTGGGCACCTACCTGTGAAGCCATCACACATGCATTGTAACAAACAGAATCGGAAATGAATGTAGGGCTTGTTACATCAGGCTTGTGATCGCGGTTAAAACGAAATCCTTTTCTTTCAACGCTGCTTACAATTGTCTGCATGTATTCCACAACTTTTACAGGATATTTTCCAATGGATGTTTCCCCGCTCAGCATCACTGCATCCGCACCGTCTAAAACAGAATTAGCGACATCATTCACTTCGGCGCGTGTCGGAGAATAATTATTGATCATGCTTTCCATCATCTGTGTTGCGATAATAACCGGCTTGCCTGCATGAATGCATTTGCGCACAAGCATTTTCTGTATCAATGGAACTTCTTCCATAGGCAATTCAACACCGAGATCGCCCCGTGCAACCATCAGCGCGTCTGTTTCACTGATGATATGATCAATCTCTGTAATCGCTTCCGGCTTTTCAATCTTAGCGATCACACGAACATTTTTCTTTTTTGACGCGATTATTTTTTTGAGATCAATGATATCTTTCGCGCTGCGCACAAATGAAAGTCCGATCCAGTCAACGTTTTGCTCCAAAGCAAAATTGAGATCATCAAGGTCTTTCGGAGTTAAGCTTGGCAAGGAAATTTTTGTCTTCGGAAGATTTACTCCTTTGCGTGAAGAGAGCTTCCCGCCGCTTACAATCACGGCTTTTACAGTATCCTTGCGATTGGTTGCTGTAACCACAAGCTGAATTTTTCCATCATCGATCAATACATGATCACCAATTTCAACATCCTGCGGGAACTGGTTGTAATTGATGAAAAGCTTTGCAGCGTTCCCGATGCTCTCAACAGTGCTGAGCTCAATTTCCTTTCCGACATCAAGAAAAATTTCATTGTTGTTCACCTCGCCGATGCGAAGCTTTGGTCCCTGCAGATCCACGAGAATGGCAGCGTGTGTTCCAAGCTCCTTATTGATGGAGCGGATATGTTCAAGAATTTTTTTGTGCTCGGAATATTCGCCATGCGATAAATTCAGCCTGCAAACATCAACTCCTGTTTGTATCAGCTGCTGCAGCACTTCTCTTGAAGAAGAAGCCGGGCCTATCGTGGCGACAATTTTTGTTTTGTTAAATGATATCATCAGAATAAAAGATTATCACGAGATTTTAATTTCTTCGGATCAAATTTAAATACACCCAGCACAACTTTCAGGTCTTTCAGCCTGTTTACAAATCCTGCTTCGTCAATCCGTTTTACATTTTCCCTGATCAGAAGGAAATAATCAATTTGCTTTTGCTCGGGAATTAAAAACCCCTGCTTGCTTTTGTTGGAGATGAGATAATAACGGTCTTCTTCATCTGTTTTATACCGGTAAAATGAAAAGGAGACCTTTTCCATTCTCTTCCCGTTAAATATTTCAAGATCATTTTCTCTTGCCAGCTCAGTCTTAAAAGCTGTATTCAATTCATGACAAAGCCTGTAATCTTTATGCTGGCATATTACTCCGACAAGCATAAAGTCGAACTGGTCATCATCGTCAAGTTTTAAGATTGTCTTTGCCATGCGCAATAAATTTCTGGTGTGAAATTATAAAAATTGAACGAGCGGAAGAGAATAGATGAATTCCTGCCGTTGAAAGCGAACTAAAATTATTTAATATCTTTACGGGAAAAGGAAAAATTTCTTTTCTTTTGTCCACAGTTTTTTTGTTGACAGCCTTCATAGTCAGGCAAGTGACCTGTTTGCCGTGGAAAAAGAATTTGGAAATTGAACTTATACCTATCAGTTGAAACAGGTGAATAAACCGAATGTCATACTTACTTATAAGTACCTGATCGTAGCATGTCTTGTATCAGTAATGGTAAGCACGTTTACGAGCTACTTCTTTTACAATAAATGGAATGAAGCGGAGGATCGTGCTGTTTCATTGCTGAGCGAAAGAAATATGCTTACTGAAAAGTACAATGTGATAAAGAGCGCTTTCGACAAAACGTTTAATGACATGATGATCATGCGTGATGAAAACTCAAGAGTCTATACACTTCAGTCAACAGATTCTACCAAGCGTTATTTCGCGCGCGTCTATTGGAACCCTTACACCCGTGAAACTTATATTGATGTGCTTTCACTCCCTCAGCCCGATTCATCGAATCAATACCAGCTATGGGCATTGGTTGGCGGACAACCCGTAAGCGCCGGCCTTTTCAGCGCTGATGGCGAAGAAGGAGCCCAGCATGTAAAGCCAGTGGCAAACGCAGAAACCTGGGCCGCTACAATCGAACCCAAAGGCGGAAGCATAACGCCAACGCTTGATAGAATGTTCCTTGCTTCAAAGAACTGACGGTTTTATTTTTTCAGAATGGAAATGAAATTCTTTTTGATCATTGTTACAGCTTCCATTTTTTCCGGATGTACAAAAGATCAGCAGCAGGTTCTTCTTTCCAAACCCGCAGGTTGTGATTCTTCCCTATTCAGCTATCAAAATAATATACGTCCCCTTATAGCAGCAATTTGCTCAGGACCAACATGCCATTCAGGAGGAAATTCAAATTATGATTTTTCAAGCTATGAAGTATTATCATCACGAATAAGGGAAGGGACATTTGAGGAAAGATTATTATTATCGGTCGATGACCCGCGTCACATGCCACCGGGAATAAAGCTTGGCGCCTGCGATTTGTTCACGCTTCGTTTGTGGATTCACCAGGGTTTTAAAAATAATTGAAGAGCAATGTTCAACACTGATACCAAGAGATCCGGAAAAAAATTTCTTTGCTTTTCTTTTTTGATAATGATTTGCTCTTGTGTTTTCGCGCAGGATGATTTATTGCTGGAGCTTCAGAAATCAACTCCGCCGGTGAGCGAAAAAGTGATTGCCACCTTCAAAGGAAATAACATCGTGAATATGCAGACGAACGAGACACTTGAAAAAAAGGATCTCGATTTTCGCGTAAACCACCAGTTTGGAAATATCGGGACTGAGAGCGGAGGCGGGGTTCACACGTTGTATGGCTTTGATCAGTCGAATGATATTCGCATTGCTTTTCTGTATGGAATCATTGACAGGATTACAGTTGGAATAAGCCGCTGTAAAAGGAATGAGAATCTTGAAGGTTCTGCAAAAGTCCGCGCGCTTGAGCAAACAACAGATAATAAAGTGCCGGTGGCAGTTACACTTTTTGGAAATACAACGATGTCAACCAAGTCAACACAGCTCATTGATAAGATGGAACACCGTCTCACATTCTGCGGACAGCTTATTGTTGCGAGAAAGTTTTCTACTGCATTTTCTTTTGAAGCCGTCGGCTCTTTTCTGCATCGCAATCTTGTTTCCCCGGATGAATCAAATAATACCTATAGTGTTGGCGGGGGAGCACGATGGAAATTCACAAAGAGCGCCTCCGTTATCGCTGATTATTTTTACACCTTCCGGGAAACCGAACCTGTGATCCCACACTTCGATCCGGTGGGAGTCGGGTTTGAAATTGAAACGGGAGGGCATGTATTTACACTGATGTTCACCAACGGCTCAGGAATTCTTGAAAATGATTTTCTCGCGAATACAACTGACGACTGGATGAAGGGAGGAATCAAGTTTAGCTTTATTATTTCGAGGATGTTTAAGCTCGGAAAAGAGGTGAAGCAATCCTCAAAGTGATCTTAATAACTTCTTTGCGAGGTCAGGAGCATTCGTTCGCTTATACATAATTTTGCGGTATGACATTGGCGCAGGATTCGACCGGAATTAATTTAAAAGATTCTCCGGCAGCAGCTTCAACGGAAACTGTTCGTGATTCAATCACAGTTATTCCGAAGAAGAAAGTATTTTCTTCTGTTAAAACAGATACTGTTTCCCATCCAGTTGCTGCTCATACAACAATCAAAGCCTCTTCTTCAGATCGTGATGCCAGCACGGAGATTTCGGAAAAAACCATAGCGACTAATAGCTTTTATGGCGGCCATGAATTGAAAGTAGTGCATAACGGGCCTCAATCCCTCAACAGGAATACGCCCGACTGGATATTTCCATTGCTCATACTGTTGTTCGCATCGTTTGCATGGCTTCGTGTATATTATGAGAAGTATTTCCGCCAGATCGCAACTGCCTTCTTCAATAATAATCTCACCAACCAGATTGTAAGGGATGAAAACATCCTGGTGCAGCGTGCTTCAATTGTTCTGAACATTGTGTTCAATCTTGTAGCTGCGCTGTTTCTTTATTTTGTCAGCATTCATTATAGCTGGAGCATTGGCGGGATCGGCAACGGTTTTAACAGGTATGTTTTTTTCGCTTTGGTGATTTCAATGGCCTATGCCATGAAATTCCTTATTCTTAAAATATGTGGCTACCTTTTTAATCTTGATCATGAGATGGCAGCTTATATCTTTAATATTTTCCTGATAAATAATGTTCTTGGAATATTTTTAATCCCGGTTACAGCCCTGCTGGCCTATAGTGTTACGTTGAACACTACATGGATTATATACGGATCACTCATTCTTGTCGGGGCTGCGTTACTATATAGAATCATCAGGGGCTTATCTGTTGGATTCTCATCACCAGTCTTCTCTCTCTACTATTTATTTTTATATCTTTGCACCCTTGAATTTGCGCCCTGGCTGGTGCTGATTAAGATTCTGAAACTGAAATAACCCTAAAGTGCGACTGTGGCTTTGACGAAAACGACTACTTCTGCCGGTGTAAGTTTAAAAGTAAAAAGCATCCTGGTTACTCAACCAAAACCGGAAACAGATAAATCTCCTTATTACGATCTCGCGAAAAAATACAATGTAAAAATTGACTTTCGCCCTTTCATACATGTGGAGCCGATTGCTGCGAAAGATTTCAGGAAGGACAGGGTTAACATATTGGATTATTCAGCGGTCATTTTTACCAGCAGGAATGCAGCCGATAATTTTTTCCGCATTTGTGTTGAGATGCGCGTGAATGTTCCTGAATCAATGAAATATTTCTGCGTTTCTGAATCCACCGCTTTTTATCTCCAGAAATTTGTTGTTTACAGAAAGCGTAAAATCTTTTACGGTAAGCAAACAATCAATGACCTGATGGATGTTATAAAGAAGCACCGCAAAGAAAAATTTCTTGTTCCCTGCACCGACATTCATAAGCAGGAAATTTTTGAAACTCTTGAAGCGAATGAAATAGAATTCACCAAAGCGGTGATCTATAAAACTGTTGCAAGTGATTTGTCGGATCTTGCCAATGTTAATTATGATGTGCTGGTTTTCTTTTCTCCTTCGGGAATAAAATCACTTTTCAAAAATTTTCCCAAGTTCAAGCAAAGCAACACCCGCATCGCTGCTTTCGGCCCAACAACAGCGCAGGCAGTGCTTGACGCCGGCTTGCGTCTGGATATTTCAGCTCCTGTTCCCGCAGCTCCATCCATGACGATGGCTCTTGAACAGTATATCAAAAAAAACGGTAAATAAATTTAAGAAATTTCCCGGTGATGCCTTGTGTTAAGAGGTATATTTGAGCGATGCCTTCTCACGTTACAAGATTTACTTTCAGGAAAGACGAGCGCTTGTCAAGCCGTAAAATAATTTCAAAAATTTTTGAAGAAGGAAGGAATATTGTGAATGTACCATTCAGGCTGCTTTGGATTGAAGCTGAGCTTTCCTCCTCATCGCCCGCCCAGGTTGCATTCGCTGTTCCCGCGAAAAAAATCAGGCTGGCTGTGGATCGCAACCGCATCAGGAGACAAATGCGCGAAGTCTACCGGAAAAATAAATCATCCCTGTACTCGTTATTGATGGCGAAAGAAAAGCAATGTGCTATGATGATTGTCTTCACAGGTGCTCCGAGGCCTTCATTCGAAGAAATCGAGAAAAAATTAAAATTAACTTTGCTTCGCTTTGAAGAGGATTTTAAAAAACATGCTCAGTAAAATTTTCATTGCTCTCCTCCGTTTTTATAAGGGAGCCATTTCCCCTTTGCTCGCTCCTTCATGCAGATACACTCCAACTTGTTCGGAATACGGCATTGAAGCAATAAAAAAGCACGGACCAATAAAGGGAGGATGGCTTACGATGAAACGCTTTCTTCGTTGTCATCCGTGGGGGAGACATGGGCATGATCCCGTTCCTTAGTAGAGACAAGATGCAAGAGTCAGGAATCAAGACAAGCAATTTCAAAATCGAATTCAATCAGAATAAAATGATAAATAAAATAAAAATGTTTTTTAAGAAGTACAGGATGGCTGTGGTTGTGATTGCAGTTTCTGTGAGCTCAGTTGTTTCGTACAGCTTTGTGGATGATTATTTTGAAGTGTCAAAAAACCTTGACATTTTTTCAACGCTTTTTCGTGAAGTGAATATTCATTATGTTGATCCTGTTGATCCGGGAAGGCTGATGAAGAAAGGAATAGATGAAATGCTCAATACCCTCGATCCTTATACAAACTATATTCCCGAATCGGAGATTGAAGATTATCGTTTCATGACAACAGGCCAGTACGGAGGTATCGGAGCCGTGATCCGTCAAAAGGGAGATTACGTTGCAATCAGCGAGCCTTACGAAGGATATCCCGCACAGAAGGCTGACTTGCGTACAGGCGATGTGATTCTTGAAGTAGATGGCAAATCAGTTAAAGGAAAAAAAACAGACGAGCTGAGCAAATTATTGAAAGGCCAGCCGAAGACTTCGGTTCGGCTCCTGGTGCAAAGAGAAGGAGAGAAAGCGCCGATTGAGAAGAATATTTTAAGGGAAGAGATAAAGGTGAAAAGCGTTCCTTATTACGGAATGATCACAAATGACATCGGCTATATCAAGCTCACCGGGTTTACAGAGAATGCCGGAAAAGAAGTAAGCGATGCGCTGAAAGCCCTGGAAGAAAAAAATAAGCTGAAGGGAATTGTATTTGATCTTCGCTACAATCCGGGAGGATTATTAAACGAAGCTGTAAACGTATCAAACGTTTTTGTGAACCGCGGGCAGGATATCGTGAGCACAAAAAGCAAGCTGAAGGAAATGGAAAAAAAATACAAAGCCATCAACAATGCTGTGGATCCTGATATTCCCCTTGCAGTTTTGGTTAACAGCGGATCGGCTTCCGCTTCTGAAATTGTTTCAGGATCGCTGCAGGATTTGGATCGCGGAGTTATCGTGGGCCAACGTACATTTGGAAAAGGGCTTGTGCAGACAACCCGTCCGCTTAGCTATAACGCACAGCTGAAAATTACAACAGCGAAATATTACATACCAAGCGGCCGCTGCATTCAGGCTCTTGATTATGCTCACAGGAATGAAGACGGAAGCGTAGGTAAAATTCCGGACTCATTGATTACAGCTTTTAAAACGCTTGATGGCAGAACTGTTTATGATGGTGGCGGAATTCTTCCTGATGTAAAAACAGAGCCGGCAAAATACAGCAGCATTGCCCAGAGCATGTTAAGCAAGAATATCATCTTTGATTACGCGACCCGTTACAGAACAGCTCATGCCACTATTGCTTCCGCAAAAGATTTTCATCTCAGCGAAAAAGATTTTAGTGATTTCAAGGAATATATTGCTGATAAGGAATATGATTACACTACTAAGAGCGAAAAGACAATTGAAGACCTGAAGAAAAACACAGAGGACGAAAAATATTTCAGTGATGTAAAGACAGAGTACGAAGCGCTGAGAGTAAAGCTGATGCATAATAAGAAGGATGATGTTGAAAAGAACAAGCATGAGATCATACAGCTCCTGGAAGAAGAAATTGCTTCACGCTATTATTTTCAAAACGGAAGAATTGAAGCTGCGTTCGACCGCGATACTGAAATAAAGAAAGCAGTGGAAGTGCTTAATAATTCTTCGATGTATTCAGGAATTCTGAACGGCACGTTCAAAGCCAGCAATGAAACACTGACTAAATAATTTCTGATTCCGATGTCATTTTTATCATGCTGTTTTTATAAAACAGCCGGATGAACATTTTATATGGATAAACCGGTACTCCTTCGATCCAATTATTTATATCTTTTTGGCTTGCTGCTGCTTGTATGCGGATTGCCTGTTTCATTTTTTGTAACAAGCATTTCTCAGTTTGTTCTCGCGGCCTCTTTTTTCATTGAGGGGAATTTCATAGAAAAGTTTAAGCGTTATTTTAAAAACAAGCCTGCATTAATCATTACAGGAATTCTCGCTCTTCATGTGATCGGAATGCTGTGGACTAATGACTATGCTGAAGGCTGGAAAGATATACGCATAAAGCTTCCGCTTCTTATTTTACCTGTTATCATGGGAGGTAGCGAGCCTCTTTCGAGAAAACATTTTCATCTCGTGCTTGGATTTTTTATCGCTTCGGTTTTTACAGGAACATTAATAAGTCTTGCAGTTCTTACCGGTATTATCTATCGTGAAATTACAGACATCAGGCAGATTTTTATTTTCCATGTTTCACATATTCGCTTCGCCCTGTTTATGTGTATTGCAATTTTTTCATTGCTGTATTTTGTCTTTTCAGGAAAGTATAAGCTGAGCCTGCTTCTCAAAATTATTTTCATCGCAGTTGCGGTATGGCTTCTTGCTTTCCTTGTTATTATGGAATCGGTAACAGGAATTATGATTGTTATTACCATCAGTGTTGTGCTTCTTTTTTATAAAGCGTTCAATTCTAAAAACGTATTTCTTAAAACAGGATTAATAATAACCGCGCTTTTAATTCCTGCCATGCTATATTGGTATATAGATTCTGTTTCGAAAGAATATTATTCAAGAAAGGATATTACGATCGATCAGAATGCGAGGACCGCAAATGGAAATCCTTATTTCTTTGATTTGTTCAACAGCCAGCGCGAGAACGGATATAAAGTATGGATATATGTAAATGAAAATGAAATGCGGACTGCATGGAATGCAAGGAGCAGCTTTCAATACGATTCCCTTGACCAGCGCGGACAACATCTCAGGCTCACGCTGGTACGTTTTCTCACTTCAAAAGGATCAAGGAAAGATGGGGAAGCGGTTAAGCTCCTTTCAAACGAAGAAGTTACCTCCATCGAAAAAGGAGTGGCTAATGTAAACTATCAACGGAAATCTGATCTCAAGGCGCGCATCTACAAAATCGTGTGGGAATACGATTACTATGTTCGCGAAGGAGACCTGAACGGTCATTCAGTATTACAGCGTGTGGAATTCTGGAAAGCTGCGTGCGGAATTATCATGGAGCATCCTTTTATTGGTGTTGGTACGGGCGATATGAAAGAAGCGTATTCAAAAAAATATATTGATATGAATAGTCGTCTTGATCTTGAACACAGGCTGCGCGCTCATAACCAGTTCCTCGCCATTGCTGTTGCATTCGGCTTAGCAGGCTTGCTGTATTTTTTGTTTGCACTCGTTGCTCCAATGGTGATCGCAAAAAAACAGCAGGATTATTTTTACATGGTATTCTTTGTGACCGCAATATTGTCAATGATTACTGAAGATACTTTGGAAACACAGACAGGTGTCACTTTTTTCGCTTTCTTTAGCTGCCTCTTTTTATTCAGGGAGACTTACAATGGAAAATAAATTTTCAATTCTTATTCCGACCTGGAATAATCTTCCGTACTTAAAAATATGTATAGACAGCATCAGAAAAAATTCCGGGTTCAGCCATCAAATAATTGTTTATGTGAATGAAGGAAATGACGGAACTGTTGAATGGCTGAAGAAAGAAAACATAGAATATATTCACAGCCCGGAAAACTCAGGAGTGTGCATTGCGCTGAACCGCGCTTCAAAGCTTGCTAAAACAGATTACATTGTTTTTGTTAATGACGATATGTATTGCTGTCCGCAATGGGATGTATTTCTTTTGGATGAAATAAAAAATATCGGTCACAACAATTTTTATATTTCCTCAACGATGATTGAGCCGGTGTTTTCAGGAAACAAATGTGTGATCGCTCCTTATGATTTCGGAAGAGATGCTGCAACATTCAGGGAAGCTGATCTTCTGAACACGCTTCCAAAGCTCAACGTTCCTGATTGGAGCGGAGGCACATGGCCGCCAAATGTTGTTCATCGTTCATTATGGGAAGCAGTCGGAGGATTGAGCGAAGAGTTCAGTCCCGGAATGTATTCTGATCCTGACATCTCGATGAAGCTTTGGATGCATGGTGTCCGGTATTTTAAAGGCGTTGCAAAAAGCAAGGTTTATCATTTTCAATCCAAGTCGACAGGAAAAGTAAAAAAGAATGATGGCAGAAAACAGTTTCTTCAAAAGTGGAAGGTGAGCTCCTCTTATTTTACTAAGAAGATTCTGAAATCGGGACAGCCTTTCAATGGACCTTTGCCGGACAGGAAGATAAAGCCGTCTTTGAAAGATCGTATAAAGCTAGTGTTTATTGGAAAGTGAGAAAGTGTGACAAGGAGAAAGTGTAGCTTTAACAGTCTCACTTTCTCCTTGTCACACTTTCTCACTTTTATTTCTCTCCAGCTCAAGCAGCTTCACATATTTCAAAAAAGTTTCGTGCGAGGAAATCCTGCTGATCACAAAGCCATAATAGCCGTCAAGAAATCCTAAGCGAAAAATAAAGTCGCGGATAAATTTAAACTTCGGCTTGAAAACTATTTTGAAAAAATTGGAACGCTTTCCCGAATCGAAAGCGCTCTTCGCTCCGATCTCTGAAAATTTATTTACCTGCGCAATATGTCCTTCAATTGAATAATAGGAGTAGTGAAATAAATCACCTTCCAGGAATCCTGTGTCCTTGGTGTCATCCGGCAAATATTTGTCATGAGGATTATGTCCGCCCCATTTTCCTTTCCCTTTTTCAAAAAGCCTGACTTTGCGATCAGGGTACCATCCTCCATGCTTGATCCAATGTCCGCAATAATTTGATAAGCGGTTCATGGAATAGGAAGAGTGCTTCCAGTTATTTTTCACTGACAGAATTGAAGCTTTTAATTTTTCCGATACAGCCTCATCAGCATCCACTGAAAGAATATGATTGTAATTAGTTAATGTTGCCGCGTAATTTTTTTGCTCGATATATCCCGCGAAAGCATGACTGAAAAATTTTGCTCCAAGGTTTTTGCAGATCGTTTCCGTGGCGTCCGTGGAAAATGAATCAACGACAATTATTTCGTCAGCAATTCCGTCAACTGAACGAATGCATCGCTCAATATTTTTTTCTTCATTGAATGTAATGATAACAACGGAAAGCTTGATCATCGGAAGTTATTAACGGTCGCAAGTTAGAGATATTTCCAATTTCTTTTTTTCGGAACTTTTCTTTCTTGTTTCTTTGCGGGGAAGCACAATAATTTTTTCTTGGAAAATATTTCAGCATTACTTTCTCAAATCAGGCACAACGATCTGAAGTCGCTGGCTCGTGCTATTACTATTGTTGAGAATGAATCAGAAGGCTATAAAGAAATTTTGTTTTCACTTGATCCGCACAAAAAAATTCCTGTCATAGGTTTTACCGGCCCTCCCGGCGCAGGCAAGAGCACGTTGATCAACGGGCTGATAGATATCCTTTCAAAAGAAGGGAAAAAAGTTGCTGTAATTGCAATCGATCCTACATCTCCTTTCAATTACGGCTCATTGCTCGGCGACCGTTTGAGGATGAGCGCGCATTTTACTGATCCGAATATTTTTATCCGTTCCATCGCCACGCGCGGCTCTCTTGGCGGGTTGTCAGAAAAGGCTACAGAGATCGTTGATGTGATGAAATCGGTTTCATTTGATATGATCATTGTTGAAACTGTTGGTGTCGGCCAGTCAGAGGTTGAAATCGCCGGGCTTGCTGATACAACTGTTGTTGTGCTGGTTCCTGAATCAGGAGATGAAATACAAACCATGAAATCAGGTCTCATGGAAATTGCTGATGTGTTTGTTGTCAACAAATCCGACAGGGAAGGAGCGGACATCTTTGCGGGTAATCTCATCAAACTTGTTCATGCTCATGCAACCAATGAGTGGGAGATACCCGTCATAAAGACGTCAGCGGTAACAGGAAAAGGTATCAGTGAATTGATTACAGCGATTGAAAAACACACCGCTTCAGAAGCATCCGGGAAAAAGAAAAATCTCCTGGCTCTTGAAAAAGCGTATCGCCTGATCCAGCGTAACCGCATGAGAAATGTAAATAGAGTTGATTTACAGGAAAGAATAGAAAAGTTAATGCTTGATCCGGGCTTTAACCTTTATAAATTCGCGGATTCTTACTCCGATGAGAGATAAAATTGTTTTATTTTGTGATTTCCAAATTAGTTGTAAATTAGGTCGCTTTTTATGAATACGATGATTCAAAAATACACATCGCCTAAGGGTCTTATTGTGCTTCGCGGAATGGTGCTCGCGCTGATTCTGTGCTGCTCTTCAGCCCATTATTCTTCAGCCCAGATTTTCTGGAGTGAATCATTCGGAAACGGCTGTAATCCCGGATTACCGGCAAGCTCATTCAACGGAAATGTGGGTCCATGGACGCAAACTTCGCAAAATGTGAATGACCCTTTTGCGAATGAATGGTACGTGAGTGCTACCTCAACAGGTCTTCCCGCCGGTTCATGCACTAACAATTGCCAGTTGGATCCAACTCAAACCAGTCAGAGTCTTCATATCGGTAACGTAGTAGGTTCGCCCAATGCCGGAACCATTTGCTTTAACGGAGACTGCGGAGCACTCTATGATGCGGGAGGGTTTGCACCTAACCAGGTGACTACTGATAAACGTGCCGAATCTCCTGTTATCAACTGTGCGGGCAGATTCAATATTACGCTCAAGTTTAATTACATCGAAGGCGGTAATACTATTGACAATGGAACAGTGGAATACTTTGACGGTGTTTCATGGGCTTTCCTGACCGATCCGGCAAAGACAGATGCTGCGAGCTGTTCTGGACTTGGTAAATGGACTGCTTTCAGTATCGCTCTTCCTGCTTCCGCGAATAATAATCCAAATGTGAAAATTGGATTCAGATGGGTTAATAACGATGATGCACTTACTACAGGTCCTTCTTTCGCGATTGACAGCATCACACTCAGCGCTGTGGTTACTCCTGTTGTTGCGAATTTTTCTGTTGACTCTCTTACTGCCTGCGCAGGAAGCTCACTTCATTTCACTGATCTCAGCTCAGGCAACCCGATTTCCTGGTCATGGGCATTTGTTGGCGGAACACCTGCTCTCTCATCATCGCAGAATCCTGTTGTTACCTATTTAACTCCCGGAGTTTATACTGTAAAGCTTATTGCAATCAACTCAAGTGACACTGATACAATTATCCGTACAAATTATATCACCATTAATAACTGTGTTCCTCCCGTTGCTGATTTTATTGTTTCGGATACAGCTTTCTGTCAGAATCATTGTGTGAACTTTACTGATCTCAGCACAAATAATCCTACAAGCTGGATATGGACATTTCAGAATTCCAGCAGCACGCCTGTTTCAAATCTTCAGAACCCGCAAAACGTTTGCTACTCAACTCCCGGATTTTATTATGTTCAGCTGATCGCAATCAATGCTTACGGACGTGATACGGTGAAGAAGGATGGGTACATTCATGTGATATTCTGTCCTCCGCCTGTTCCTGATTTTGTTGCTGATCAAACTACAGGGTGTGATACTGTCTGCGTAAACTTTACAGATCTTTCTACCAACACTCCTTTGGTGTGGTCATGGCAGTTCCCGGGTGCAAATCCTGATACATCTTCAGAGCAAAATCCTCAGAACATCTGTTACGAGCAGGATGGATTGTATGATGTAATACTAACTGTCACGAATGACGGAGGTACTGATTCGATTGTAAAATATTCCTACATAAGCATAGTCAGTGTTCCAAATGCTACCATCAGCAATGATACAAGCTTTGCATTCGGTGGCGTTGATACAATTCATGCAACAGGTGGCGTTGCTTACCAGTGGTTTCATATCCAGGAACCTGATAATACAATGATTCCGGATACGATGACAACACCGGATATTGTCGTGTCTCCTCCGTATACAACTACATATTTTGTTGTGATCACAGGAATTGACGGATGTCATACGATAAGACAGGTTGTTGTTACAGTGACCCGCAAAAACAGGGTATTTATTCCTGATGCATTTTCACCGGACGGAGACGGACACAATGATCTGTTCCGTATACGCGGAAATAATATTTTCAGCGCAAGACTTGTTGTGTATGACCGATGGGGAACAAAAATGTTTGAAACAGATAATAAGGATGAGGGCTGGGACGGAACGTTCAATGGTAAGAAGCTTAACTCCGCTGTTTTTACATATGTAGCATTTGTGATATATAATCTTGAAAATATCAATGATAATCCTGATGCAAGCACAACGCCCGAAACCACAACTGAAACAGGAACTGTTGCATTGATTAGATAACTTAGGTATGAAAGGGAAAGCAAATAAATTGAATAAGATAATGAAGGCGGCAGTGCTGGCGTATGTGATGCTCGCAGGTGTTTCATTGCGCGCGCAGGATACTCATTTCTCGCAGTTTTATTCCACGCCATTGCTCGTGAATCCCGCGATGACAGGGATTTTTGACGGCAAGTTCCGCATATCGAATAATTATCGCGCGCAGTGGGGAAGCATTGCTGACGCGTACAAGACAATTCATATTTCGCTGGATGTTCCTATCGCGAAAACAAGATTGAAAAAGAATTTTTTCGGATTAGGGCTGATGTTCTACCAGGATAATGCAGGCGCTGCAAAATTCACTCATACAATTATTGAAGGAGCATTATCATATACAACTACGCTTGATGACGGAGATAATTATATCGCTGTTGGTTTCCGCGGCGGACTTGACTCGCGCCAGATAGATCTTTCAAAAGCTACGTGGGACAGCCAATGGGACAGTAATGATTTTGATCCTACAATTCCTTCCGGTGAAAATATCCAGCTTCAGCAAAGAACTTATTTCGATTTCACTGCAGGGTTGATGTGGTATTATATTCCAGACGGCAACAACACTGTTTGTGTCGGCGGATCATACGCTCACCTTACCGAGCCTGATCTTTCTTTTTATACGACACGCATCGATAAGCTCAACAGCAGGATTACAGCTCATGCAAGCGCCGAAGTGAGCATGGATGAAGCGAATACTTTCTGCTTTCCAGCACAGTGGGATCCGAAGCTTGGAATTCACGTGACTTGAAGTCGCGGC
>JADMIO011346976.1_pt1 | contig 37287 bp, 36 predicted proteins | sample 8958161 | NCBI WGS metagenome assembly JADMIO01 (sample SAMN16585339, study PRJNA669376) | soil metagenome | isolation source: Crop rotation soil | place: USA: Cullars Rotation, Alabama | collected 2011 | reverse complement strand
GACAACTTGTCCACGTGGAATTCTAAGCTTAGGATCCCAATGTGCTGGAAAGCATTTCAATGTCGAAAGCCATACTGGTAGTTTGTAGTGTAAATTTGAGTTGCAAAATTACTGAAAACTGGCAGCTTTGGCAAAGTCCTTTTTGGCTATTGAAGAATTAATTTAACGGGTGGACTTTGCCAAAGCATCCAGTTTAAGCGTAACGTGTCAGAGGTATTGTTTTTGGCTTAAATTCTGTGTAGCTTCGCATTATGCAAAGGTTCAGGCATTTCATCGAATGGCACGTTTTCGGCGTGTGTACCGCCATCGGCGAACGCATGGGTATTGCCACGTCAACCATCAGAAAATACTTCATCTATATTTCCTTTGTCACCTTTGGCTCCCCGGTGATCGTTTATTTCTTTCTTGCCTTCTGGATGAATGTGAAGAGATACATTATGAATGCGAGGAGAAATCCACTTTGGTACAGATAACCCACAATAATTGAATATTGATTATTGAGTGTTGAATATTGAGAGTTTGAATTTTAATATTCAATATTCAACACTCAATATTCAATGTACAAATTTGAATTTCAGAAAATCATAAAGCTTTTCTGATCCTGACAAGTTTATCCAGCAACGATTCCAACAGATCCAATCGCAGCATATTGGCTCCATCACTTTTTGCAACCGCCGGATTAGGATGCGTTTCGATAAATAATCCATCAGCCCCTGTCGCGATAGCAGCTTTAGCGATAGTTTCTATCAATTGCGGATTTCCACCTGTTACTCCACTGGTTTGATTAGGTTGTTGTAGTGAATGTGTACAATCCATTACAACAGGTACTCCATGTTCTTTCATCCATGGAATATTCCGATAATCAACTACAAGGTCCTGGTAACCGAAGCTATTGCCCCGCTCTGTCAGCATCACTTTATCATTCCCTGCATTCTTTATTTTTTCAACCGCGAATTTCATCGATGGTCCGCTTACAAATTGTCCCTTCTTCACATTTACGATCTTCCCAGTGTTAGCAGCAGCGATCAGCAATTCAGTTTGTCTGCACAAGAATGCAGGTATCTGCAGCACATCCACATATTTCGCCGCGATCGTTGCTTCTTCCGATGTATGAATATCAGTAACTGTTGGTAAAGAAAATTTTTCACCGGCCTTTTGAATGATCTCCATCGCCGTTGTATCGCCGATGCCCGTGAATGATCCGGCACTGGTGCGATTGGCTTTTCGGTAAGAAGCTTTGAAGATGTACGGAATTTCCAGTCTCTTGCAAATGCCTGAGACTTTTTCCGCGATAGCCATCACCATTTCTTCATTTTCCACAACGCATGGGCCGGCGATGAGAAAGAAATTGCTGTCGTTATAATTCTGTCCCGAGAATAACTGGTTGAGATAATTTTCCATTATGCAAATGTATTACACGAATTCATTCGAATTGCAATAAGTAAAACCAAATAATGACGTTGCTGAATTCGTGTAATTCGAATAAATTCGTGTTATTGACTAGAATCTGAATTCTAAAAATCTCTTGAAATGTCAAAAGAAAAGATCCTCGTAATTGGTGCCAGCGGACAAATAGGAGTGGAACTCACAATGGCGCTGCGTAAAATGTATGGAGATGCTAACGTAGTGGCCTCTGATCTTCGCGAAGAAAATGCATTATTAAAAGGAACAGGTCCGTACGTTAGTCTGGATGTGATGAATAAAGAAATGTTACATGTGCAGGTGATCAGGCAAAACATTACGCAGGTGTATTTGCTGGCTGCCATACTCTCAGCCACCGGCGAAAAAAATCCTAACCTGGCATGGCATCTCAATATGCAGAGTTTGCTCAACGTGCTGGATATTGCAAGAGAAGAAAAATTGCATAAAGTATACTGGCCATCTTCCATTGCTGTCTTTGGCCCAACCAGTCCGAAGAAAGATTGTCCGCAACAAACGATCATTGAACCTACAACGGTTTACGGTATCAGTAAATACGCAGGTGAATTCTGGTGTAACTATTTTTTTCATCGCTATGGAGTGGATGTAAGAAGCCTTCGTTATCCGGGATTGATCAGCTATAAAAGTGAACCGGGCGGCGGAACCACAGACTATGCTGTTGAGATCTTTTATAAGGCAGTACAGGAAAAAAAATATGAATGTTTCCTGAAAGAAGATACTTATTTACCGATGATGTATATGCCTGATGCGATACGTGCAACGATCGAATTGATGGAAGCAGATGCATCAAAAATTTCTGTTCGTACATCCTATAATCTTTCCGGAATGAGTTTTTCTCCCAATGATATTGCAGCAGAAATAAAAAAACATATTCCCGAGTTTAGTATTTCATATCAACCCGACTACCGTCAACAGATAGCCGAAAGCTGGCCGCAGAGTATTGATGATAGCGTTGCCAGAAAAGATTGGGGTTGGAAAGAAGAATACGACCTCGCTGCAATGACAGCTGACATGCTTGCAAATCTTAAATGAATTGTTAACGACCGCACTTATTCACATTAATTAAGGAAATGTGCTTAATAAATACCCATTAGCGGGTATCTTTGCCGTTTTTTTGTTTTTAACTTTGCAGCAGAACAATAAAAAACCTTGTCTTAATTGGCACGTAAACTATTTATCTATACTTTTGCAAAAATTTTAAAAACCCAAAACTCTATTAACATGAAAAAAGTTATTTTAAGTTTGGCTGTAATCTGCATAACAACCTTATCAGCTTCAGCTCAAAAAGGATTTAATTTTAGTGTCGCTGCAAATCTCGGTATCCCAGTTGGTGATCTGAGCCCATATGCTAGCTTCGCTTATGGTGGAGATGTACAAGGAGAATACATGACTTCTTCTACATTCAGTCTTACTCTGAACGCTGGTTACATTGGATTTTCTGCAAAGAGCGGATATTCTATTTCTGGCGGTTTAGTTCCAGTTCTCGGTGGTTTCCGTTATTATTTCTCACCAAAAGTTTATGGAACAGGTCAAATAGGTATCTCTTTCGCAACTTCTAGCGGTGGCGGTTCAGCAGTTACTTACTCTCCAGGTGTTGGTTTCAAATTAGGATCAAACTTCGATATCCTTGCTAAGTATCAATCAGCATCTAAAAATGGTTCTGATAATTCTTTCGTAGGTGTTCGTGCTGCTTATATTTTCCCTTCAGGAAAATAATTTACGAGCTAACTTCTTATAAATAGAGCGGTCATTTATTGGCCGCTTTTTTTATTTGATCAATTTATGCTCATACGCATATTTGATCAAACCAATGACACTGGATGTATTCGTTTTGCGAAAGATATTTTTTCGATGTGTTTCCACCGTACGTTCACTCAGGAATAAAGTTTCAGCGATCTGTTTATTCGTCATTTCTTTTTCTATCAATTGAATGATCTCTTTCTCCCTGGCCGTTAAATGTGTTTCCTCCTGGCCTTTTTTTATTTCACTTGCTTTGCCCATCTCCTGCAACACTTCATCACTGAAATAAATGCCGCCGGCCGCAATTTTTTCCAACGCTTTGATCAGGTCCTGTTTGCCGATATTCTTTAACACATATCCAGAAATATCCGACTCATCGATCAATTGATTGACCAGGTCGCCCTGCCCACTCATCGACAAGGCAAGTATCTTAATATTGGGAAATTGTTTGCGAACATCCCTCGATAAATCCACGCCGCTCATTCCTGGCATCATAATATCTGTCAATAAAATATCTATGTGTTTTTTCTTCAGCAATTCTGTCATTTGAACCGGTTCTGTACACTCGATTGCCACTTCAAACTGGTCATGCCCATGCAATAAAGATTTCAATCCATCGATCACGATCTGGTGATCATCGACTATCGCGAGATAAATCTTGTCTTTCTTCATATTAAAAAGTCAAAAGTAAAAATTCAAAATTCAAAACCTGAGCATGATCATTTGCGGCCCTATTTTGATTTTTGATTTTAGACTTTTGTATTTGCAAACAAATTACTTAAAAAACTAACTCAGCGGCACATGTATCGCCACTAATGTTCCGTTGCCTTCACTGCTGTCAAAATCAATTTCACCATTGAGATAATTGATCCTGGAAATGATATTCTTTAATCCAATGCCTTCAAACTTTTGTTTATCCGTAGCATCAAATCCTTTTCCATTGTCTTCAATAGTAACAGAAATCCCATCTACGTCTTTGATCAAAGATATATCGAGCTGTGTGGCACCTGAATGTTTGATCACGTTATTCACACATTCCTGGATCACCCGGTACATTACTGTTTCAACGTTGCTATCGAGTCGCTCCTGCAATCCCTCCGCATGAAGGTTTATTCGTAATACCCGGGAATCGATCCTGTCAATGAATTCCCGTACAGCATTGGCCAAACCACTCTTCAATAATGCATTTGGCATCATCTGGTGGCTTACCGCCCTGATCTCTCTGCAACTTTCATCCACTAAAGCCAGCACTTTATCGAAGGATTCTTTTTGTGCGGGGTCTGTAAAGTTGATATCGCTTTCAAAAGCAGATAAATTCATTTTGGCAGCACTCATCATTTGCCCTACACCATCATGCAGGTCTGCAGCTATGCGCTGGCGTTCATCCTCTTCAGCCTTAATCACCGCTTTGGTAGCCAAATTCTGCTGCTTCATGACCGTAGCCTGTAGCCGTAGTTCCTGCTGCACTTTTCTTTTTCTGAAAAATGCAAAGCCCCATAGTGCCGCAAGGATCACAGCGATGATGAGTCCAACCAGTAAATAGTTCTTTCTTATGATCTGAGCCTGCTGCAGTGCCAGTTGTTGTTCTTTTTTCTCCGCCTGGTATCTTGCATTCAGCTCTTCGATCTGCTTCATTTTATTGTTGGAGAAAATGGAGTCTTTTAATGCAATGTGTTTCTTATAGTAATCAAGCGACAGGTGTGCATCACCTCTTTTTTCAGCCACGTCTGACAATACCTTATAATTTTCCAGTAACAGATCCGGAAACTTCATTCGTGACGCGATCTCGTTACTCAACTGATATTGTTGCGCTGCTTTGTCCAGGTCACCTTTTTCGTTGTACATAAATCCCAGATCCGCATAGTTCAGTGCAATGGCAAAGGTGTCTTTCAACTCTTTCCTAATTTCCAGCGATTGCAATAAGTATTTCTCCGCATTTTGAAAATCTCTCATCTGGGTATACACACCTCCAATGAAATTGATTGAATAGGCCTTCCCGCTAACATCATTCATTTTTTCACGCAGATTCAATGATTGCTGATATCGTTTGATCGCTTCTTTGAAATCTCCTTTGTATTCAAACACTACACCAGATTCGTTCATGATCGTAGCCATCCCATCAATATTATTGGTGGATTTATATAAGGCATAGGCTTCATCATACATTTGCAGCGAGCGATCAAGGTCACGGGTTTTTCGATATAATTTTCCAAGCTCATTAAGTACACCGGCTTTTTGTTCGGGATTGTTGACTCGGTTCAATACATCCAGTGAGCGATAATAATAAGCAGCGGCACTGTCATAGTTTCCTTTGAAATAATAGGATATGCCAATGGTCTTTTGAAATTCACTATAATAAGAATCATTCTTTTCGCTGGCGGCCAATGCAGCGCCTGTTTCTGAGATCGCAAGGCATTCATCGAAATCTTTTACCAGGAAATGCTGGGCAAGAGCAAGGCAAGCTTTAATTTTTTCAGCATCGCTGGCATTGCCTTTGACAACTGCTTGTAATGAATCTATTGATTGTTGTTGCGAAAATGCAATGCCCCCCGGGATCAAAAAAGCAATTAAGATCAAAACGAATTTTACTGGCATTGGTGCTGGTTTCTTAGAGGCCTAAAACGTCCTGCATACTGAAGATGCCTTTTTTCCCTGCAATAAACTCAGCTGCCAAAACAGCTCCCAGTGCAAATCCTGTCCGATTATGCGCTGTGTGAGTTATCTCTATATCATCGATAGCAGAACTATATTTCACAGAATGTGTTCCGGGCGCCGGATCGATCCTTTTGCTGGTGATCAAAAGATCAGCCGGATCACCTGACGGCTCATTTACCCAGCGTGTCTTTCTTTTTACATTTTCCAGCACCTGATCAGCGATCGTGATCGCTGTACCACTGGGGGCATCTTTTTTTTGGGTGTGGTGGATCTCTTCAATGCTCACGTCGTATTCATTTTGTTTCGCCATCAGTTCAGCCAGCCTCTTATTCACTTCAAAAAAGATATTTACTCCTACACTGAAATTACTTGCATATAAAAATGCACCATTTTTCTGCTGGCGGATATTTTTCACTTCTGCTAAATGATCCAGCCAGCCAGTGCTTCCACAAATAGTAGGGATACCAGCATTCAGGCATTTAGTGATGTTTCCGACAGCACTGTGTGGATTTGTGAATTCAATAGCTACATCACATTGCGAAAGGTTGTGGTCGGTGAATGCATCAATATTTTGTGAACTGATCTTCAGGCAGATCTCATGACCTCTTTCGAGCGCAATCGATTCAATTGCTTTACCCATTTTGCCATAGCCGATCAATGCGATTTTCACGAAATAAATTTTAATGCACTAATTTAAACGAATTACATGAATTGCCCTTCGACTCCGCTCAGGACTTGATATTAGATCTTTGATTTTTGATAGTTGTTAGGGGCCACTGTTCTTAAGTCTCTTTGAATGAATATCGAGCACGAGACTTATTCCATTCGTATTTGCCATCGGACTATAACCCGGCTTGATGCGCACTGTCAGGTTATCGCTTACATCAAACGTTTTCAAATGTGCATCCACGGCTGCATCAGCCACATTCAATCCCCAGAACAATAAAAAGAACAAAGCTGAATAATCCACATTTTGTCGTACCTGGTTTCGGAATGTTTTGATCCGCTCAGGCGTAAATCTTACTGTATAATAAGGTTGTGGTATCTGGTAGTCATTGCTGGTATCGCCATCGATCGCGTTGGTATAGGCATCTCTTGCTTCTCTGAATTGTTTGATGTTGTGGATGAAAATACCTGCTGTGATACCTAGTGCACCATACACGATCGGGATCTTCCAGTATCTTTTATTGGTGGCCTGGCCCCAACCCGGAATGATGGCTGAACGGACTATTGCAATACGGGGATTGTATTTCTTGGAAGTATCGATCCTGGCAAAGGGATTGAATTTTTGCTTTGCTATTTTCTTTTTTGAACTATCAGTCTGTGCAAAAGAAGTATTGCAAAAACACAACGCAATTAATATAGTAAGGATAGTAAAAAGCCTCGGCATCAGCTTACTTTGATATTCAGTTTATCGAGCAGGGCATTCAATTCTTCCAGTGAGTAATATTCGAAAAGAATGCTTCCATTCCCTTTCTTGCTATGATTCAGTTTCACCCGGGTATTGTATGCTGACGCTAAGTTATCTTCTATCTTTTTAAGAGCAGGAGGCAGGCCTTGTTTTAAAGCAGATTTAACAGCTGGTGAAGTGTACATCTTCCTGACCAGTTCTTCAGTTTGCCTTACAGAAAGTCCCTTGTTCTTTATTTCATTGAATATGAAAAGTTGTTTATCGATCAGGTCAACATTGATGAGTGCACGGGCATGCCCCATCGTTATCACTGCATTACGCACCGCTACCTGGATATCAGGCGGCAATTTCAATAAACGTATATAATTAGTAACAGTACTTCTTTCTTTACCCATTCTCTCGGCCACCTGTTCCTGTGTATAGTCCAATTCATCCATCAACCTTTTATAACTTAATGCGATCTCGATGGCGTTGAGATTCTCCCGTTGTAAATTTTCCAGTAACGACAGTTCGAGCAATTGCGTATCATTTGCCTGCCTTATGTACACAGGCACATCTTTGATTCCCGCGATCTTCGCCGCACGAAACCTGCGCTCACCCGCAATAAGGCGAAATTTTCCATTTTCCATTCTGGTGACGGTAAGCGGCTGGATGATATCGTGGATCTTGATAGAGGATGCCAATTCACTCAAAGCTGTTTCATCAAAATCGCGGCGCGGCTGTTTGGGATTGACTTCAATTTGTTCCAATAGCACGCGTGTGCTTGTGGTAGATTGTTCAACTACATCTGGTTTGAGATTACCAGCTGTATTCTTCAGATCTGCATCAATATTCTGAAGCAGGCTTCTGATCCCTTTTCCTAGTGCATCCTTTTTGTTGGGAGAATTCATATTTAAAAATCGGTAGCAGGTTGTCGGTAGCAGGTAGTCTGGAGAATTTTGAAAACAGCAAACTGCCGGCACGATTTCTCTGCTATTCTAAAATTTTATCTTCTTGTTTAATTTTTGTCAGATTATTCTTTTGCAGAATTTCTTTCGCAAGATTTAAATAATTGATGGCGCCTTTACTATCCGAATCATATAAAATTACCGGTTTGCCAAAACTTGGTGCCTCACTTAAACGGGTATTACGATGAATGATGCTGCTGAAGACGATGTCTTCAAAATGTCTTCTTACTTCACTCACCACCTGGTTACATAAGCGAAGTCGTCCATCATACATCGTCATTAAAATGCCTTCGATCTTCAAAGCAGGATTCAAACGATTCTGAACGATCTTGATCGTGTTGAGTAATTTACCTAAACCTTCCAGGGCGAAGAATTCAGTTTGAACAGGCACCACCACGCTATCAGCTGCGACTAATGCATTCACTGTGATCAGACCCAATGAAGGCGAACAATCGATCACGATAAAATCATAATTGTCTCTTATTGGCTCCAGTATCTTTTTAAGTACGCTTTCGCGATTGGGATAATTGATCATTTCTATCTCTGCGCCTACGAGGTCAATATGAGAAGGCATGAGATCGAGATGAGGTATGTCTGACTTCTGGATCACATCAGCTGCCTTGACCTCGTTTACCATGCAGTCATATAAGCTCTGTTTGATATTGTGCAGGTCGAAGCCGGTACCTGTAGTGCTGTTTGCCTGCGGATCCGCATCAACCAGTAATGTTCTGTATTCAAGAATGGCAAAACTTGCCGCCAGATTAATAGCAGTGGTAGTTTTACCAACTCCTCCTTTTTGATTCGCTACTCCAATAATTTTTGCCATAAGTGTCGTTCGTCTCCGCTGGGGGTCGATTAGGCCGCAATTTACCACAAAATACCTCCAATTAACCCTTTGAATATGGTTATGTTGATAACCCCTTTTAAATTGCATACGAATATATGATAACCATCGTTTCAGGCACCAACAGAAAGGGCAGCAATACCAGAAAAATAGCGCTCGAATACCAGGAAATTCTGGCTGGGTCTGGAATTAATGCTACTTTCTTTACATTGGAAGGGGTGGATGTAATGCACAATGATGCTGCATTTAAGCGAATAGAAGAGGAGATCATCATCCCAACAACACATTTTATTTTTATAGTTCCTGAATATAACGGAAGTTTTCCCGGAGTTTTGAAAATGCTTTTCGATACGAACACTTCACACGGTATCTGGTTTCACAAAAAGGCATTATTGACCGGTGTGGCAACAGGCAGAGCGGGAAATTTAAGGGGTATGGATCATCTGGCGGACATTTTAAACTTCCTTAAAATAACGGTTCATCCTAATCGTCTCCCGATATCAGGCGTCGATAAGTTGTTGTCGAAGGATGGTAAACTGGAAAATGAAAGTACAAGAAATGCGATCAAACAACAGTTAGATGAATTTTTGAATTGGTTTTAGAATGGTTAATGGTTAATAGTTAATGGATAATAGCTGACCAATTTTTTTTACACTCGGCAACAATTTTACTGCTTACCATTAACCACTAACCATTAACCATTAACTATAAACCATTAACCTTTATTTTAAAATGCGCACACCCTTAGGTATTTCAATCTTCTTAGCAATAATGTTACTGCTCGATACTTATGTATTCCAGGCAGTAAAGACAGTAAGTCAGAGTGCCTCGCCAAAAACAAAAACGATCATTTATTCCATTTACTGGGGCTTGACAATTATTGCAATTGTAAGTTTTCTCATCTTCATTTTTACCAGCGGAGATTTTTTACCTAAAAAATTCAGGACTTATTTATTTGCGATCATCATTGGGTTGTTCTTAGCCAAGCTCGTCGCGATGATCTTCTTTTTGATCGATGATGTGAGAAGGGGTATTCAATGGGCTACCGGTAAACTGTTTTTCAGAAATACAGAATTTGAGGGCGGAGGTGATACGATAAGTCGGTCTGTCTTCCTTAGTTGGCTGGGATTGGCTGCAGGCGGTACTTTGTTTGGAAGTCTGTTAGTAGGATTCAGCAATAAATACAACTACCAGGTGAAGAGAATGAGGATGGCATTTGATAAACTTCCTGCCGGATTCAAAGGACTGAAGATCGTTCACATCAGCGATATACACAGCGGAAGCTTTACTGATAAGAAAGCGGTGGCGCATGGAGTGGAAAAAATAATGAAGGAGAAACCAGACCTTATTTTATTTACGGGAGATCTGGTGAATGATCGGGCGACAGAAATGGAAGAATACATGGATGTGTTCAATCAGTTGAAGGCGCCAATGGGAGTATATAGCACGTTGGGCAATCACGATTATGGTGATTACGTTCAATGGCCGCATAATGGAATTTCCAAAGTGCAGAATTTGGAGAATCTGAAGAAAGTACATGCTGATCTGGGATGGAGATTATTGATGAATGAGCATGTGTCGTTGGAAAGAAATGGAGAGCACATTGCATTGTTGGGCATAGAGAACTGGAGTGCGAAAGCAAGATTCCCTAAACACGGTCGCATGGACCTAGCACATGCAGGTACAGAAAATTATCCTTTCAAAATATTAATGAGTCACGATCCCAGTCATTGGGACGCGGAAGTAAAACCTAAGTATCCTGATGTTGATCTGGTACTGAGCGGTCACACGCATGGTATGCAATTCGGAATCGATATCCCTGGCTTTAAATGGAGCCCAGTACAGTATATGTACAAACAATGGGATGGATTGTATGAAGATGGACGATCTAAATTGTATGTCAATCCGGGGTATGGGTTTATAGGATATCCGGGAAGGGTTGGGATATTGCCGGAGATAACTGTGATTGAGTTAGTTTGATAACGAGAATAAGAAATAAGGAATAAGAAAGTAGTGGTGCACCAATTTTAGGGTACTCAAACTTTCTTATTCCTTATTTCTTATTTTTTATTCTTAATTTAAAAAGCCTTATCTAAAACTTCTCTTCTCCCTTGAAAATCCTCTGCTACGTCCTTCGTCACTTGGCCTGCGGAAACCGCCATCAGCCTCATTCATACGCACTGTGCGATTGTTGTAACGCTTGCCGTCGATCGCTTTGATCATTGTTTGTGCGTCTGCAGAATCGATCTCAACCCAAGTATTCATTTCACGCATATCGATCTTGCCGAGCACTTCTTTTTTAAGATCACTTTCATCTAAAATGAATTGGAGAAAGCTTGCTTTATAAAAACCGTCCTTGGTTCCAAGGTTGATGAACAGTCTGGTGTAGCCGCTATCACGACGATTGAATTTAGGGCGTTCATTTCTTCCCTCACTTCTGCCTTCATCACGCAAGGGTCTCCTGTCTGTACGGGTATCGCGATTCAGATCTTCGGCATTCTCATAATATTTCAGAAAATGACTGAACTCTAATGCCGCTACTCTTTTTAATACTTCTTCCTTACTTACGTCTTCAAATTTCTTCATCAGATCGGGTAAGTAAGTTTCATAATCGCCATGGCTTACGTCTGTCAGCATCAATTTATCCATGAAATGGAAGAACTGCTTGCGGCAAACATCTTTACCTGAGGGGATATCTACTTTATTGAATCTGGCATTGATCAAACGCTCGAGACCTTTGATCTTATAGGTTTCACGGCTATGGCAGATGGACATACAAATACCTGTCTTGCCTGCACGGCCTGTACGACCACTTCTGTGTGTGTACACTTCCATATCATCAGGCAATTCATAGTTGATCACATGTGTGATGCCGTCAACATCGATGCCACGCGCTGCTACATCGGTTGCAATTAATAATTGAAGACTCTTACTACGGAACCTTCCCATCACTTTATCACGTTGTTGCTGTGTAAGGTCACCGTGCAATGCCTCGATATCATATCCAGATTTTGCTAGTTTTTCAGAAATGTCCTGGGCGTCAGCCTTGGTCCGCGTAAATATGATACCATACATACCCGGATTGAAATCGATGATCCTTTTTAAGGCTTCATAACGGTTATGTGCAGGTACTACAGAAAACTGGTGATCGATGTTTGCGTTGGAACTATTCTTTTTACCAACAGTAACTTCTTTTGGATTTTCCATGTAGTTGCGGGAGATCGCCCTTACTTCCGGCGGCATAGTAGCGCTGAACAACCAGGTGCTTTCGCGGTTGATCGTATTCTTCAAAACAAAATCGATGTCATCACGGAATCCCATGTTGAGCATTTCATCTGCTTCATCCAAAACCACATATTTTACTTTTTGCAGATCGATCGCTTTTCTTTCGATCAGGTCGATCAGTCTGCCCGGTGTCGCCACAACGATCTGAACACCTTTTTTCAGGTTGCGGATCTGCATCATTATAGATGCGCCACCATATACGGCTTCTGTATAAATTCCCTTGCTGTGCTTTTTAAAAGTGTCAAGATCACTGGTGATCTGCAAACACAATTCTCTTGTTGGGCAAACGATCAATGCCTGAGGATGTCTTTGTGCGGGATCGATCAATTGTAATAATGGTAAACCAAATGCTGCCGTTTTACCGGTGCCGGTTTGTGCCAGTCCGATGAAATCCGTTGTGCCGGATAGCAAAACAGGGATCGCTTTTTCCTGTATGGACGTGGGTGTTTCAAATCCGAGTTCACTTACGGATTGTAATAATTCTTCTTTCAAGCCTAAGGCTTCAAATGCATTCATTAAATGTTGATTTGCGATAGCCACATGTGATACTTACAAATTCGTAAGTGGTCATGCTTTGGCCGTTGTCCCGAAGTTTCGGGGCCGACTCTCAGTCGGGTGGAGTATAACGATAAACTAATAAAGTAAGCCTCTTTCAACAGCAACTGAGCATGTCATGTAATTCTCAGTTATAACCCGACAATTTTATCGGGAGGCCGCAAAGATAGGGCATTTTATTGAGCTTTTACGTCAGATTCAATAGATTTGTAAGACCTGTTCATGCAAATCAGCCAGTTTTTACATTTTTTTGTATAAATGTTAAACCAGTCAGCAAGTAACAGGTCTATAACCGAAATCTTACAGCTACGCTTATGCACAGAATAATACTGATACTTTCTATTGCCTGCTTTTTTTCAATGGAAGTTTTTGCCCAGAAAGACACGCTTTCTAAAAGAGATAAAGAAATGCTTGATTCAATGATGAAGAATGATCCATTCTTTAGTTTGATGAATGAAAAACCAAAGAATTCGCTGGATGTGAGCATCGGTGTCGGAAATGGAAGTTTTAGCGAGCATAACAGAGCCGTGAATGCAACGGGCGTCACCAATCAATTGATCATTACTCCGGGCGCTACTTATCGTTTGAAAAACGGCTTTAGTTTTGGAATAACGGGTTATATAACTAAAGATTCTGCCAATAAAATGGAGTTGTATCAAACGGGGATCACCGCGGGTTACGATTATGCGGGAAAAGTAGTCAGTGCCGGAGGATCTTACACCAGATATTTGGCTGATCTCAGTAAATACAATAGTAAAAATTTATATCAAAACGACCTGTATGCCTATGTAAAAAAATCTTCTGGTATCATTCAGCCAATATTGGCATTAGGAATTTCCAGTGGCAAATACAGGGAGATCGACCAGTACAAGATCAAAAGACCAATAATAGGTGATACGATCTTGGTACACGATTCAACACATAATAAGAGCACCTACTTTTATTTATCAGCTGGTATTTGCCATGACTTTTATTTTTATGGCTTATTTGAAAAAGGTGATGAACTGGATTTTGTGCCATCGCTTGTGTTCAATGCCGGAAGTGATAAAACAACTACCACACATGTGAACCAGTCATTAAATAACAAACCACGCCTTGCACAAAGAGCCAGGCAGGCCAGTTCCGATAAGTTCCAGGGACAGTCAATTGCATTATCTCTGGACTTCACGTACAGCATCAAGAAATTTTTCTTTCAACCCAATATGTATATTGATTATTATTTGCCGTCGACAACCGCCAATAGGCTAAGCGCGGTGTATACCTTAACTGCTGGTTTCACATTTTAAAACTCAAAAATGAATTTTGAATATTGAAAGTTGAATATTGAATATTAAAAGCAAATAATCAATATTCAACTTTCAATATTCAATGTTCAACTACTTAACATTTCTTTATTAATCTAAGGTTACATCCGGCATATTAATTGATTTGTAGCACCTTAAACCTAAAATCATTTTTATGAAAGCAAAACTCTTTGTCCTGGCATTCCTCTGTGTCACAGGATCGGCGGCATTTTCACAGTCTGTTAAGCTTGGCGTGAAAGGCGGCGCTACTATCAACAAAATTTCTGGTAAATCATTTAGTGAACAGTTTACGTGGGGTTATCATCTCGGCGGTTTCGCAACATTCAATTTCGGAAAAATCGGAATTCAACCGGAAGTATTATTCAACCAGGTGAATATGGATACTTCTTCTAATTTCAGTTCCGTGTATCAGTTCAATAAGGTTGGAAAAGTGAAACTGAGTTATTTGAGTATTCCATTATTATTGAACATCAATGCCAACAAATTTGTGACACTGCAGGTAGGTCCACAGTTTGGAATATTGATGAACAAAAGCAACACACTGGTCCAAAATGGTAAAAACGCATTCAAAAGTGGCGACTTCAGTATGTTAGGCGGATTACAACTCAATATTTCTAAGCTGAGAATATTTGGTCGTTATGCTATCGGACTTAGCAATCTGAATGATATTGATAATAAGGAGAAGTGGAAGAGTCAGAGTATCCAACTTGGGCTTGGACTAGCATTATAAGAATTGATAATTGATAATTGATAATTCCTTCTGTTTGTTAATTTTTTAAATAATTGATAATTTTTTCAAATTGAAAAAATTATCAATTATCAATTATCATTTGTCAATTACTGTCTTATGATCGTCATCGTACCATCTTTATTCCATTTAATTATAGATGAAGGATAACTGGGAGTTTCATCATCTTGCCGGTGTTGCACTATATAGTCAACACCGGTTTTTATTTCTATATCAATATCTGCAAAAATGGATGGTGGAGGATATCCAGAGATATTGGCGGAAGTTGAAACAATCGGTTTCCCGAAATTTTTGATCAATTGCTTACAAAAAGGATCTGAAGTTATCCTGATGCCGATCGTTCCATCCTGCTGGATCAGATTATCTGCCAAACCGATCCCCCCCTCATAAATAAAAGTGGTGGGCTTGCTGATCCCTTTAATATAATCGAACATCATAGGATTGGGTTGAGTTACATATTTCAGAATATCTCTTTCTTCCGCCAGCAAAACGATCATACTTTTTTCATCTGATCTTTTTTTCAGTTTATATATTTTTGAAACAGCTGAGGCATTGGTAGCATCACAACCGATTCCCCAGATCGTATCGGTAGGATAGAGGATCAATCCGCCTCTGAGCAGCGATTCAATGCATTTGGTAATATCGTTTTGAAAATTAAGCACGCGATTCTGAGCCTTTTAAGGTTTCTATCAATCTTCCTGTTTCAATACTTAGTGCACATTTAAAATGCCCTTCCGGGCAGGCTTTGTAACCGTGCAGTCCGCATGGTCTGCAGGAAAGTTGTAAAGTGGTTTCTATGATATAAGAACGGTCAGACAATGGTGTAAAACCGAATGCCGGAACAGTCGAACAAAAGATCGCAGTTACTGCTGCATTGATGGCAGAAGCAAAATGCAGTGGTGCTGAATCGTTCACATAATTCATCGCTGCATTTTTCATTAATGCCGTTGATTGCAAAAAGGATAATTTGCCTGTGAGCACTTCTACTTTTTTGTTGGATGTTCTTTGTTGTAAAAATTCGCAGTCATTCATATTTTCTTTTCCACCCAGTAAATATATTTTGTATTCAGCAGGAAAATGATCCATTAGCTCTAGCCATTTTTCTGCAGGGAACTGTTTGGTGAACCAAACACTGTTTGGCGTCATCGTCACGTAAGGTTGAGCAGCATATTGTTGCACAAAAGTAAGATCGCCAGTTGAAGGATATAATCTCGGTCTGGTAAAGCTATCATCAGTCATTTCTCTGATCAGGTCATTATTGCGCTCTACTTCATGCTTAATGCCATTTTCTTTGGCGATGACATGCTTGATCTTTTTGGTAAATAGAAAACTCAGCGGATTTTTATCGAAACCTATTTTTTGTTTTGCTTTAGAGAAGCCTGTTAATAAACCAGTGGCAAAAAAACGCTGCAGGTTGATCACCATATCATATCTCTCTTTCCGGATACGTCCCAGCATGGCAAAGAGGTTTTTGATCTTATTTTCTTTCTTATTCCATACCAAAACCTCATGCAGATGAGGATTATTTTCGAGTAAACTCTCATTTCCTTTTCTTACAAGAAAATCAATTTGTGCATCTGGAAAAAATGCAGCCAGTTTCTCCACCAAAGCAGTAGCCAGCACCACATCGCCGATAAAAGCTGTTTGTATTACAAGAATCTTTTGCATGTCCGGCGCAAAGGTATCTGTTTCAGGAACTTTGGCAAAGCGGGTGGACTTTGGCAAAGTTCAAACTATCACTCAGCAAGAATATGAAAGACTTTGCCAAAGTTCCCTCACTTTGCCAAAGTCGAAATAAACTAAGTTTGCAAAAAAAAGAGATGATGGAACTTCAACAGAAAATACAGGAAGCCTGGACCAACCGTGAATTAATAAAAGATCCCGCATATGCAGATGCAGTTCGTGCTGTGATAGAAGAAGTAGATAAGGGAAGATTGCGTACGGCTTCGCCTACGGAAAGCGGGTGGCAGGTGAATGAGTGGGTGAAACAAGCTATTCTTTTGTATTTCGGCATACAGCAAATGGAAACATATACTTTGCCGCCATTCGAATTTTATGATAAGATGAAATTGAAAAGCGATTATGCATCCTTGGGTGTACGTGCGGTGCCTCATGCCGTCGCACGATACGGTGCATTTTTAGCACGCAATGTTGTGCTCATGCCCAGTTATGTGAATATTGGTGCTTACGTAGATGAAGGAACGATGGTGGACACATGGGCAACGGTGGGTAGTTGTGCCCAGATCGGCAAAGGCGTTCATTTGAGCGGCGGAGTAGGCATTGGCGGCGTATTAGAGCCTTTGCAGGCCAGCCCGGTGATCATAGAAGATGGTTGTTTTATTGGCAGTCGTTGCATTGTTGTGGAAGGTGTTCGCGTAGAAAAAGAAGCTGTGCTGGGAGCCAACGTTGTTTTGACCCAATCTACCAAGATCATTGATGTAAGTGGATCTGAACCTAAAGAATACCGCGGAACAGTGCCTGCCAGAAGCGTTGTTATTCCCGGGTCTTACACTAAAAAATTCCCTGCAGGGGAGTTTGGTGTGGGTTGTGCGCTCATCATAGGACAACGCAAACCTTCCACAGACTTGAAGACCAGTTTGAATGACGCTTTGAGAGATTTTAATGTGAGCGTGTAACCAGAAAATAGACTGGTTCACAAAGTGAATAAAAACTAACGGTGAATTATTGCAAATGTGAAAATTAAACTTCATATTTGTCCCCATTCACACCTTATCATACGCAAAACTAACTGCTTACACTTTTTCAACAGGATATTTCCTTAAGTCTGGTATGGAGTAAAATCAGATCTGTTTGTTATAATGTTTCATTGTAAACCCAGAAGAATATATTGAATTAATTCCTTGAAAGCCCAATCATTGAACCGGCCTTTCATCTGATTGGCCGGTTTTTTTATTATGACATTACTATTTTTCAGTTTACTGTTTTCGATTTACATTTGCTGCCCTGAACAGGAATTGCCCAGGTGGCGAAATTGGTAGACGCACTGTGTTCAGGTCGCAGCGTTCGCAAGGATGTGCTGGTTCGAATCCAGTCCTGGGCACTAAACCCCTTTTTTTAAAGGGGTTTTTCATTTCCTGGTAATAGTAGATCAGAATATTTATTTTCTAAGTTTACTGGCCAGTTTACCAATAGTTAAACCCTGTACAAGTATAGAAAAAGCTACAACAAAATAAGTAAGCGTCACCCAAAGGTCTTTTTGCATGGTTGATTGCAGGGACAATGCCAATGCTATGGAAATACCTCCTCTTAAACCGCCCCAGGTCAACAGCAACACTGTTCGTTTGGTAATTTTTTCTTTTGACCTTATTAGCTGAACCGGAAGAAAAACAGAAATAAACCTCGCTATCAAAACAACTACTATAGAAACACAACCGCATATGATATAGATCGTGTCAAATTTCACGATCAATAATTGTAATCCGATAAAAACAAATAAGATCGCATTCAGGAATTCATCAATGAGTTCCCAGAATTTGTCGATGTATTCTGCTGTAGCATGGCTCATGGCATTTTCCTTACCCGGATTACCCACAATGATACCTGCAGCCACCATTGCCAACGGGCCTGAAATCCCCATGGCATGTGCAGCGGAGTAACCGCCCATCACCATAGCAAGTGTAATAAATACCTCGACAATATAATTATCAATACTCTTGATCAGATAAATTCCGATATAACCAATCACTATTCCCCAGAGTAATCCGCCAATTGCCTCTCGTACGAATAAGATAATAACATTCGACCATTCAAATTGATTGGGTTGTTCGGCAACGCTCAATATTGTCAAAAAAACAACCACAGCGACTCCGTCATTAAAAAGTGATTCACCCGCGATCTTTGTTTCCAAAAATTTACTGATACCAGCCTGTTTTAAAATACTCATCACCGCAATGGGATCTGTGGGCGATATTAATGATCCAAACAACAGGCAATGGATAAAATTAGTGTGCAAACCAAAAGCCATCAACAGGTAATACATTGCTGCTCCAATAAGAAAAGTAGAAATGACAACGCTAAATGTTGAAAGCACCATTACAGAAAGGCTCTGTGGCTTCAGATGTTCGAGTTTAATGTGAATGGCGCCGGCAAACAACATAAAACTCAACATAGAGCCAAGCAACAATTCTGAAAAATTGATCGACTTGAGTAATTCTGATAACTTCTCAGCAAAAGGTGGGTAGATCTTACCTGATGCTACAACGATCAGTGAACATATCAAAGCCATCGCCATTAAACCAATAGCTGAAGGAAGCTTAATAAACCTATGATTTATATAAGCAAAAGCAGCCGATAGCACAATCAATATCGATATGCCTGTAAATAGATCCATCAGTAATAATTTATTGATTTAAAACTAAACGAAAAATCAGACTTATACCCTAATGATTCAAATTTACTTTTAGTTAATTTTAGCGCCTTGTTCTTTCTTTTCTGGCGATGGCACGGGAAAATGTAAAAGGATGTTTCTCTTTTTGTTTATTTATAACATGCAGGATAGATTTGGCAAACTGGATAACGTTGTCTGGCACTCATTAATTGATTGTCATGGAGATTTTGCAATCGACCTGGGAGATCTAAAATGTTACGAACCGTCATATGGACCATTTGCTGGTTTTACAGGTGAAAATGATCTTACAACAGCGGTCGATAAATATGCGGCATTAGTGGATGATTTTTTTATTGTGGGAGAGAAACCTCAATATAATGGCAAAATAAAATTGAAAGAAGAGTTAGTATGCCTTCAAATGGTTTGCGAATCGAAAATTGATCATGATATTTCTAATACAATTATTTCACTGAACAATGTTTATGAAAAAGAACTTTTCGAATTCATGAGTTTCGCTTATCCCGGATATTTCAGGAGTAAGACCGTGAAACTAGGTCCGTATCATGGCATATTTGATAACGGTAAACTGGTTGCAGTTACCGGAGAAAGAATGAAGATGAAAGAATTCACTGAAGTGAGTGCCATCGTTACACATCCTGAATGTACCGGCAGGGGGTACGCCCAGGAATTGGTGACTAAAGTTGTCAATGATATTTTTGATGAAGGAGAAATACCTTTCCTTCATGTGAATGCAAAGAATGAGCGGGCGATCAGATTGTATGAACACCTGGGCTTTCGCGTACGGAGAAAAATGAGCTTTTGGAATTTCGTCAGTTCTTAGCGCCGCTTCTGATCTTGTCGATCATCTTCTTCGAATTTTCAGCTGTACCGCCATCTTTATCCTTTGCTATCGCCATGGCATAATATTTCAGTGCTTCTTCGTTCTTGCCCAAATTCATAAAACTTTCCGCATAACTGTCGCAGGCGTTTGCTGATTCAGGGAACAATTTCACATTGATCTCAAATAGCCCGTTGGCTTCATTGAGTTTGTTTTGTGCCATCGCGGTATAACCTTCATTATTGATATCAGGTTCTATTCTGTCGAGTGAATAACGATGGGATGGATCTTGTACATATTCCTGCGCAAATTTTATAGCTTCCTCTCTTTTCCCTGCGCTGATCAGTGCTGAAAGTGTTGGCAGAAGTGGTTTTTGCTGCTCAAAGTTCATGATCATGTTCATCGCCGGATCTATGTTGTTGTGGTAATCATTGAAACTCATATCAGCAGCGATCGATGGAGATGTGGCCTTTCGTTTATCGCGGGCATCGAGGTTTTGCCACCAAAGCCAGCTAAGGTTTGCCTGCAACTTACTATTGGGTAAGGTTTCTGTTTTAGTATCTCCATAAAAATTCACATTCTCACTGGTAGGTTCACCGACAAATGTTACTTCAGTATATTTTTCAAGTTCATTGGTTAGATTCTGTGCGGCAGAGAATGTCTTGCGTCCAATGATACAAAAGAACTTTCCCTTTTGATTGACCTTCCGGGAAGCAATGATGCTGGTGATGATGTCTTTGTTTAAATAATTATTTCCGCCACCGTTCATCCGAATATCTAATACCAACCGTTGCACATCATTTTTATCTATATAGTCAGACATGTTTCTGAAAAAAGCTGAAATACTCTTGTCACCGTCATTCAGCGTTACGCTATGTCGCACATACAGAGTCTTACTGGCTGGTATGTATTCCATATAACGAAATTCTTTTGGCTCCTTTTGCCACAGGGGTATCTGTCCCTCTTTCTTTGCGGATGCCCATCCCTCCGGAACTTCCAGACCAGTCGTACTATGCATATTAAGATCAGCTGCTGGCAAAAATGTCACTTTACCTTCCTGTCCGTTTTTGGAATATGTGATAGTTACTTCATTCGCATTCCCGGAAATGCCTTCAGAATAAAGAAACTCAGGTATGCCCAAAAAGAACATGCTTCTGTCTGCAAAGCCCTGCTCATTTTCAAATGGGGTTACTGCGCGAATTGCTTTTAATGCGTCATCAGTTTTCATTTTTCCTAACTGAATGACCTTGCCACCGACGGCCTGCGCATATTTTTTATCGGCTCCGATAATGTACAAGCCATCGTTGAATAACTGGAACTGTGCAGGAATGTGGTGCAGAAAAGGGTTATGTCCCTGATGCAGGGCCCATGTAGCGATCTGTGTGTGACCAATATGAAATAAGGCCACCAGTTTAGCAAAACCCGCAACGATACTGGTTTTTTCAAGATTGGGTATATTGTTGTAGAATTCATCCACTGCCTTATCCCAATCCTTTTCAGATATGTTATAAAACAGATTGCTGTACTTTGAATGAACCGTTTTCTGTAAATAGGTTAGGTCTTCCTGCCATTGCGAAGCTGTTTGAGAATATCCGGCAGATAGGGACATGCAGAGCAGTGCTCCGATAATGAAGTGTTTGGTCATGGCTATAACGTTTTCATAAATATAATGATCTATTTCAATTTATATACTGCCATTCGTACTGAAACCAGGCCCTTCATAAAGGATAAAAACCCGGTTTGAAAGAAATTGCGGAAAAATTTGGACGAATCAGATATCAATCGTAATATTGCGATTATAATGGGAGCAACAAAATCAGATATTTTCACGGAAAGGCAGAACAAATTAGCCCAGATGATGAAAGCGCTGGCCCATCCGGCCAGGATCGCGATCATTCAGCAATTATTAAAAGCCAATACGTGCATTTGCGGAGATCTGGTAGGAGAGTTGGGCCTGGCTCAGGCTACCGTTTCGCAGCATTTAAAAGAATTGAAGAACGCCGGACTGATCCAGGGAACAATTGATGGCACCAGTATTTGTTATTGCATCGATCCTAAAGTTTGGAAGCAATACAAAAAGGAATTTGATGCGCTGTTTGTTCCTTACTTTGAAAGCAATTGTTGTTGATTTTTTTTGCATTCATTCATCGTAATATTACAATAAAATAAAAAACCAGCGTCATGGAAAAACAAGAACAACTCAAAGAGATCGTGAAGCAGAAATATGCTGAGATCGCGTTACAAACCAAAGAAAATAATTTATCATCGTGTTGCGGGGCTACCTCCGCGTGTTGTGGTGATGATGTTTACAATATCATGGCCGACGACTACAACAAATTGGAGGGCTACAACCCCGATGCAGACCTGGGGCTTGGATGCGGTCTACCGACTGAGTTTGCCAGGATCAAAAAAGGAGATATTGTTGTCGACCTCGGCAGCGGCGCTGGAAATGACGCATTTATTGCGCGGCACGAAACTGGTGAAGCGGGCAAAGTTATCGGAATAGATTTTACGCCGGCGATGATCGAAAGGGCAAGGACCAATGCTTCAGTAAGAGGATTCAACAACGTTGAGTTCAGGCAGGGTGATATTGAAGATATGCCGGTCACCAGCAATTATGCCGATGTGATAGTCAGCAATTGTGTATTGAATCTGGTTCCCAACAAACATAAAGTATTCAGTGAAATGTACAGAGTGCTGAAGCCTGGTGCGCACTTCTCTATTTCAGACATCGTACTGGAAGGAACACTGCCGGATAAATGGAAACAGATCGCTGAATTATATGCTGGCTGTGTATCCGGTGCAATTCAGAAAAAAGAATACCTCGACATCATAAAAGAGGCTGGTTTTTCAGATATCACATTACAAAAAGAGAAAGGCATCACGATACCTGATGATATCCTCTCAAATTATTTAAGTGCAGAGGAAATACAGCAATTTAAAACATCCGGAAGCAGTATTCAAAGCATTACGGTATATGCGAAAAAAGCTTCCAAGGACGAAAGAAAATGCTGTGAACCGGGAAATTCCTGCTGCTGATCAATTTTTTAAAACTTTTAAATTTTATAATCATGAACAACAATCAAAACGAAACCGTAATGGAACAAAATAACCCCGGGTACTGTACAAAGATATTTGAAGTGGATGGCAGAATAATAATCAATGCCTTTCGATGTGATCAACCAAGTTTCACTACTGTAGATTCATGGAATCTTCAAAGACAGAGAAAATTCTCCTTTAGTAAACAGTAACCTGTTCACCGGTCCAACAAGCACACCATGAAAAATATAAGTAAAGCCGAAGCAATTGCTTCGGCCTTTATGTTGGTTTTTACAATGTGTTCCCGCTGATTATTCTGCGATCAGTATTTTTTCCTTGTCCCTGTTCCTTATCATCCTGGAAGTCAATTTTATTAGTGACTCCGCAATGAAAAGTAAGCTGAAAAACAATACAACGAATATGGTAAAGAATAGTTTTTTCAATGAATTGAATTTTCCGGTGCAAATTTATTTCAAGTAAGAATTTTAAATTGTAGAAAAACTTCGATTAATAGAATATTTTCAAAAAGATGATGTGAAGAAAAGTTTTGCTGCCTGAATTTTGGATGATCCACCCCCAAAAAAAATCCCGCCACTGCGGGGGCGGGACATTCTGCATTACTCCCAGAACCTATTGACCACCTGCTCCTACACGCTGCTGTTCTTCTTCTGTAGCTGAAGTTCTTTTGCGGGTTTGACCCTGAGGCTTTCCAAAACGGTAGGTCAGATTCACACCGTACTGGCGATTATCCCAGCGGTTGCGAATAGAAATGTCTACGGTACCATATTTGGTAAGTCCACTATAATGTTGGAAGTTGAACGGATCACGAGCGTTGACACGCAAGCTTACTTTTCCTTTCAACAGATTATTTTTAGAGAAACCAATGTTCATTTGTCCCATTGGATAAGAGAGTGATAGTTGCTCCACAGTTTTATATCTGTACCATCCACTCAGTTCTGCATTCCAGCCTTTGCCTATTACAAAACTGTTGTTGATATTGAATGTAAATGAGGTGAATGCCAGGTCAAGATCCACCACAGTTGGCGTGGAGGTCTCATTGGAAATATACGTTCCTACATAGTGATTGCGATATACATTGGTGTAAAAATTTGCATTCCACCATTTTTTGAATTTAACCGGTGCACTGATAGCGATACCCATATTGGAATAGCTTGCAATATTATCTGCTGTCAGGAATCCGATGATCTCATTGTTGGTACCGCGGTTGCGTTTAATGATATTAGAGATCACATCATTGGTCTTGGTATAGTTCAATGTGGTGTTCAACTTACCATTATAGTTATGTGTCAGCTCGAAATTCCATGAGAACTGAGGTGTCAGATAAGGATTACCCTGTCGGTATGATAATGAATCCAGGAAGAACGTGAATGGATTCAGATCCTGGTAGTTGGGCCTTTGTAATCTGCGGCTGATCGACGTGGTCAACGTATTTTTCTTATCGATCGTATAACTAATAAATGCAGAAGGGAATAGGCTTACATAACTTCTCGTAACCGATGAATTATCTGAAACCTGTTTTCCATTAGTGTTGGTATTTTCCATTCTTAAACCACCCTGCATGTTCCATTTTTTCACTTGCCTGCTTACATTCATATAAGCAGCATTGATATTTTCCTTGTAGATAAAATGGTTATTCCTTGAATCCGCATACCATGGATTACCGGCACCCACCTGGCGCAGGTAATCAACGAGGTTATCTGATTTCACATAACTTGACTTGATACCCGCTTCGAGTCTGAGACCATTTTTATATGTGTGTGTGAAATCGGATTTCATTGAATAGATGTCGATGGTTGATGGAAGATGTCCTTTCAGGTACATCGAATCAGAGGTCTTATTATAATTACCATCAAAAAATCCTGTGCTCAGCAATTGATCCGATACATTTTTATAATGAGAATAATCGAGGTCGAGTGTCAATTCAGTTCCTAAAGAATCGAAAGTGTGTTTGTAGTTAAAGTTGGTTCCGAAATTACTCCAGCTTAGTTTATTGGTCGTTTTTGAATCGAGCCTTGAAAACACATTTCCGTTTAGATCCGAGTAAGTTGTGTATGTAGTTGGAGTAGGGCGACCAGCAAATAAAAATCCGTTCAGAACAACTCCGTAAGCATTTCTTTTGTTTGGTGTATAATCCAATCCCAGTTTCAGTGTGTAGTTGTTATTGCGGAATCGGAAAGACGTATTTACTCTATTGATACTGTCGATCTGTTTTCCATCACGGTAGTAACGGCTTTCGATATCCAATTTGCCTCTTCCTTCTCGATAGTTATACACCGCGTTTCCAAAAAAATTGATCTTGTTCTTTTTGTAGTTGTAGTTAACAGATACAGTAGGCTTCCAGGTAAGTTCTGTCTTCCCGTCTTTTTCAAACAATGAAGTTGTATTGCCCACTGTGAGAGTACCATTCGAACCTTTGGCTTTATTCTTTTTTGTTTTAATATTGATCAAACCTGAATTTCCGGATGCATCATATTTGGAAGAAGGGTTGGTCATGATCTCGATCTGATCCAACGCCGATGCAGGCAGGTTGCGCAAAACATTGGCAAGGTCTGCACCTGACAGATAGGTTGGCTTTCCATCCATCATTATGATCACGCCTTGTTTGCCCTTCAGGCTGATGTTGCCGTCATTATCAACTGTAACACCCGGTGATTTTTCCAGTACTTCCAAAGCAGTTGCACCGGCATTGGAAGGTGAGGCTTCAACATTGACAACTGTTTTGTCCAGCTTTTGTTCTATCAACGGACGTTGTGCGGTTACTGTAACCTCGCCCATTGCTTTGCTGGCAGTAGCTAGTTGCGTAGTGGCGACATCAACGGTTGATCTTGCAGCCGAAATCTCAACTGCATCTGTCATTTTTTTTGTAAATCCAACAGCGCTGATGCTGATGACATATTTACCATCTGCGATCCTTTCAAAACTGTAATTGCCGGTTTTATCCGTTACCGCAACCTTAACCAGTTTTTTATCTGCAGCATTTAATAATTGTATGGTTGCTGCATCAATTGGTTTTTGATCGGCATTGGTAACAGTGCCCGAGATCTTTCCATTCTTGTTTTGTGCAAATGATACTGCGGTAAATAATACTGCAGTGAGTAGTAGTGTAATTTTTTTCATGGCGGTCTATTTGGTTAGGCTTATACTTTAATGGCCATGTGAAATTGTACTAATTCCTTCGTATTATGAATAGAATTTGGATGAAGGGTTATAACAAAGGATTGACAACGAGCAGAATGTAAATTAGGGACAGTAGTTTTATAAAATCCTAAGTGATAAATGGAGGGAGATCATTGCAGAAAACTGTCTTTCATTTTTCCCATCAGATCAGTTTGCAGCATACGCTCAGCAATGCGTATCATATTTTTAAATGCTGTGGAGTGGGAGATGCCGTGTCCGATAATGACTGGTTTGGCTACTCCAAGCACCGGTACACCTCCATATTTTTCGAAATCAAATCTATCGAAGTGTTCATCATGGATGTTGCGTCTCTGAACAATGTCATAAATACTCTCAGCCATTTTTAAAATAACATTGCCGGTAAAACCTTCGCAAACGAATACATCTGATTTTGTAGTAAGAATATCACGTCCTTCCACATTGCCTACAAAATTGATCTGCTTATTCTCTTTCAACAATGGAAAGGTTGCCTGGGCCAGTAAATTGCCTTTCCCTTCTTCTTCTCCTAAATTTACCAAACCCACTTTAGGATCGTCAAAATTGAGAATGTGCTTTGCAAATAATGATCCAAGTATAGCAAATTGATTCAGGTTCTCAGGTTTGCAATCAGCATTCAAGCCTACATCAACCAACAAGCCCAGCGTACCATCCTCACGCGGCATGTATGCACCTATAGTTGGGCGCAATACACCTTCTATAGTTTTAATGCTGAACAGCGCCCCAACCATCATGGCACCTGTATTACCAGCACTGATGAATGCATCCGTTTTGCCGGTAGCCAGCAGATGAAATCCTATCGCAATGGAAGATTGTTGTTTCTCTTTTAAAGCCCTGGTAGGGTGTTCATGCATTTCGATCACCTGTGGTGCATGAACAATGGTATATGTTGATTCGGGAAGGGAGTAATTGCTGAGGTGCTCTCTTATCTTCACCTCATCACCGATCAAAGTAAGTTGTATTCCGCCTTCATGATCTTTCAAGAACTCCGCTGCCCCTTTCACTGCTTCCAGTGGAGCGAAGTCACCACCCATCATGTCAAGCGCTATATTCATTGAAATACTATAAATACAAAAATTCTAAACCCAAACCTCGTTCCCGAATTTCGGATTTAGAATTCACACTTTAAAAAAAATATTATGCTTTAAGCGGGGCTTTCTCTGCTACGAGTTTTCCTTTGTAATACAACTTCCCTTCGCTAACGTGCGCACGATGACGTACATGCGTTTCGCCGGTAGTTTTGTCTACGCTCAGTGTTGTTGCTGTTGCCTTGTAATGCGTCCTTCTTTTTGCACTGCGTTGTTGCGAATGGCGCCTTTTCGGATTTGGCATGATTTCTAATTTTTATTATTACACTAATTATTTCAAATTACATTAATTGCTACCTACTACCGGCTACCTACCTACTTTTCTTTCTTCCTCGTCTTCTTCTTAAATACCTCAAGTCCTTTCCAAAGATCATTGGCATTTTGATCCTGTTCATGTGCCTCCATTCCTTTCAGCTTTGCCAGTACTTCTTTGTTGCACTTGGGTCCACCGATCTCATCCTCCGCGCAGCTTTTAGTAAGCGGAAAACTCAGCAGCACAAATTCATAGATCCAGTTACTGATGTCGATATGACTTTCTGTTCTGGAAATATAAAATACATCCGGGTCTTCCTCCTGTTCATTCATCTCATCCGGGTTTTCAACCAGCTTTACCAGCATGTTGAATTCATCCCAGATATCCATGTTCAGCGGATTGCCACAACGATCGCAGGTAACATCTGCTTTTCCGCCGATCTCAAATTTCAGCAGCATAAAACTGCTTTTCTTATCGAGCGTTAGCTTGATGTTGGCCTCACAATGTGTGAAGTCCGGGTTCCCTTTTTCAGCAAAGAACTTATCATCCACTACGTAGTCAAATTCGTGCAGACCTGGTTTCAACCCCACGAACGCAATCTCGAATGCACGCTTGTTCGCCATCTGGAAGTTTTAAAGGACGGCAAAGGTAGGCCTTTTCAGCGAAAAACAGGCAATAATATGGCTCAAAATGGGCAACTTTGGCAAAGTTCTACCTAAAAAACGCATTTTCTTTAATTTTAACCGGACATGACGATCAAAAGACTGCTTATCATCCTCGGCGGATTGGTTTTACTGACTATTTTGATCCGGCTCTATTCGTCATCAGCAGCCCGGGTGGAAACAGGATATTCCAATGGATTTTACCCGCCGGTGGCAGCCTTTCTAAGAACAATCTTCGGATGGATCCCTTTCAGTTTTGGTGATATCATATATGGCTCTCTTGTGATCCTTCTGATTTGGAGGATCTTTCGGGGCATCCGGGCCATATTTAAAAAAAGAATAACCTGGAGGTCATTTGGTATCGGGACGTTGAAAGCCCTGGTCATCATGCTGGCTGTGATCATTTATTTCAATATCAACTGGGGTATCAATTATAACCGGAAAGGGATCGCCAGTCAGTTGCAACTAAAAATGGACAAATATTCTCAGCAAGATCTGGTTGCAATGAACCAGTTGCTGGTTGAAAAAGTCAATATGGCCAAAAGCCAACTGACAGCCGGCAATGAATCATATCCTTCAAACAAAGAATTATTCAAACGAACCCAGGCAGCTTTTAAAAGTGTAGACAGTATATATCCGTTCCTTCAATATCATACCATTTCACTAAAATCTTCCATCTGGGGGTGGTTGGGAAATTATACCGGATTCACTGGCTATTATAATCCATTCACCGGTGAAGCGCAAGTGAATACAACTGTACCAAAATTCTTACAACCTTTTATCTGTTGCCATGAAGTAGCGCATCAATTGGGCTATGCTAAAGAAATGGAAGCGAATTTTGTGGGCTATCTGGCTGCCAGCGCATCTCCTGATACACTGTTCCACTATTCGGTTTACCTGGATCTGTTTACCTACAGCAACCGAAATCTGTATATAATGGATTCCACTGCTGCAAAGGATATTGCCAAACAGCTATCGCCCGCGGTCAAGGCGGATATCACTGAATGGCGATCATTTGTACGAAGACATAAAAATCCCTTTGAACCCGCGATACGTTGGATGTATGGAAAATATCTGGAGAGTAATAATCAACCACAGGGTGTGTTGAGCTATGATGAGGTGACGAGTTTTTTGATAGCGTATTATAAGAAATTTGGGAAAATTTGAGTTGGTTTATATTCATAGATCATGGCTAATGGTTCATGGATCATGCAGCAAAGTATAATGATCTGCCATATTAACTATGAACCATGATCCATGAACCTTACCCTAAATCTTATTGAAAATTTAGTTTCTTCCTAAACCCTCCATCATAAATAACCTGTGCTTCAAACAGGTCCATTTGTCGGGATAATATAGCTTCTTCCTGCGGCGTAAGATGATTAAAAAAGATCGCCATTTCCATGCTTACGTTATTGACCGTTTTCAGGTACATCACATTTGTCAGTACAAACGAGGTATTGCCGCCTTTCATACCATAATGTTTAAATACTTTTTTAAAAACTTCATTCTCCATTGGGTATTCCAGCACTTCACTCAAAACCTTATAAGCTTCATCCGATAAAAATTTTCTGTTATTGAGAACATTTGCAAGATGTACATAATCCTTGGTAGTAGATGATGGTAGCCTGTCACTCCATGCCTGTTGCATTCGCATCGTAAGGTCCTGCGGACGAAAAGAAGCTTTGAAGCGATAGTCATGTTTTAGCTGCACATGCAGACTGTACACATGTTTTACAAAATCTTCATCATTGAATTTGCTGATCGCTTTCAGGATCTTGTCTTCGGAAATATCTTTTGGATTTTGGAACATCAGCAATGATGCCGGCGGTGGAAATATCGGTGAATGGTTCTTCAAACCAAATAAAGAGATGTTACTCCTGATATTGTTGATGCCCAGAATATCCATCAAAAATTCTGTATTGGCATTGCTGCTGAACATGATCATGCCTCTTGCGATATCGATCAGTCTCACACTATCGCGGCGAATATGATTGGCCTGTTTTTCATAGGCAAGCCATTGCGGATGTGCGCCCCCATCAGTATTGGGTAAGTAATATTTATCCAGTTCGCTCAATGGAACGTAAACATTCTTATCGATAACATCGGATGTTGCCTGCTTTGCAAATTCAACTGCTACAAGGATCTTAAAAGTACTTGCTAAAGGCATCATCTTTTTTTCATTGAGATAAGCGATCACGGTGTCGTTCCGCGTGATATAAACAGATGCCCTGTCCTTATTTGCTTTGATAAAATTCAGGAATGAATCGGCAACAGCGGGTTGGAATTGTGCATTTGCCTTAACGCCTGCAAATAAAAGAGTAGCTAATAAAAAGAGAAAAGATTGAAGTCTGGTGGTGATCATAAAATCAGATGTATCAGTTGATGTGAAAGTTCAAAGTTAGAACTTATTCTTCCACATCATGCTTTCGACCGGCCGGTTGATCTGGCCACTGTATTTCGCATTTTTCTTTTGATCATATCTTACCTCAATTTCACCTTCAACAGGAAAATAGATCAGTTGCCCGATCGGCATTCCGCTATATACTCTCACCGGTTGTTTTACCGAGATCTCGAGAGTCCAGTTACCACAGAATCCAACATCGCCCTTTCCAGCCGTCGCATGAATATCGATGCCCAGCCTGCCGGTACTTGATTTTCCTTCAAGGAAAGGAACATGCGCATGCGTTTCGGTGTATTCCGCAGTTACGCCCAGGTAAAATTCATGCGGATGCAAAACGATACCTTCTTCCGGAATTTCAAATTGAGTGATCTGGTTATGCTTGCGTGCATCGAGTTCAGCGTCGTTGTACTTTGCCAGCCATTTTCCCAGGTGCACATCGTAACTATTGCTGCCCAGGCACTCGCGGTTGTATGGTTCTATCTTGATGGTGCCTTTTTCGATCTCTTCCAATATGCGCTTATCGCTCAGTATCATGATTTATATTTAATTTGTAAAAATAAAATTCCATCCCGAATCTTTCGGGACAAAATTCAGCATTCAACATTTTCTAATGCCAGTGGTTTATCAACAAAATATTAACGGGAGCACTAAAATCGGCGTATGGCATATCACTGAGCCTGAAGAATTCTTCAATGTTCCTTTACAAAGAACGATCACTCACTGGCATAAAAGGTTGCAACATTTAGCCGGAAGAACATTGCTGAAAACGTTACACCCGGAATTTCCACTGGAACAAATAATGATCTCGGATACTAAAAAGCCATTCCTGGAAAATGAATCCTGCCATTTTTCTATATCACATTCGGGCGACTATGCCGCTGCGATAGTGAGTACTGAATACAGGGTAGGGGTGGATGTGGAATGGTTCAATCCAAAATTGGGAGAAATTGCAGGTAAGTTTATGAAGGATATTGAATGGCGGGAGTTAACATTGACTAGTCCACAATATGATGTAGGCAGTTCTCTTGAATGGCAGACTTTATGTTGGTGTGTTAAAGAAACAATTTATAAATGGTGGGGTGAGGCCGGTGTTGATTTCAAAAAAGACATCCATATTTTATCTGTATATGGACTGGAAGAAGGTACAGTCAATGTGCTATTCAGGGGTGAGATAGAACTTGTTGTTCATTTTATTAAAGTAAAAGAAAACTATTTAGCGTGGGTGTTGAGTAAGGAGTAGAAGGATGGGAAAAGAGAAAAAAGAGATCTAAGTCATGGAAGCTACTTTGTTCATGGGGTCCTGATTGAGCAACTCTCTCAAAGCACTGTATAATTCAGGATAGGTATTGTTGAGATAGGCAGGCTTTTCAAAAAAGATCTCGATACTTTCTGCCCAGAATTCCTGGAAATTAGTTAGTGCATATTCGGAATACAGATCGTAGCCGGGCATTTTTTCCTGCTCAAAAGCTTTATTGGCAAAACTGTTGAACTGCGGAAATCCCCTGATGAACTTTTTGTCTTCGTCTTCCTCACAAACAAAATTCTGATAATAATAAGCATGTGCCATTTCATGCAATCCGACATTTTGCCCGTCATCAGGTACGTTGTATCCATCCAGAAAATGTTTCCATGAGATGTTGATGTTTGTGCCGGAAACATTACCTGCTAAAAAATGGATCCCTTCTTTGAATCGCATGAATTCTTCAGGATAAATATGAATGTTCTCATATTGTGGCAACAGGTAATTCTTTAAACCAAAACTTAGCTGTACTGCGGATGCACTCACCAGGATCGGCATTTCCCGAAAGCCTTGCTTGTCGTGGATCTTGAAGGTCTTGTCACATATGAACTCATCTGTCCGACTGACGAATTTTTTCTTATCAGCTTCATTCAATTCGTTGTAATAAGGAAAATGTTTTGACAGGCAGGTTGCGATCGTTTCTTTACTAAAGTTCAATTCATCTCCATAAAAAGTCTGGCAGGGTGTGCGAAGAATATCAGATGAAGAGCGTGAGGTTTGTTCTTCCTCACCACGGTCCAGTGATTTTACCCAACCGAGGATCACCACAACAATTCCGATCAGCATCGAGCTCCATGATGAAGTAAACATGCCCAGCACAATAAAAACTGAACCAAACACAAGGCCGGAATAAAGATCACCTTTGTTCTGTATTTTAGGAATTTTCATTATCGGGTATTTCGGAGAAACATTATTCAGTACTATCTCTTAATTCTTCAAACTTTGATTTCATTGTAGGATTGCCATGAGTAAGCTTTTTTATGGTTAGATCCTCCGCCTTGTCGTTTGCTAACCTAAGATTGTTTTCTGATGACAACAGAGCTTCTTTGGTCTTTTGAAGATGACTGATAGTCTTATCTATTTCTTCAATTGCTTCTTTAAATTTTCGGCTAGCCAGATCATAATTCCGGGCAAATCCCTCTTTGAACTTATTCATTTTGTCTTCAAAATTGGTAATATCAATATTTTGATTCTTTACCAAAGCGAGTTCTGCTTTGTATTTAAGAGAATTCATTGCAGCGTTGCGAAGCAGTGTAATGATCGGGATAAAAAATTGAGGCCGTACAACATACATTTTGGCATACCTGTGCGAAACATCCACTATCCCTGAATTATACAATTCACTTTCAGGCTCTAACAGCGTTACCAAAACTGCATATTCACATTTTTTTTCGCACCGGTCTTTATCCAGTTCCTTAAAAAAATCTTCATTCCTTTTCTTTGTAGCAGTTTCATCGCCCTCATTTTTCATTTCGAACATTATCGAAATGATCTCATTACCCAGTTCATCGTTTTCCCTGTAGATATAATCACCCTTGCTGCCGGAACTGGAATCGTTATCTTTTTCAAAATAGACCTTTTGAAAAGCGGTTGCTCTAAGCTTGTTGAATTCATTCTCACAATGTTGCTCCAAAGTTTCTCCTACCATTTTTGTGGAGAGTTTGAGTTTCATGTCTTTTCTTAGTGCAATTTCTTCTTCCTTTAATTTTATGATATCATCTTTTGTCCTGAGTTCCGCAGTATATTTTTCTTTTAAGGAAGTTTCGAGTAATTGTTTTTCAGTTTCTTTGTTTTGTAGGCTATTTGCAAGTTGATCACGCTCTTTTTCAATTTTCAGGATCGCTTCCGTAACAGCCAATTTTTTCTCAATTTCTCCTTTCTCAATTTTAGTTTTCATTTCAGCAATTTCTGCGTCTTTTTTAATTGACTGCTCATTTAGCTCCCGTTCAATCTTTGCAAGCTGTTCCATAGACTCTTTGTCCTTTTTCGCCAGGTATTCCTGCATTGTAATTCTCAGATTGGCTTCAACCAGTTTTACCGCATTTTCTTTATCTCTCGAAGCGAGGGCTAGTTGGTTTTGCAATTCCTCATTAAACTGGTGATCCCGAACTTGTTTAAGTATGTCTGCAAACCCGGCCTCATCCACCTTAAAGACCTTTTTACAATTTGGACAGATTATATCATTCATGTGAATTCGATGTTTTAATTCTTTGCTAAATATAATTAAAAAAGCCTCCCTAAAAGGGGAAGCTTTATATGTGCGGAAGAGGAGATTCGAACTCCCACGCCGTTTCCAGCGCTACCACCTCAAAGTAGTGCGTCTACCAATTTCGCCACCTCCGCGGCTGAACAATCAAGAATTAATAATTAAGAATTAAGAATTCCCTCAATGCGGCAAAGTTAATGGAATTAAGAATTATTTTTTCAATACGATGCGAAATGTAGTGCCCTTTCCGGGTTCAGAAGACTTTACAAATAATTCCCCTTTATGATATTGCTCAATGATACGTTTGCTGAGCGACAGTCCCAATCCCCAGCCACGTTTTTTAGTGGTGAATCCGGGTTTGAAAACCTTGCTGATATTTTGTTTGGTGATTCCTTTTCCGGTGTCAGTAACATCGATAAGTACCTGGGTAGCTTCATTCTTAATATTCACGGAAATACTTCCTTTGCCTTCCATTGCATCGAGCGCATTCTTTAAGAGATTTTCAATTACCCAATCAAACAACGGACCATTGATCAGGGCATGGATCTCTGTTTCGCCATTGGTATTGAGTGAAAAACTTACTTTATCTGTCGCCCTTCTTTTTATATACACCAGCATCTGATTGACCTGGTCGATGATATCCATTTCTTCGAGCTGGGCCTTGCTTCCGATCTTGCCAAACCTGTCACTCACCAGTTTAAGCCGGTCTATGTCCTTGCTCATTTCCTTTACGATCTTTTCACATTCAGGCATTTCTTTTAAGATCTCTACCCAGCCCTGGAGGGAGGTTAACGGAGTTCCCAATTGATGTGCGGTCTCTTTTGCCATTCCCGCCCACACCTGGTTTTGCGTGGATTTATTTCGCGTAGAGATCGTGATCAGTACGACAATGATGAAAAGCGCTACAATGAATAATTGCACGATCGGGTAATATCTCACTTCCTGCAATAGCAAAGAATCGCCATAATAATATTTGTTGACGATGAGCGGGTCTTTACTGATCTCTACGCGGATGGGGTCATGAGATTTTTTAAAATCAGCTACCTTATCACGCAAATAATTTTTGTCATTCTTGATCTTAGAGGAATCCAGATTTTTTCCCTCGCCGGAAGGCTCATCATTTTCATTGGTCTCGATGATCGGGATATCATTGTTCTCCGATTTAATGATATTGGTAAGATCCAGTGCAGGACCTTGAATTGTTGGATCTGCACTGGCTTTCAATGATTGTACCCACACATTAACTTTCATCCGCTCTTCCTTTTCTATCTTTTTTGCGAGGTAATTGGAATAGAACATACTGCCGGTCACAATTCCGATAGCTACTAGTGCTAAGAGGTATCGCCAGTTGAAGAGTTGGGTGAACATGAGGTAAATTTAAGGAATTAGTAAGTAGGGAGTAATAGTACAGTTTAAGCTTTGGCAAAGTTGCGCCAGGTAATTCTGATCGAAAAACGTCACTGAAACTTTGCCAAGCTTAAACTGTACCATCACCGAGTAGGTATGTACACAAATCAGTTAAAGGAATTAGTTATGTTTGTATAATTCCAAAATGAACACTCTGGAAATTGCTGAAGACATATTAACTCAAACATCCAGCGAATTAAAGAAAGCTACCGCTGAAAAGCCTTCTGTTGCCATTGTTATTCTCAATTGGAATGGTAAAAGATTTTTAGAAAAGTTTTTGCCATCGGTTGTCAGGTCAACCTATGCAAATTCACGCATTATCGTTGCTGATAATGCTTCGTCTGATGCCTCGATCGAATTCCTTCGGAACAGTTACCCCAACATTGAAATAATTATTAATAGCGGCAACCTCGGATTTGCCAAAGGTTACAATGAGGCCTTGAAACAGGTTCGTTCAGATTACTATGTATTATTGAACAGTGATGTGGAAGTAACAACTGATTGGATCGAACCGATCATTGATCTGATGGCATCGGATGATAGCATTGCAGCATGTCAGCCAAAGATCCTGAGATATGCAAACAAAGATCAATTTGAATATGCCGGAGCCGGTGGAGGCTGGCTGGATAAATTTGGTTATCCTTTTGCAAGAGGCCGTGTGTTTGATGTATGTGAAGATGATAAAGGGCAATATGATAATGTGCAGTCATGTTTCTGGGCTAGTGGTGCGGCCATGTTCATTCGCTCCGATGTTTTCCATGAGATGAAAGGTTTTGATGAATTCTTTTTTGCGCACCAGGAAGAAATTGATCTGTGCTGGCGATTGCAACTGGCAGGATATAAAGTGTATGTACAACCGGCTTCTATTGTCTATCATATAGGAGGTGGTACGTTACCAAAAGGAAATAATCGCAAAGTGTTTTTGAATTTCCGAAACAACCTGATCATGCTGGCAAAGAATTTACCAGTGGGCGCTGCTTTATGGAAGCTGCCATTCAGAATGACCCTGGATGCAGTATCTGCCTGGGAAAATTTAATAAAAGGTAATGGCGGTTATTTTATCGCCGTTTTAAAAGCGCATTTTCATTTCGTCGGATGGTTGTTTTTCAAAAAAAGCAGATCGGTTTTTCCCAACAAAAAGAATAACAAACTGTCGGGTTATTATAATGGCAGCGTGGTGTGGGACCATTTTGTAAAGAAGAAAAAGCGGTTTTCTGAAATTGTGGGAAACAAATAAGTTTTTTTGGTCTTCGAGTCTTATTTTTGCAACGCTAAATCGCGAATATGGAACAGGAAATCATCGACACTACACATAAGGATTTTACTCATAACTGGGTATCTTCCTCACGTTTTATCTGGTATTGCCAGGTGTTTTTAATTATTGCCCTGATAGTTGGCGGATGTTATAACCTCTATACACATCGCTATAAAGGTCATCCCGAAGTGAATGTTCCAGACAACACACTGTATAATCCCAAGTACAAATAAATTTTTGTTGTAACAGCACAACACTTATTTTTGCAATCCGAATTTTGAAAAATATTTCGGGATAGTTCTTATACCTGCGGAAGTAGCTCATTTGGTAGAGCACGACCTTGCCAAGGTCGGGGTGGCCGGT
>JADMIO011575618.1_pt1 | contig 37293 bp, 32 predicted proteins | sample 8958161 | NCBI WGS metagenome assembly JADMIO01 (sample SAMN16585339, study PRJNA669376) | soil metagenome | isolation source: Crop rotation soil | place: USA: Cullars Rotation, Alabama | collected 2011 | reverse complement strand
GCGACTTCAAGTCACGTGAATTCCAAGCTTCGGATCCCACTGTGCTGGAAAGCGACCCTGTTGCCCCGCGAGCTCCGCCCCGGCTGGTTCCAGCGCCTTGGCCTCTTCGGCGCGGGAATGTTCTTTTTTGGGCTGGGGACGATTTCTGTGCTGCAGCAGTTGGGGATTGCGAAGTAGAGGCCAGTGGCGTCCAGATAGGGCGGGCTGTGCCCGCCGTTGGCCGTCGGGCAGTTGCGGACTTCGCTTCCCTTTTCGGTTTTTTCGGACGGGAAGAGGGGACGGTTTTGCGACAAGTTGTTGCGGGAAAGTAGTTTGCGTCGTTTCCCTTGCGGCACTGGAAGGGAAGTGAGGGAAGCGTGGGAAGTGGTTGCGTCGAGTCCAAGGTCCGATGTCCAAGGTCGGTGGTCGCCGAAGTGAGGGCCGGCGTCGCTTCCCTTTTCGAGTTTTTGGGTGGGAAGTCCGAGGAGTGATTGACGTAAGTCATTGGCGAACCGGCTGTTAACCGATTTCCCTTGATTGGCCCGAGGGAAGTGTGGGAAGCGCGGGAAGCGATTGGGGCGAGGTACTGGGGAAAGAAGTGCGCGGCGATGCAAGGGCAAAGGGCCGCGGGGCCAAGTTACGTGAATGACTGGTTGAAGATTTGTTTGGCGCATAGTCTGTGCTTCGCCGCTGAGCGGCGCCTCCCATAGGCTCATTGCGAAACGGCGCGAAAAGCGGGCGAGCAAAATGGCCGGCTGGGAGAATTTGCGGAAAACCGCGCGGCGAGCGCGGAATGGCCCAGGGTCATGTCACCAGATGGCAAAAGCGCGGGGCGTGACGGCGATCTCGGTGGTTATTTGCGCCTCGGTCGGCGGGCCTGAGGCGAGTCGGAATCGACAGTGACGTGAAAGCCGATTTTTCGGCGCGGATTCGTCGGAGGCGGTTCCATGAGCTGGCGGATAGTGCGAACGACAGCGTTGAACTGCTCATCGTGCTTGCCTACGCGACGTTCCAGCTCATCGAGGCGGGCGGCAAATTCGGTGTTTACCGCGACTACTTTTCGCAGGCGGACAAAGGCCCGCATGATCTCGATGTTCACCCGTACGGCACGCTGGCTCCGCAGGACGCTGGAGAGCATGGCGACGCCCTGCTCGGTGAAGGCGTAGGGACGATGTCGAACGCCCATTTTGGCAGCCGGATTGGATATCACAATTTGTGATTTCCAATTTTCGAACTCTTCCATCGTCAACTGAAACATGAAATCCGGTGGAAACCGGCTGCGATTGCGCCGGACAGCTTGATTCAGCGCGCCGGTTGTGACGCCGTACAGCACAGCCAAATGGGCGTCAAGCAGAACCTTTTCACCGCGGAGCACAAGCACCGCGGTTTCGATTTGGTCTGGTGAAACGATCAAAGCTCGTTTGCTCACGACTTTTCATCCCGGCGAGCAAAGATGGAATCGCTGGTAGAACTCTACGCACTTCATCCTTGGGATTTCGACCGGCTGGCATTTGATCGTTCGGCTCTGTGTCAGGGACCCGGGAAGGACCGCTTTTCAGGGCGTTGATTAACTCCTGCTCGATGCGTTCGTGATTCGGCTCCGCCTCGGCCGCCAAAGTCGCCAGATAGTCTGCGGGCGACGACAGCCTCGTGCTTGCGCCTCCTCGCGCAGAAACTCCGGGGTCGAATCATCCAGCCGCACTTGTAGCGTGGTCATGGCGAACGCAACTCCGATCTCGTAGGGCATCACTAATTCTATTTGGCGTCCAGCACTCGAATTTTGATATTCCGAAACTTGACCGGATTGCCGTGGTCTTGGAGGCAGATGAAGCCGGTTGTCGGCTTGCCGAAGTTTGGCTGGCTGGCGAATTTGCTTTTGGCGACGCGCTCGTTCCAGTCGTCGGAGCCCTTGACGTATTCGTAGTACAGCTGGCCGTTCATCCAGGTGGCGCACTTTGCCGGGCTCACCAGAAGCTTCAGTTCGTTCCATTCGCCGGCGGGCTTGGCCGCATCGACTTCCGACTTGTAAAGCTGATACAGCCAGCCCGGCTTCTGCGGGTCCTTGGCCTTGCTCGTGCTGTCTTGAATTTGAATTTCCGGCCCGGTGTTCCAAGGCTGCTTGCCTTCCTCGGTGACGTGATACATCAGGCCGCTGTTGCCGCCGGGCGAGATGTTGTATTCCAGCGACAGCTCGAACGCGGCGTACTTGTCCAGCGTGACGATGTCACCGGCCTTCTCCGTGCCGCGCACCAGCTCGTCGTTTTCGACCTTCCAGCCGGCGGCGATGTCGGGCTTTTGATAATTTCGCCAGCCGTTGGTGGTTTTGCCGTCGAAGAGGAGCTTCCAGCCGGCGGCCTTTTCCGCGTCGGTCAGGGTGTTCGGTTCGGCGGCGTTGGCGTTGGCGGCCGTGAAAGAGATCAAGTACAGAAAGGCGACGACGGACTGGCGCATGAAACATTCTCCGCGAAGGACTAGGCTGAGTTTGGCAGTGGCTGCATACCGTGGACGGCGATTTTAGCATACGCTGGCGCTCGGAAATCAACGGAAGAACCGTGTGGTGTAAAGCGGAGAAACTAAGTCATCTGCGGCCGCAACCCAAACGGAAAGTAACCGCGGATGTCGCAGATTTGCGCGGATGAAACCGCATTGGCAATCCGCGTAAATCCGTGAAATCCGCGGCCCAAAAAGTTTGCTAACAAACAAGCTTTTGCAAGTGTGGATTGCCGAGCCATCGGACACCGGCCGAGAATAGCCGGGCCCATTGAAACGGCCGACCGAACGCTCTCGCCGGCCGCGCAAAAAATTAGGCCGGCTCCCGGGATGACATCGGGAGCCGGCCAGATGAAGATTAGAGCGATAACCTAGGGATATTAAAAACCTGCTCGCCGCGAATTGCAAGAGCCGGGCGGAAATTTTTTGAAAGAGACCATCATGCGAAGACTCGGGCTGTCCAGGATTTTTTACGGGGCCGCGGCGTTGTTGATTGCGGTTGCCGCGTTTTCCCCAGGCCTGACAACGGCGCAGGACGCGAAGGACTGGGCCAAATCGCGCCTACCGGAGCTCGTTGATCTTTACCGCTATTTCCATTCGCATCCGGAGCTTTCGTTCGAGGAGTATGAGACGGGGGCAAAAGTCGCGCAGGAGCTGCGGGCCGCGGGCATTGAGGTCACCGACAAGTTCGCGAAGACGGGGGTGGTGGGCGTTTTGAAGAACGGGCCAGGGCCGACCGTGATGATTCGAACGGATCTAGACGCGCTGCCCGTCAGCGAGCAGACGGGGCTGGCCTACGCCTCGAAGGTCAAGGTGAAAGGCGAAGCGGGCGAGACGGGCGTGATGCACGCCTGCGGCCACGATATTCATATCACCAATTTGATCGGCACGGCTGGCTGGTTTGCGAGCCACAAGGATCAGTGGAAGGGAACGGTGATTTTTCTTGGGCAGCCGGCCGAGGAGCGGGTGGGCGGCGCGAAGGTGATGCTGGAGGAAGGCCTGTTCACGCGGTTTGGGAAGCCTGACTATGCGATCGCCTTGCATTGCGATTCAGCACTGGCGACGGGAAAGGTGGGAATCCGCGGCGGCTATGCGCTGGCCAACGTCGATAGCTGCGATATCACGCTGATCGGCCGCGGCGGCCACGGAGCGTATCCCCACACGACGATCGATCCGGTGGTGATGGGCGCGCAGGTCGTGCTCGATCTGCAAACCATCGTGAGTCGCGAGATCAAACCGACGGAGCCGGCGGTGGTTACCGTTGGCTCGATTCATGGCGGTACGAAGCACAACATCATTGGCAACGAGTGTCACTTGCAGATCACGATTCGCAGCTACAGCGACGAAGTTCGCAAGCATATTCACGAGGCGATTGTCCGCAAGGCGAAGGCGGTGGCCGCGGGGGCCGGCGCGCCGGAGCCGAAAATTAGTTTTTCGGAAGGCACGCCGGCGATGTTCAACGACGAGAAGCTGGCCCTGCGGCTGCGGCCCGTCTTTGAGCGGCAATTCGGCAAGGAAAACGTGGAGGAGCCCGAGCCAAGCATGGGGGCGGAGGATTTCAGCATGTACGGCAAGGCGGGCGTGCCGATTCTAATGTTTCGCCTGGGAACGATCGACGGGAAGCGACTTGCGCGGATGAAGCAGCTCGGCCAGGAACCGCCGTCGCTGCACTCCTCGCTGTTTTATCCGGATCCCGAAGAGACTTTGGTAACGGGAATCGCGGCGACCGTGGCCGCGACGCTGGAATTGCTCAAGCGAGTACAATGAAATCCTTGGTCAAGACTTTTGCTGAAACAAAGCCATGTCCTCCCTTGAATTGTTGATGCGCGAAATTCCGCATACCCCCGAGCCAATCCTGGCGGAGGTCTATCACAATCTCCAGCTTCTGAAATCGCTGCCCGCGGGTGACACTTTTAATGGCCTGATGACAAGTGAGTCAGCTTTATCGAAGGACTGGGACACGCCTGAAGAGGATGCCGCGTGGGCAAGCCTGTAGTGGGAGAAGTGGTTGTCGTTCCTTTTCCTCAGACGGACCTAAGACCCGGCAAGCCACGCCCGGCTCTCTCTTAGTACGCCTGCCTGGGGACGATTTGATTCTCTCGCAAATCACCAGTCAGGCCCGTTTCGACGGTTTCTCGGTGCCGCTAAAAGCCGCCGATTTTAGCGTGGGCCGGTTCCCAGTGGCGAGCTACATTCGACCGAACCGGCTGTTTACGGTGGAGCAGTCGGTCGTCCTTCGCAGTTCCGGGCGAGTGAAAACCGAAAAACTTCAGGCGGTGTTAGCCGCGGTGCGACAGATCTTGGCATAACCCATGGCGGACGGTGAACCCATTATTGGATGCGAGTGCAAACACTCACGGCGAAAGAAATCGCGATCCCTTATCGGCTGGTCCGCGGCTTATCTGCTGGTTATGGCTTCGTTAACCGCTGGAATGGTTTACGGTCGCGCCAAGACGATGGCGACGTATGGCACGCCGACGGCACAAGCCGAGTGGGACGCCTGGCGGGCGGACGCGAAAAAGATGGCCGAGGAGCCGGGTGTGGTAAAGCGGCGCGAACCAAAAAGCATCGAGCCGCCGGCGCTGGTGCTGATGCGTGATCATTTTGGCGTCTGCCTGTCGATCGCTCTGGTGCTTTCGACCGTTCTGTTTGGTACGTTCATGATTTTGGTGCGCGGGGCAATGCGTGGCCCGACGCGGACGAGGTGATCGGGCCACTCTGCAATCCAGCCAGCACACAATTTCCGGCCTCGACGGAGTCGGGGGCCTACGATGATTGATCTCAAAGGGCATTCCGCGCTAATCACGGGCTCGACCAAGGGCGTGGGTCGGTCGATTGCCGAGGCGTTTGCGGCGGCGGGCGCCAATGTCGCGATTCATGGGCGCAAGCGGGACGCCGCGGCTGAGGAAACGATCGCCGCGTGCGCGGCGCGGGGAGTTACAACGGCGTTTGTCGCGGCTGACCTCATGGCCGAAACGATTCCGACCGTCGAGCGGCTGTTTGCCGATGCCTTGGCGGCCATGCCCGCGATTGACATTCTCGTAAACAACGCCGGCACGTACATGGACAAGCCGTATTTGGAAATGGACTGGGACACGTACAATCGCACGATGGGGCTGAACGTTGCGGCGCCGTATTTTCTCACGCAGCAATTCGCGCGGCACTGGATTGCTCACAAAATCAGCGGCCGCGTGCTGATGATAGGCTCCATCAACGGCCGGCTCGCCGAGCCGACGCACTCGTGCTACGACACATCAAAAGGCGCAATCGACGCGATGGTCCGCTCGCTGTGTGTTTCGCTGGCGCCGCACGGAATTCGAGTCAACGGCCTGGCGCCGGGCCTGGTTCGCACGCCACTGACCTCGATCATCGATCGCGACGAACGCTTTCGCCGCTGGATGGAACTGCACACGCCCAGCGGGCAGGTGCCGCACAGCGACGCCTGCGGCAGCGGCGCGGTTTATCTGTGCAGCGACGACGCTTTCCACGTCCATGGCCAAATGCTGCTGGTCGATGGCGGCATGAGCGCTTGGCAGCAGCCGGACATGCCGGAGACTTGGAAGTGAAGTACTGGCATCCAGTGATGTTATCTAAGTGCCTCAATCCGCCCCGGGGTTATCATGGTGGCAGCCGCTTTCGCTTCGCGAGATGAAAAAGCTCACTGCACGCGCCACTTGTAGATCGGCAGGTGCCGGTAATACGTCTCGAGCATGAAGACGGAGAGGCATGTCGTATAGAGCCGGCCGCCGTGGGATCCGTATTTGTCGCCGACGCTGTCCCAACTCCCTCGCTGCGAGCCGGTTTTGATTTGCCGCGCGGGGACCGCGGTCCGGAGAACTTCGTTCCAGCGGTTCCAGTCGTCGCCGTCCATGTGGTGGCAGGCCTGCGTGGCGTAATACCAGTAATAGACGTTCATGTCTTTTTCGTAGTCGATTGTGTTCGCCAAGAGCAGATCGATGCCCGCCCGCAGCCGGGGATCGTCGTGCTTCCAGCCCAGGTATTGGCGGCAGAGGAGGCCCTCGGCGGTCATCGTGAGTCTCGGCTCTTCGCCGACCTGGTAGCTGTATTGCGAGCCGCCCTCTTTCTGCACGCGGTCCAGAAATCGATTGACGAGATCGAGCGACGGACTTTGGACTTCCAGGCCGGCCATCATGCCGCTTTGGAAGGCCATCACGTACCAGCCGGTGACCGACGTATCGGAATCGATGCGGGGATCGTATCGCCAGCCGCCGAGCTCGGGCGATTGCGCTCGATGGGCCCATTCGAGGGCGAGCTGTGCGGGCCGTTTGAACTTCGCGTCCTTGGTCATGCCATAAATCTCGCACAGGGCGATCGTCGCCTGCGCCTGGGCGTACATCCGGTGGTTGTGGTTGCCTTCGTGCTGAAAAAAACCGTCCTTGTCGAGCATTTTCAAGAGGAAATTCCAGCCCCGCTCCACGACCTCGTGATAGTCGGGCGTGGTGGCGCTAGCGATGTGGGTCGCGCCGTAGCCTTGGAAAGCGAGCAGGGCCATCGCGGTGGCCGCGCAGCGGTTTTCACTGAGTGAACCATCGGGATACGGCCCGACTAGACTCCAGCCGCCATCGCGCTGCTGCTGTTTTTTGAGCCACTCCAGGCCGGCGCGAACGGCTGCTTCCGTCGTTTCGCTGCCGCCAGAGATCGGCAGGAGGGCCTTTTTCATCCCGACTTCGCGGCCTTGCAGCGCCATGCCGATGTTGGGCGCATCGATCTTTGCGAGGGCGCTATTCGCCCGATCGAAAAAATCGGGCAGCTTCGGCGGCGAGGAGAGCGGATCGTCCACCGGAGTGAGGCCGGCGGAGAGCATCGGCGATTCGACTTGCATGTCGAGGGCTTCGGGCGACTGTAACGTGTCGTTGAGCAGTTGTTCGCCGGTCTGGTCGTAATAGACGGCCTGAAGCTGAAGCTGATCGGTTGCCTTCTTCGTCAGCGTGATCAGCGCCAGCACGATGATCAGGACCGTATGCACGACCAGGCTGACCAAAAACGGCGGCGCGCCTTTGAGGGCGGATTCGGCAACGTCGGGCGGCGGCTCGTCGGGCGGGCGCACCGCGATCGGACTCGTGATGGCGGTGGGCGCTGCCGGTGAGCGAGTGGATTTGACGGTGCTCGGCGACGCTGGTGCGGCTTTAGCGGGGGTCGCAGCGACTCGCGAGGCGGCGGAAGTCTTGGGCGGCTTGGAAGGCGGCTTTGGGGCCACGTCAGGCGGGATATGCACCGGGACCACCGGCGATGCGGCCACTGGAGTTGCCGGCGGCGGGGGCGGATTGGCGGGCCGCGGCTGGCGATGCGAATCCGCTTTGCTCATTCCCTGTCTCGCCGGATTTCGCGCGTGCTGGCTGAAAAATGCGCGCGATCAAAGAATCCACCGCCCTACCGGCCAGTCTAGTCCTCGCGAAAAAACGCGGCAAGCAAGAAGGGTTGGGCCCGCCAGGCTTTACAGCGTCGTAACGTGCCGACAGGCCGGATCGGGCGAAATTGAGTGGTGGTTGTGCCGGTTATACAGGCGACTTGGCCAGATACCGGCGACCTGGGGAGGATGGTTTAGGCGGCATGGTTTCGGCGTCGCCAAACTTCTCCCACCGACTCCCCCTCGACCAGCCGCGATCGCACGCTAAAATCCAATACTTGCCGCCCGCACCTGTCGAAAGACGAATGTGGCAGCAATCCTGTCGCGGGGTGGAGCAGCCCGGTAGCTCGCGAGGCTCATAACCTCGAGGTCGCAGGTTCAAATCCTGTCCCCGCAACTTTGGTCCAATTCTTGATCGGCCAATCGGTAGATCAACAACGGCGACATCGCCGCAAGGTTCAGCTCACCGCTTGTATCGCCAGTCGAAGCGATCGAGCCAGGCTTGGGCGAGTTCAATTGTCATCGGTCCGACAATCTCTCCGTCCTCTCCGTGCAGCGTGACATAACGCTGGTCGTCTGGATCATCGGGCTCGATCAGTTGAACGCGCCAGTAGCAAGCTGCTGCCAGGTCGAAATCTCGTGTCATGTATGCGCTCCTGATTTGTCGGTAGAGCGCTGGCCAGGACGCGATGTGCGTGCCGCTGCGCTTCTCCTGGGTAAGCGCGATTCGGATTGAAAGTCCGCCAGGAATTTGCGGGCACGTGAAGGAACATGACGGCGAGGAAGTCGAATTGAGCCGTCGGAGGAGCCGACAATGATGGCTGTTTATGGCGCCTAGTATGCCGAAGGAGTTGTTCCTGGGCCGGGCCGAGCAGCTTATGCGGGGATGGAACGCGCGAATCGTGGCAAACGCTGTTTCGCTAAGCGCCAGCAAATAGCCATTGCGGTGCCCATCGATACCGCGACGACCAGCCCTGTCAGGAAGTACCAGCGATTCCAATCGAGGGTGAGAGGCGAGTTGTTGACTGCGTAGTACGTGGTCAGCGCCATGATCGTGGCGAGCAGCCCATACCGCAAAAGCAGCCAGGTCGCCGCAGCCAAGAGCAGCGTGCGGGCCAGCCAGTCAATCGGGGATAAGATCCCGCGGCTGAAAACGGCTAGGGCGGCAAGGACGAAGATTAAAACCAAGGCGCTGACGAGCGTGGATCTGATCAATCGCTGGAGCCCGACGACGAGCGTCAACACGAGCAGCGATTGCAGCACGGCTAGCGCAAGTGCCGTAATGACAATGGCGAACTTGTACCGCAGACCAAAGTGATCGAGCAGGTTCTGGCCGGGGTCGAAGTCATTAAGCCCACTCACCGGAATGTTCAAGGCATGGTTTGCCAGCGTGCAAAGTTGTCGCAAGAGCACGCAGCCCAGGCCCGCAACGATGCCGAGCAGGCCGTCCGCCGCAATCCGAATATCTCTGAACCGGCCATCGAGCAGCCGAGACAGCGTGATGAGCGACCAGGGCCACCAGCGACGTGCTGGGGGCTCAACAGCCAGGTAGGCGAGACCAGCGACGGCGCCGGAAAACACAATCAGCTCGAGCCAGTCCAAAGCTGCGGCGAGTTCTTGCGACAGGACCAAGGTATGTCGAGAACCGCACAGCCAATTGAGACCGCCCAAAACGAAGACGCACGCGGTCACTCGCCAAGCGCGGCGCCAATCGGCATAACCGCGCTTCGAATTCCGCCAGGCCATTAAAGCCGCCAAGAAAATGGCGACTAACCATACTGCCGCTCGAACCGTGTAATAGGTCGATGCCTGCTGGTTCGTTTCCAGCCCGACGGCGTTCGCGGCAGTTCGCTCCCACGGCTGAACGACGTCGAAACTCGTAACGCGGCCGTCGAGCGACGCAGCCAACACGGTGACGTAGTATTTTCCGTCAGCCGCAACAGGGCCCTTCCACTCGTAAGGCGTGTCTGAATACATGGGCGGTGTCTGGCCAGCTTCCACTGCATGGAATTTGTCCCACTCAAGCCCAGCTGCCTCGAATATCCGCCGCCAAACGATTGATTCGTTGGAAGTCTTTCCTCTGAAACTTTGCGGCGCGATTTGCAGCGATAGAAGTTTGCCGCGGCCGTTGAGGCGGACCAGCGCACTTCCAGGCTGGACGTCGCGGCTATCCGTCAAGTCTTCGGTTAGCAAGCCTGGCTTCGGCAGCCGCACATCGCCTCGACGATACCAAAATGTGACCGCCGGAAGCTCTCCGGCCGCGATTCTATGCCAGCCATTTGCTATTTCCGGGTGATCTCGAACGTACCGCAGGCAATCGGTGTCCAGGCTCACACCCGTCATGGTGGATTCGTCTGTTGCCCTGGGAAACTGCGCGTCGAGCAGGTTCGCGGCTATTTCGCTCAGTACGACCGGCGACTTAATCAGCCCACACCGGGGCAAGAATAGAGTTTGATCTGCCAACAGCCAAATAAGACCGAGCAGGGAAAAGCCAATCGCCAGCAAAGCGTTCAAGAGCCGAGGCGAGGGTTGCCAAGCACTTGCGGCCGCCAGAATATCGGCCGGTGGCATTCGGCCGGCACGAATGGATTCGTCCAGCGGGTCGCCGCCAGCGATCGCCAGGATCAGATCCTGCGCGGATGTCGGGCGGAGCGCTGGATCCGCCTGCAGGCAGGCGGCGATGCATTCGCTTATTTCGCCAGAAATGCCGGCCTCGCGGAGGAAGTCGCTGCTATTGCGTTCTGTGGAGGCATTTGAAGGCATGTGGCCTGTGGCTGCAAAATAAATCACGGCGCCCCAGCCATAGAGATCACTCTGCGGGGAAGGCTTCTCACCGCGGAGCAACTCCGGGGCGATATAGCCCGGCGTTCCCGAAACTCGGCGAAGCGCCTGCTCATCGTCGAGCGGCGCGGCGATCCCAAAATCAAGAATCTTCGCATCGCCAGCACCGTCAATCATCACGTTGGCCGGCTTTAAATCTCGGTGCAAAATGCCCGCATCATGGGCTGCCGCGAGGCCCGAGGCCAACTGCCGCGCGATTTGGGCCACCTTATCGGCCGGCAGTTTGCCCATCCGGCGGACGAGCGATTCCAGGTCTTCGCCGCTCACGAATTCCATGGAAATAAATGTCTCGCCGCTGGCCGTGCCGACGTCGAAAATCCGAACGATGTTCGGATGCGTGACCTGCCTGGCAATCCGCACCTCTCGGCGCACGAGGTCAAGGGCTTGCGGTTGCTCTTGGAGCTCAGGCCGCAAGAACTTGAGTGCAATCGCTTGATCGAGCTCCAGATCTTCGGCTCGATAAACGACGCCCATTCCCCCGCGTCCGAGCGGCGCGATCAACCGATAGCGATCTGCGATAATCGTCCCGGCGGGTCGAGATGCATGGCTGGTGCTGGACGTTCGTTGGTGTTCGGCCTTTTGGAAGGGCAGTGGCGCTGCAAATCCAGCCACAGCATTTGCTGAAGGCGTGCCACCGAGGAGCGTCTCCGTGTGGTGGTAATTGATCAGCGAGCGAACCTCCTTCTGCAGGTCGCCGTCGTCCTTGCACTCGTGATCCAACAACGAATCGATTTTGTCAGGCGCCAGGTCCACGGCGGCGAGAAACAACCGCTTGACTTGCTGGTGGCGTTCAGGAGTCATGCGCGGCGGCCGGTGCGAGTTCGCGTCGGAGCCAGGCCTTGGCCGCGGTCCATTCCCGCTCGGCGGATCGCTTGGAGATGCCCAATTCCGCGGCCGCCTCAGCGACGGTCATTCCGCCAAAAATTCGCAGCTCGACGAGCTGCTCTTGGGCAGCATCCAGTTCGGCCAGCTTCGTAAGAATCGCGTCCAGATCGAGCAGATCCTGCTCAGTTGAAACGGTGAGCAATCGCTCGTCGAGTGCCACGCGAATGCGCTCCCCTCCGCGCTTGTTCGCGTGCTTGCGGCGGGCATGATCGACGAGAATTCGCCGCATCGCCTGCGCAAATAGAGCCCGTAAATGGGTCGGACTGGATGTATCAATGCCCTGCTGTCCTGCGACTCGCAAAAAGGCCTCATGCACCAGCGCGGTCGGCTGAAGCGTGTGACCGCGGCCCTCGCCACGCATGAAACGCTGAGCAATCTGCCGCAATTCGGCGTAGATCGCCGCGGGCAGCTGGTCCCCGGCGGACAGTTGCCGGCTCTTTTCCTTGTGCGTTTCATGCACTTTGGCAGGAGTACGCATTGTCGTTAATCGATCGGCGCTGCGGGGCTTTGCTTTTTCATCCAGCAATGTTGGCTGGTGATTGCAGGATCAGCAGTGCGAATTGTGGCGGAGTTATTCCGCCGTTTGCGCCTTCACTTTAGACGGGGACGTTATTTCACGCAAACTGACCGACTCTTGGAGGCCCACCATGCTACCGAAACAGGATCGTTTTCCAAGTCAATTCACGACGGAAGCAACTGGCGTTGAACCGGCTGCTTCCGTGGCTGAACCAAATGATTTGGACCTGATTGCAGCCGCGCAGCAAGGAGACGCGCCCGCTTATGGTCTGCTCGTCCGCAGATACCAGAACCGGCTTTGTTCGTCACTTTCTTATGTTTGCGGGTCCTTCAGCGATGCGCAGGACGCGACCCAAGAGGCATTTATCCGTGCATACACCAAGCTGAGCACCTACAGCGGCGCGAGCGGCTTTTACACGTGGCTCTATCGGATTGCCATGAATGCGGCGATCAGCGAGATGAGAAAACGGAAGTCGCGTTCGCTTTGCGAGCAATCTCATTCGCCCCGCGAAGGATTAGGACGGGAACAGACGGACAGCCCGGACGAGAGGCTGCTACGCGCGGAGCGCGTTGAACTGGTGCGGAAAGCTTTGAATAGCCTTGGTGACGAGTATCGAGCGATTCTCGTGCTGCGCGAAATCGAGAACTGCGAGTATGGTGAGATTTCGACGATTCTCCAGATACCACTCGGAACCGTTCGCAGTCGGTTGCACCGTGCCCGCCTGGAACTGCGATCAAGGCTTGCAGCATCCAACTGAAGCTCGTGAATTTATTCGAGGACCGACTCGGAGGATCTCGAATCGGCTCAGCAGGTCGTTTCGACCACCTGAGCTTGGACTTCGGGCTTTGGCAGGCGCGGTACGTGGGCCGCGATCAGGCGGCCAAGGGGGCCGGCGAGCAGTGCGGGCAAAAAGTAGAGGTTGCCAATCAGGCCCGCGGTGAGCAGGCCGATCATTAGCGCGCCAAAGCGAAACGTAGGAATGAACGAGCTGAGGGCAAACGCCGAGAGGCCGAGGCCAATTACGCCCCAGCTTTGCACCATCGCGCGGCCGCAGCCGCCATACGCCAAGGCCACCGCCTCGCCGACAGAATGCCCGCGCTCAATGCCGCGGCGGAACCAAAGAATAAAGTGAATGACGTCGTCGATCGTCACACCGAGAGCCACACAGGGGGTCATGACCGATCCGATATCGACGACAACGCCAAGCCAGCCCATCAGGCCGAAGCAGATGGACATTGGGAAGATGCTGGTCAGGAGCATCAGTAGGCCGTTGCTCCACTGCCTGAGCAGAAAAATCACAGCGACCACGACGAGCAGTACATCGGTCCCGAATCCGTAGGCTAATCCGTTGAGCAGTGACCGCCGTGCTTTGTAAATGATCGGAATCGCGCCGGTGAGGGTCGCGCTCACTCCCTCGACGCCGTCGGCTTTGGCACCGGCAAGAACCGGCTCGACTTGCGCCCGCAGTTGCTGCTGAAACAGCCCGTAATCCAGGTCTTCGCCCGCCGCGACGCGGACACTGATTCGCCACAACTCCTCGTCGCCGGAAGCCACGATATAACCGGCTTCGATCAGCCGCGGGCGAGCCTGCGTCAGGCGGCGATTGATTGCGAAATTGACCATGAAGCCCCGTAGCGAGCTGCGATCGAGGGGCACTTCGGGAGCAAATGTCGCCGCCGAAAGGCAGCCGCCGACATCCTCCGATTGCTTGATCGCCTCTTCCAGCTTGCGAACGAGTTGCAGGCGCTGCAGCGTCCCGTCGCGGTTGGACGGATCGAATCGCACAATCACTTCGAGCGGGACCAGTGCGCCGAGATGATCTTCGAGCCAGCCATAGCTGGCGATGATCGGCGTATCGGGCGAGAACAGACGCATGACCTGAATCGAGGTTTGCACCCGGAGAAGCCCCAGCGTTCCAACGGCAAGCGCCACCAGGCAGATTCCGGAGCACCAGGCGTGACGCTGGACGACAAACTGGATTAAGCGCCGCCAGCCGGGAGAAAGGTCGGAAGAGGCTGCTTCGTCGAAATCGGCTTGCGGATGAGCAGCCGGCCGTCCTGCCGGCCACATGGTCAAGAGCGCAGGCAGCAAGGTGAGCTGCAGCGCCAGGGCCAGCATGACCCCCACGGCGGAAAACAGACCGAACAAGCGAATCGGCAACAGGTCACTGAACCACAACGAAAGCAAGCCCACGGCCGTCGTGGCTGTCGCCAATCCGAGCGGGAGGGCCGCGTGCTTGACGGCCTCGCGCACCGGGCTGCTTGAGCCACCGCGAAGGCAATCGAGGTAGTAGTTGGTGAGATGGATGGCTCCCGACATGGCCGCGACATACACCAGCGGCACCATTGTGATCAGGATGGCGTTGAGCGGCACACCGCACAGCGGTACGACCGCCAGGCTCAGCAACGAGCTGTATGCGGCAATGACGAACACCGCTGCGGTCAGAGCCATTGTGCGGAAACAGAGCCAGGCAATGGCCAGGCCTATTACTGCAGCCAGACCCGCCAGGCGCAACAGCGATTGAGAGCTGGAGCGGTCGATGGCCGCGTTGACGGTCGGCGGTCCGCCCAAATGAACCATGTCTTCGGCCAGGCCGACACTTTCGGCGGCGGCCAGAACTTCAGCCAGGGCCGGCTTTAGTTGGCCGTGCTCCAGGTCATTCAAGGTGATGATCGCGCACGTCGTTTCGCCATCTGGACCGACGATCGTTCCCTTGAGCCGCGAGATGACCCGTTCCCGATCCAGCTTCACCGGCTCGGCGGTCATCTGGGCAACGAGCTCGCTGCCCGTCGAAATGCGGCGGAACGGCGTCGGCTCACCGCGTCGCAAATGCAACTCATTGCACTCGCGAAGCCGCTCCGCGAGCAGGGCTAATCGCTCATCCTCGAGCGTGCAGCCTGGCCAGCTGACAACAATGAAGTCTTCGTTGCCAAAATGCTCGCGGAACCAGCGATAGTCGCGCGTCTCGGTGTAGTGGCTGGGCACCCAGTCGCGAACATCATTGGCGTTACTGCGAATCGCCTGCCGCGCGCCTAGCCCGGCCATCGGCAATAAGAAGGCCGCAATCAGCAAGACCGAGAGTGCCCAGCGGAAGGAAGTCACGCCAAGAACCCCTTAGCAGCATGTTGAAAAAGGGGACAGGCACCTCGCGTTTACCCTATTTGAGCGCAAATGCATGGATCGGGCTCGGAGCCAGTCCCCTTTTTCAACGGCCTGGTAGGTGACGATTGACCGCGTCGATGCGATCCGTTTAGCCAAGTACGGACGCAGCTTCGATTCCACTGTCGGCCAGCGCAGACGCATCGAGCGCCTCTTCACCTTGAAGAAACCGCGTGACCATGCGATTGACGAGCTGCGGCTGCTCGAGCTGCGGGGCATGGCCGCACTGCGAAATCACGACGCACTGATAATTCGAATGCGGAGCAACCGCTTCCTGGACGACATGCGTATCGACAATCCGATCTTCACGGCCGCAGATCACCAATACCGGCCGGTCGATCGCCGACAGGCGTTCGCGCACCGAATGGCTTTTGGTTCCACGGACCGTTTCAAATAGCGCTCGGCGCCAGGCTTTGGACTTGAATTTCTGCTCGTAGTAACTGATGATGCCATCACTGGCCAAACGCGGGTTGTAGAACGTGCTTTCGACTAAGCCGCGATAGTCTTTGTGGCGGGCGCCTTCGGTGATCGGCAGCCGCTCGGCGCTTCCCATGCCGGAAGGGCAAAGCAGCACGAGCCGATCGATCTTAGTCGGGTTCTCACTGGCGTACTCGATCGCAATTTGTCCGCCCAAACTGCTGGCGACCAGGTGGTAAGGCGGTGTCTGAACGAACTTATCGAGATATTCGGCCAGCCGGTCCTTGAGGAAACTGACGTTAATCGGCTGCCGGCTGCGGAGCCTGTCCTGCATCATGGGCCCGTCATAAACCAGGACGCCCGGAGCATGCACGTTGAAGTGCTTTTGCCAGACTTCGCGATTGCGGTACCAACTTTCCCCTTGCTCGGCGAGTCCGTTGATCAGGACCAGCGGCGAGGTGCGAAAGTAGGTGTCGCGCACCGGGCTCCAGGACAGCCCCGAGATGGATTGCAGCAGGCGCGAAAACATGGGCCGTTCCAGGGGAGTTAGCGGTCATACGCGGGGAGATGACAACGCTTTGGCCAAAGAGCAACTATGCCCGCCTGTTGGCTAAGTGTCAAATCACGCAAAAATAGCGCAGCTTATTTATAGCATATCGGAATCCCGATTTTACTGCGGCAAAATTGGTTGCAACCGGAAAGTTTTTACGCCTTGCAATTGGAGTCCCGGAGCGAGGTTGCTACGATTCCCTCGGAATGTGTAGCGCCGATTGCGCCCCAGGCGGTGCGGGTTCGGCACGGCGTTCGCCCTCAAGTTTTGGGCCACAAATTATTTTTGGTACCGGCGCGTGAAGCTCATGGACAGCCAAGGGTATTGCGAGGCTGAGTTCGACGCAGTTCGAACTGAATTTGAGCGGAACTTTGTTCAGCGGAACGAGACCGGGGCCGCCTGCTGTACCTATTATCAGGGCCGCAAGGTGGTCGATCTGTGGGCGGGCCAGCGAGCGCCGGGCCACGATTGGCAGGCCGATACGCTGGCCCTGACCTTCTCGGTGACGAAAGGAATGTCTGCAGCGGCGATGGTTGTGGCCCACAGCCGCGGCTTGTTCGAGCTAGATGCGCCGGTTGCAGAATACTGGCCAGAATTTGCTCAAGCGGACAAACAACAGATCACCGTGCGGCAACTTTTGACGCATCAGGCTGGTCTGATCTCTGTCGATGAACCCCTGACGGTTGAGAAACTGGCCGACCACGATCAGTTGGCTGAAATCGTTGCGCGCCAACGACCCGCATGGCAGCCGGGAACCAGACACGGGTATCACACGCTGACGCTTGGCTGGTATCAGAGCGAGTTATTGCGGAGGGTCGATCCGCGCGGACGAACGCTGGGCCAGTTTTTTGAGGACGAGATTGCTCGTCCACTCGGTGTTCAGTTTTATATTGGGCTGCCCGAAAGCGTTGCCGAGAACCAACTGGCGACCACCGCTGGGTTTCATCGCTTCGAGATCCTTGGTCACCTTGGGGAAATGCCGGTTGAAATGGTTCTGGCGAGCCTCTGGCCATCGTCGCACGTTGCCCGCTCGGTCAATCTGCTGGGGCTGAACAATCCAGCGCTGATTGGCGGCCCAGCTTTCCGGCGGGTGGAAATCCCGGCGGCAAATGGATTCGGCCAGGCCCGGGCCATCGCCAAAATCTATAGTGTGCTGGCAGGTGACTGCACCGAACTAAGGCTATCGGCGAATACGCGGCGCGAGCTGGTCGCTGCGGCTACCAGGCCATCTGGCGGGTCCAAAGACACCGTGCTCAAGCTCGACACGCGGTACGGCTTCGGCTTCTCACGGCCGAGCTCAGGAATGCGGTTCGGCTCGGATTCAAGCGCGTTTGGCTGCCCGGGCGCCGGTGGTTGCTTTGGGATGGCCGACCCGGCTGCTCATCTTTCGTTCGCCTATGTGACGAATAAGATGGGCTTCCGGTTGTTCGACGACCCTCGCGAGCGGGCCTGCCGCGAGGCCTGTTACTCGTGCCTGGCAGCGCTGCGGGGCAGGAAGCGGGCCGCTTAGAGCGACTGCCTCCTCCCGCTTTGCTCTTTTTGCCATCAGCAGGGGCCAAATCAAACGGCTGAAAGCCGTCTGCTGCGACTCATCGGCCGGGCACTGGATTTCGACGCGGCACGATGCGGCCGGGCCGTCCACTTGGGCCGGTCGTGCTTTTGCGCATGCTGAGCGGGGCGTTGGCGAGGCGAGTCGCCGTGCCGAGTGTCACCCGCGTCGGGTTCGGCTGGACCGGGCGTGAAATCATGCTTGCCCACGGTCAGTCGCTGCCGGGTTAGGCGCTCAATGTCTCGCAGCATGGAGCGCTCATCATGAGCGCAAAACGTCACGGCGATTCCCGCCGCACCAGCCCGAGCTGTCCGTCCGATGCGGTGAACGTAAATCTCGGCCGTCATCGGCAAATCAAAGTTGATCACGTGGGTCACGGAATCAATATCCAACCCGCGCGAGGCGATATCCGTCGCGACGAGAACCGGCGGACGCTGCGACTTGAATTCGGCGAGGGCCCGCTGCCGGGCATTCTGGCTTTTGTTGCCATGAATGGCCTCGGCTCGAATGCCCGCGCGGTGCAGCGTGCGAACCAACTTGTCCGCCGCGTGCTTGGTGCGAGTGAACACCAAAGCGCGGTGGGCCGCTTGATCGCGCAGGTAATGCGCGAGTAGGCCTGGCTTATTGGCGCGATCGATGAAGAAGACTGACTGGTCCACGCGCTCGGCCGGAGTCGCTTGGGCAGTAACGCTCACATCGACGGGATTATGCAGCCACTGGGCCGCCAAACTCCGGATTTCTGGCGGCATGGTGGCGGAAAAAAGGAGCGTTTGCCGCTGGCGAGGGACGCGAGCGACGATCCGCTTCAGGTCATGGATAAAGCCCATGTCGAGCATCTGATCGGCTTCGTCCAGAATCAGCGTCTTGACTTGGGACAGATCGATATAACCTTGATTCATCAGGTCGAGCAGTCGGCCCGGCGTGGCGACGAGGATATCGACGCCCTTCCAAATCGCCTTCACTTGCGGATTCTGGCTGACGCCGCCGAAAACGACGGTCTGCCGCAGCCCGGTGTAACGGCCGTAGGTGCGAAAGCTTTCGGCAATCTGCGAGGCGAGCTCGCGGGTCGGCGCGAGCACCAGGGCTCGAATCGCACGCTTTTGGCCCGGTGCGTTTTGATTGCTCAGGCGGTCGAGCGTCGGCAGGGCAAACGCAGCTGTCTTGCCGGTGCCAGTCTGGGCGCAGCCCCACACGTCCTGGCCGGCGAGAACGGGAGGAATTGCCGCGCTTTGAATGGGCGTTGGCGCCTCATACTCGGCCTCGTGAAGAGCGCGCAATAGGGATTCAGACAATTTCAAATCGAGAAAACTCATCGAACCTTGATCCAATAAATGGGAACGAAACCGCCGCCGACGCTCGGCGGCGAACTGCCGCTGATCGCGCCAGCCTTTTGGCGGGAAACAACTTGTCCTTGAAAGGAGCGCCGGCAGACATCACGCCCGGCGTCAAAGGAGCAAGGAAATCAGTGCGGTCGCAAGACAGATACCTGAGAGCTACTCGAGATGCTCAGGTCGCCACAAACGAAAGCAAATGACAACAGGCGAATGGAGAGTCGCGCTGGTCTTACACCTTTACTACGCCTCAACGATAGCATGCCTTGGCCGGGTGACAATGGGGATTCACCGCTGGATCGGCGACTTTGCTCCAGAATTGTCGATGAAACAGCGGGAATTCACTCGCGGCACCTTAGCGATCCTGAAGTTGAACGTCTTTACACGGGCTTCTACGGGATGTTTGTTAAGTGCCGGGCCAGGCAGGTGAGGGCATCCTCACTGGGAAAGCGCGTTAAAATGGCGAGTCGCGCATGGACGAGCGCTGTCGGAAATTGGCAATCGCAATGGACGGATCATGAAGCACTGCTTTTGGCTGGCTTTCGGGTTCTTGTTGATCGCGCCGGCAGCTGCGCAGGCTCGGGTCGAAGCGGACGCGATCTTGGGCCGGCAGTTCGGCGTGGGACAAGTCAGCATCACCGGGCTGGAAGTCTCCATCGACGCCAGTCGCGTGGCAATTGAAGAGAAGAACGGCCGGATTTTTTATCCCGCCGTGAGTCAGGGCGTGCTGGGACGCTTGCTGGGTCAGATTTTAGGAGGCCCGACCGATCGTCCTTCGCCGGGTGTGACTATTTACTATCTGTTCCGCGGCGAAGCGCCGCTCGAGCTGACCGTCTATACACCGCAGCCCGTGAGCGTGGCCGTGCAGCCGCACGTTGATAACGGGCGGCGGTATGACCGGGACTTGGCGACCTGGTGGCGGCAGTACAACGCCTTTTGGCGGAATGAGCGAGCGGACGACAATCAGTCGCCGATCGTGGCGACTTATTTGACGGCCATGCTGGGCCAGCGACTGGCGCTCGCTCCTCCGCTGATGGAAAAACTGCAAACCAGCAATCCTTCGGCGACTTCAACGACGCATGCGCTGGAGCTGCTGGTGGGCATGGAACGGCTGCGTTTGGCCGCGCTGAAAAATACGATGCTCGGGCGCGGCGATTTTGGGGAGGTCGCAAACGTGCCGCTGCCTGCACCGGCTGCTTGGGCCGCGCCGAGCTGGCCCGTGCCAGCGCCGGAGGTCGATGTGGAGCCAATGGCGCTACACGTGCCGCAGAATTGGTTCTATGTGCGCTTTGGAAAATTCCCGAACTATCTGTGGCTGAGCCGCTTGCTCGACGAGTTCAGCGGCGACATCAGCAGCATGGTGACGCTGCGGAGCTATGCGCCGGACGATGAACGTTTGCAAAACCAGCTGGCACTGGAAGAGAACGAGCTGGGTGATTTGCTGGGCGAGCACATCATCGCGGATGTGGCGCTGGTGGGCCGGGATACATTTGGCCGCGAAGGCGCCGCGATCGGCATGCTGTTTCAGGCCAAGAACAATCGCATTCTGGGCAACGATTTCCGCGAGCAGCGGGAGCGGGCGCTGGCACGGGAGAAGGGGCACGGCGCGACCGAGACCGTAATCAAGATCGCGGGCAACGACGTTTCATTCTGCTCGACGCCCGACAATCGGCTGCGGTCGTTCTACGTCGTCCACGGTGATTTGCATCTGGTTACGAACAGTCGGGCGATGGTGGAGCAGTTCCTTGGCCTGGCCGGTTCAGAGGGGTCTCTTGGCGCTAGCGCGGAGTTTCGTTTTGCCCGGCAGGCAATGCCGCTGGCCAGGAACGACACGGTTTTTGTTTATTTTTCGACCGCTTTTTTCGAAGGCTTGTTCAGCCCGCAATATCAGGTCGAGCTAGAGCGGCGAATGAAAGCCGTGACCGACATCGAGCTGCTCATGCTGGCTCGCTTGGCCGCTCGCGGCGAGCAAGTTCCCGCGCGGAGTGCCGTAGATCTGGCAGCGGCGGGGTTTTTGCCGCGCTCATTTGGCAAGCGGCCGGATGGCAGCGGGCCGGTCGATGTGGGCGATGTGATCGTCGATTCGCTTCGCGGCGCGCGCGGAAGCTTTACGCCCATACCCGATATTGCGATCAACGCCGTTACGGCGCGCGAACTGGAGTCACTGCAATCGCTAAGCGGTCAACTGGCCGGTCAGTGGCGGCGGATGGACCCGCTGTTTGTTGGCATTCAGCGCACGGCCTTGGACGACAAGGGACGTGAGCGGATCGTCATCGACGGCAACATCAATCCAATCGATGAAAGCAAATACGGCTGGCTGCTGTCGCTGCTGGGGCCAGCGAATCGACAGATGGTTTTGCCGGCGGCGGGCGATGTGGTTTCGGTGCAAGCGTCGCTTCGCGGCGGTTTGCTTTTGCCGCGGATTCCGCCGCATCATCTGTTCCTGGGCATTCAGGATTTGCCGCGGCAAACGGCCACGCCCAGCTCGGGCTTGATGCAAACGCTGAACATGCTCCGCTCAACGCCGGGATATATTGGCTCATGGCCGGCGGCCGGTTTTTTGGATCTGCTGCCCTTCAATTTGGGTGGCACCGCGGGTGATGCAAACGGATTTTCGCGGCTGCCGTTTGGCCTGTGGCGGAGGCAGGGCGGCGGTTTTTCGGTGCTGGCATTCGATCAGCAGCTGTTGGCGAACGTAACGCCGCAGCTTCGGGTTGTGGAGTCGGAGATCGATGCGCAGCTGCGGCTGCACATTGAGGATTTATCGCAATCGAAGATCAGGCCCTGGATCGTCAGTCTGTACTATCAGCGCGGACTGACAGCCTCGGCCGGCAACGCCCGGTTTTTGGCGATCATGGAGCAGCAATTGCGGGTGCCGCTGGAAGAGGCGAAGACGACGATGGAGACGCTGGTGGATGCGAAGCTGCTCTGCCCGCTGGGAGGCGAGTATCAGCTTGTCGAGGATTTGAACGGCGGGCTCAAGAGCTGGCAATCGACGGCTTGGGCGAAGCCGAATTCGGCGGTGCCGGACGATTTTGAAGCGCCGCTACTGAAGTGGTTCCGGGGCCTGGACGGACACTTGGCGAAGGTTGGCGATCAAGTGAGCACGCGGATCGAGCTCGATATGCAGCGCACTCCCACGCAACCGAAGATCGAGCTGCCGAATTTCTTCAATCTCGGCAACCTGTTCGGCGGGGGGCAGAAGGCGCTCAAGCCCAAGGAACCGCCGAAGGATGAAGAGTTGCCGCCGCCTTTGCCCGTGCCGGCGGGCAAAAAAGGGCCGCAAGAGCGGTAGTTTTCTTGAGGCGAAATATTTTGTGGTGCAATAATCGCAGCAACTCAAGCGTCGTACATTGTCACCCCGGAGAATTGTCATGAAGCTGCTCGTCACTGCTGGTTGCTTGTTTGTTTTTTCGCTGATTGCTGCCGTATCGTTCGCTGAAAAGGATTCGGACTTGAAGCCGATGATCAGCAAGACGTCGAAAAACGGCCTGCAGGAAAAGTTCGACGGGCCGAAGCTGCCCAAGGGCTGGGCCGTGGCCAAAGGCGAGTTTCAAGTTCGCGACGGGGCGTTGGCTGGCTGGGAAAAGAAAGAAGACATGCACGCGGCGGTGCTGGCGCTGCAAAAGCCATTCAAGAATTCAATCCTGCGGTTTTCATTCAAGCGGGATGGTGTCACGGGGTTTAACGTCAGCTTTAATCACGCCAAAGGGCACTTATTTCGCGTCTTGGTCAATGATGACAGCCTGAGCATCGTCAAGGACAAGGACAAGAATGATCCGAAGTCGAAGCAGGAGGTTTTGGGCAAGGCGGAAGGCAAGTTTCCGCCCGGCCAGTGGCAGACGTTGCAGATTGAAGTTGTCGGCGATCGCGTGGCGGTGCAATGTGACAACGGCGTGAAGCTGGAAGGCCGCGCCAGCGGACTCGACGTCGAAAAGACGGGCTACCGCTTCGTGATGCGCGGATCGACGCTGCTTTTGGATGACGTCAACGTGTGGGAAGCGCAGCCCCAGTAGCTTGTGCGACTTGCGGGCGAGCGGATCAGTCCTTTTTCAGTACGCCCAGGTCGCGCATCCAATCTTCCATGCGCACGTGCCAAGTCCCGAACGGCATGCCGCCGCGCGGATTGATTGCCTTGCCGTGGCCGCCGCGCGAATAGATGTGCAACTCGACGGGCACGCCGGCCTTGAACAGCGAGTTGTAAAAATCGACGGTCGCCGCCGCATGCGAGGCGTCGTCCAGGCCGGCGCTGGTCAGAAACGCGGGAGCGGCGTCTTTGGGCGCGGTGATGTCCATCGATCGCTGCCAGCCGGGATAGACGAGGGCGACAAAATCAGGCCGACAGCTGGTTTGTTCGATCGGGTCGCTGGCGGCCGAGTTGCCGCGATCGAAGCGAATATCGGCGAGCGCCGCAAGCGCTCCGCCGGCCGAGAAGCCGATGACGCCGATCCGATCAGGCTGGATGCCAAATTCATTCGCTCTGGAGCGGACAATGCGGATGGCGCGCTGCGTATCGGCCAAGGCTTCGCGTTCAACGGTGTAGTCGAAGTTGGGCGTGAAGGCGAGGCGATACTTCAAAACGAACGCCGCGATGCCGAGGTCATTCAGCCACTTGGCGATGTCGGTGCCTTCCGAGCCAACGACCAGATTGCGGTGGCCCCCGCCCGGGGCGACGATGACGCCGGTGCCCACCGCTTTGTTTGCCGGCGGCAGATAAACCGCGATCGACGGATTATGAACGTTCTTTACCGAATTGATTCGGTCGCCCGGCTTCACATTTTCCGGTGTCGTGACTTCCTTCTCGTCGGTGCCTTTGAGCGTCTGCGAGCCGGCGGGCCAGAGGTAAATGGTCTGCGGCGCGGGTTCGGCCGCGCTAGCCCGCAGTGTGATGGCGATCGTGAGGCAGGCGAGGATCATTCGCAGCGACATATGAATCTCCTTTGGACCGCCTTATTTCAGCGGCTGGATTGGCTGCTGTCAAAGACAATTTGGCCGCCAAGGATCGTCATGGCGACCCGGGTTTTCAAAATGGCGTCGTCGGGCGCCGTCCGCAGGTCGCTGGTCAACACGACGATATCGGCCAGTTTTCCCGCGGCTAGCGAACCCTTTTCGCCTTCCTCGAACGCGGCAAACGCGGCATCGCGCGTGTACGAGCGCAGCGCCTCGGCGCGCTTCATGCATTGCTCGGGAAAAAACGCCTCGCCGCTAGCCATCTTTCGCGTGACACTTGCATAGAACGAGCCGAGCGGATCGACCGGCTCGACTGGCACATCGGTGCCATTGATCACCACGGCGCCCGCATCGAGCAGTGAGCGCCAGGCGTACGCGCCGAGCCCGGCCCGCCGCTGGCCGAGGCGGGCGACCACAAATGGTCCGTCCGAAGTAGCATGGTTGGCCTGCATGCTGGCGATGACGCCAAGCTGCTTGAAACGCGGAATATCAGCCGGGTCCAGGTGCTGCGCATGCTCGATTCGCCATCGCTTTTCCGCGCCATTGAGGTTGTGCTTCTTGAACGTCCGCTCGAACAGGTCGAGCACCTCACGATTGGCTCGGTCGCCAATGGCGTGGACGCAGAGCTGGTAGTTGTGCTTGATAGCCAGCTCCGCGGTTTGCTCGAGCGAGGCCAGCGGGAGCGTGTTGTTGCCGATGCTGGCGGGCAGATCGTCATACGGCGCGAGAAGCCAGGCGCCGTGCGTGCCGATCGCGCCGTCGAAGAGCCGTTTGATCGCCCGCACCGTGATGTGGTTGTTGGCAGCGCCGATGACGCGATAGTTGGCCAGCTTGCGAGCGAGCGTTTCGTCGCTGTCGTCGAGCATGATCCACAGCCGGACGGGCAATTTTCCTTCCTCGGCCAACGTCCGCAGCAGATCCACTTCGTCAGTCGTGGAGCCGGCATCTTGAAAGCTGGTGACGCCGTGCTCGATGCACTCTTTGGCTGCCAGGAGCGCTTCGGCGGTCAGGTCGGCGCGGCGTTCGTCTGGCGTGCGCCCAGCCAGGCTCCTGGCATGGGCCTGGTGAATGGGCCGCGATGCGTTCTCGCGAAACGCTCCGGTCGGTTTGCCGCTGGCGTCGCGCAGGATTTCGCCGCCCGTAATCTCGGGCGTGCTTGCATTGACACCGGCTAACTCCATCGCCTTGGCATTGGCGAAGGTCATGTGTCCTGTGCCATGCGTTAGGAGCACCGGGTGATCGGGTATTGCCTGGCTCAAAGCATCGTGGACCGGATAGCCCTGAACGTTCGGCTGTGACGGTCTGGTCCATTTCCCCTGATGCCAGCCGCGGCCGACGATCCACTGACCGGGCGGGATCTTCTTCGCCTCGGCTGCGACGAGCGCGACGATTTCATCCCAGCTTCTGGCCTGTGAAAGATCGAGCCGGCGTTTGGAATCGCCGAGACTGAAAAAGTGTCCGTGTCCCTCGATGAAGCCGGGCATCGCCATTTGGCCGGCCAGCTCGATGACGCGCGTTTGGGGACCAACCAGCGGCTGCAGTTCGGCGTTGCTACCAACAGCGACGATCCGCTCGCCGCGAATCGCAATCGCCTCGGCCTCTGGCCGCTGGTCGTCCATCGTCACGACCTTGCCGCCGCGCAGGACGAGGCTTGCCGGTTCAGCTCCTAAGAGCGGAAATGCCGCAATCACTGTTATTACAAGAACCAAGGCTAGATGCCGGTTCGAGCGAAGCGGTCCCAGCGTCTCTTTGCGCATTGATTCAGGCTCCAAACTGATGGAACAGTTGAACGGGCAATCACCTCGATTTCAATCACGGGATGACAGGGCCGCGGACACCCGAAGAACGAGCGGATTGGATCGAACGGCGGACGAGCGCGGTCCAGCATATGGCAAAACAGCGCCCAATTCAGCTGAGTTAGAAAGAGCTCAGCGGCAGTTGCAATCCGGGAACTGGATGCTGATGATTCGCGGCGACTGGGCGTTTGCCGAGGGCGCTATTCTTGGCGGCGGGGCGAGCACGCTGGAGATGCCGGGGACGATGGATGAGTCGCCCGCGAATTGACTAGCTGGTGTGATTGAGGTGCGGCTGAAGACGTCGAGTGCTTCTTCGTAGCTCACCGGCCGAGCGCTGCTCGGCCGCGCCGCCGGCGAAGCGACGGCCAGCGGCTGAGCGATCGTAGCTCGTGGCCTGACGACGGAAGCCATGGTTGGAGCTCCAGGGGCCGGTTCACCGGCCGGCGTTGGCTCCGGCGAGGACGGTCCTTCTTCAGGCAGACGCTGCTGCTGAGCACCGCCGGGCTTATCCGGAACGCAGGTGCAGTTGGCCAACGCCAAGCGGGCCATTCGCCGCACGCGCTCCGAACCTTCCAGAAAGCAACCTTGCGAGTCCGTTTCGTAGGCGAGCTTGGTCAACTTGGTGCGGATCTTTGGTCCGCAGCAGGCGCTGCGGCAGCAGTTTTTGCAGGGCATGGTCGCCGTTTTCCTGAGAGCGGCCGCGGCGGCAAAGCGGACGCCTTCGGTGCAATCGTCAAGAGCCGCCAACATTGCGTCCTCGATGCCCGGGTAGCAGCCGGCGCAGCCGATGGTGGCCAGATACATCAGGGCCTTCTCTTTTTGGGCGGCTTGATCTTCTTCCGCCTTTACGCCGGCGGCCGCGGCGACCGCGGGATTCGGCGAATCCAAGTTGGCGGGGTCGGCAATCGACAAGAGCTCCGGCTTGGCCTCCAGGCCTGGCCAAATGGAGCCGAGCAAATTCCGCAAGCGATTGACCAGGCCTTTGATACCTTCGCAGGCGCCGGTCACGCCCAGGAACTGCGGGAGGGTTTGCTTGGGGCAGCATTGCTGGCCGGGCGGCGAGATCGCGACGATGTTAGCGCCGCCAACGGAGGCGCTACTGGGCAAGATCGGCGCGGCGGGCGATGGCGCGGCGGCCGGCGCGCGGCAGCCGATCACAACCGCCAATAAAAGCGGCGCAGTCGCGGCGAGAAATCGCGCTGGTTGCATCGGGCAGCCGGTGTCAAAACCCGAAAAAACGGCAAACTCTACTCAGCTTATCGACCGGCGGGGCGAGCGGCCTTGAAGCGGGCTTTCAAGCCGGATCGGTCACGGGAGGTTGCTAGCGGCAATGGAGCGGCACTAGCTGCGCGAAGGCCAGGGCCAGCGCGCACTATGGGGCATCCTGGCAAGATGGGCGGCTAGCGCTTTGATGTTTTGATTGATAGTTTACTCCGTGGTGTTGCTCTCTCGTACGCGCACGGAGGTTTGTCATGGCCACGGTTCGAATCACGTTGGAGGAAGTGGTTGGTTACAACGCGCCCAGGCCCTTCCGGCGGTCAAGCTCCTCGACCACCGCCTGGTGATCCTGCCGAGCCTCGTCCTCCGGCTCCTCAAACCACCCGCGGAACGTTCGAGAGCAGCCGCCGCTTCCACTGGCTGATCAGATTGCCATGCACGCCATACTCGCTCGCCAGCTCGCTGAGCGTCTTGTCGTCCCTCAGGGCGGCCAAGGCGACCCGTGCCTTGAACGAGGCTTCATACCGCTTCCGCATGCGCTTCTTGCCCATGCTCAAGACTCCTAAAATAGGTTCACTAGCCCCAGGATTTTACACCTTAAGCTAGCGCCCAATTCTTGGGGTCCACCTCACCTTACACGACTATCCCCTCGCGCGACGCCGGCAATTTCCGTGACGCCGGCTATCCGGCACTAACTCTGCAACGCAATCATCCCAATCGTTTAAGCGAAAGGCTTGCGTAAAAGTTCACACCTACTTTCGCAGCCTGTCAGCGAGAGCGTCGAGGATTGGGGTTTCGTTGCAGCACGAACTCCGGCGCGTTCTTTCCCTTTTCGACCGTATATGTCAGGCCGGAGTTCTCGAAGGTCTGATACTTGGGGTCGATGATTGGCGGGGGGACCGCATCGCGATCGTTTGGCAGGGCCGCGACTACTAGCACGCGATAGAGGCCGGGAGGCGCACCATTGCCCTTGCCAGGCGTCACCAGCGAAAAGCGACCGTCATCCCTTACTTCGGCGCGGGCTGATAATGCCGGGGGATCCGATTTTTCGAACTCCACCATACTGCCCACCAGCTCTTTGGCGGGTGAGCCGTCTGGCCATTTGAGCTGGCCCTCGACGGGATATACCCCAGCACTGCACCCCGCGAAGATCATCGTCGTTGTGACGAGCAAAATAAGTGATTTCGTCTGAAACATGATCTATGGCGCAATGTTCAACGAATTCGACAAGGAGGTTAGGGACCAGAGTAGGTCTGCCCGTCTTCACGGTTGGCCAGTCGGCCGAGATTCGTGCTGTCGATATTGATCGGCAGCGATTTAATGCTTCCATCGCCCAGTACAAAATTCACGATTCCGGGGTGGTAGCTGCCAAACCGAACCCGCGCATTCGTTGGGTCCTTGGCATCATTCGCCAACGGAAAGCCTGGTCCAGCTACGCGACCCGAAGTGGATCCATCGTCGCCGTTGAACGTGCAGCCGTCCGCGTCATTGGTGCCAATGTTGCCGATGCCGAAAAACTGAAAGCGGACGTGCTTCTCGCCAACTAACAGCGTGTTGCTCAGGCCATCAGTGATTTTTGCAAACCGAGTATGGCTATGCTCGCCCGGGTTGCAGGTGGTCACGAGGGCGCCGGTTGGGACTCCATTACAAGCAGTCCATCCATCCCCATTGGGAAGTGTCGAGAGATCGGATGCACAACCCGCATAGTCACACACGGGGCCCGGGGTTTCCTTGCTGGAATTTTTTACAAAATCACTTGGTGCATAGGGTAGCCAGCCGCTAATGCCCGAACCTTGGTCGCCGCTGGTGCTGAGCATTGGCTTGCGGCGCGTCGGGCAAATGTAGGCTTTCAGTCGCTGTTGCAGCGCGGGTTTGTTCAGCTGATCGGGCCACGGCTTCATCTGGTCAAAGGCCTGGAACATGGCCACCTGCTCCATGTAGGGCAGAGCATAGACCGACCAAGTCGCTCCGTCGTCAATTCGGTTGGGCGGCAGCTCGTTGTAGGTATCATGGTGGGTATGAAGAGCAAGCCCGATTTGTTTCAGATTGTTCAGGCACTGGGTGCGACGAGCCGATTCGCGAGCCGCTTGAACGGCGGGCAACAGCAATGCGACGAGCACACCTATGATGGCAATCACCACGAGAAGTTCCACGAGCGTGAAGCCAGAAAGGCGGCCTCTAAGATTATGAGAGCGGCACATGGAGAAGCTCCCTAGCCTGTGATGCGTAAGCCGGGTTTGGTCATACCAGATTCTTGCGCAGGACTCGCTTTGTCAATATGAGACGAGCAAGAATCTGAGAGTTCCTCCGGGATAATCTCTATGTCCCGGCTGCCGGATAATGAAAGCCGCTTGGGACCTAATCAGAAGGACGGCCATCAATGCCGAGAGACAACGTAGTGGACCGCCGATCCGACGAGGCGCTGCGTCGAATCGTGGGGATGATATTTGATGGGCGATTATCGCCGGGGACACGGCTGCCGTCGGAGCGGGAACTTTCCGAGAAACTCGGCGTCAGCAGGACCACGCTGCGAGATGCGATGAGCCGTCTGCAAGCCCGCGGCTACGTTGAGAGCCGGTCCAAGAGTGGTAATTTCGTCTGTACGGCGATTCCGCAAGCTGTGAGCCAGCCCATCGAAGACGTGGTGGCGGCACAAGTCGTCGGTTTTGGACACCTGATCGAAGTCCGTGAAGTGCTGGAGCTATGGGCCGTCCAGCGGGCAGCAAAGTCCCCGTCTGCCGTCGGCATCGGCCGGCTGAAAGAGTGCCTTTCTGCGATGAAGCGATCGAGCGCCATGCGCAGCGATGAGCAATTGCGCCGCTACAGCGAGGCCGATCTGGCGTTTCACCAGACGATCGCTGAAATGACCGGCAATCCACTTTACATTCACCTCATTCACTTCATCGGTCACCTGATCACGAAATCGGTTTCGCTAAGCCGAGAACTGCTTGCCGAGAGTTTTGTAAAGCAAAACCAGGATGTGCATCGGCGGATTTACGAAGCGATACGTACACACGAGCCTGGCGAAGCGGTCGCGGCGATGTCCGCCCATTTTGAGTTCATCAAGCAACATCTCAAACCTCCAGCCAAGACCAGAGCCCATTCCGGTCGCTGATTTATACCGGAGGGGTCGGACAGCGCTTGACAAGGGAATCGCCGATCGCCACTCTGGTATGACCAGAGGTGTTTCATGCAGTGGAGCTTGGCGACGGTTGCACTCATTCCACGGGGGGCAATTGCGCATGCCGATGCCAGCGAGCAGCTGCGTGTAGTGACTTGGGCTCGGCAGGCCGGTTTTCGTGGGATCGAGGTCTCTCCCCAGTGGTTAAACATCGACGACGCGGCGCCTTCCGAGCTCAAACGGTTTCGATTGACGGTGGAAAAGGCCGGGTTAGTCGTGTCTGGCATCAATGTGAATCGCTGTCTCTTTACTCGCGGTCCCCAGGCGGAAGAATCTCTCGCCCGAATGCACCGGGCAATTGACTTAGCGGAGTACTTGGGAACGAAGTTGGTCACCTTCTCGCTGTCTCAGCCCCTCGGTGGCCAGCGGCCGCCGCTCCGTGGTTCGGATGTCCCAGTCGAAGAATACGGTCGCGCGGCTGCGACGCTGACCGAGGTGGCTGTTAAGGCGGCTGAAGCCGGAATCGAGATCTCCCTCGAACTTCATGATGACGGGCTGCTGGATACGCCCGAGCGGTGCCTGGAGGTTTTGCAACAGGTGGATAGCGGCAATGTGGGCGTCAATCCAGACCTGGGCAATTTTGTACGCAGCACTTCCCCGTCCGCGGATTGGAAGACAGCGCTGCGGATGCTCGCTCCACGCGCCAACAACTGGCACGTGAAAAACTACCGCGGCATAGAGCCTGTTGCCCTTTGGGACGGAGATATTGACTACGACCAGGCGTTCTCGATCATGCGCTCGGCGAATTACGACGGCTGGGTGAGCATCGAGAGCTATTTTGGCGACGCTTTCGATTTACAACAACGCAGTCTGCTGTACTTGCAGCGGCTCGCTGAGCGGGGAGAAAAGGACGCAATCATTGAGGAATCGGCCGCATGAGTGAGTCTGTGTTTTACTTGAATCCTGGCGCGACGAAGGAAGTGCTGGACATCATCCGCGAAGAAATGCCGGGAGGTTGGAGACTCCTGCCGGCTCATGGCACTGACTGCACGTCGCAGTTGGCGGAGTGCGACTTTGTACTGGTTCCTGACCAACCGATTCGGGCGGAGCAACTGGCGGCAGCGCCCCGCTTAAAAATGATCCAGCACCAAGGCGTGGGATATGAGCGAATCGACACAGCAGCCTGCCGAGCAGCAAAGATCCCGCTTTGCCTCACCCCGGAGGGAACGACGACCGGCGTGGCAGAGCATACGCTCCTCTTGATCCTGGCCCTCTATAAGCAACTGGTGAAAGCCGCCAACGGTGTGCGAGGCGGCAAGTGGATGCAGTGGGAGCTACGCGGCGGCTCGTTCGAGCTCGCGGGAAAAACGCTGGGGCTGGTGGGGTATGGCCGCATCGGGCGCGAGGTTGCGCGACGAGCGCTCGCCTTCGACGCCCAGGTGATGTTTTTCGATCCGCTCGTGAAGGACGCCCATGAAACGCAAGCACAATGTTGCCGCTCGCTGGAGGACTTACTGGCTACCAGCGATATCATCAGTCTGCACGTGCCGGTGACCGAGAAGACTCGCAAGTTGGTGAATGCTGATTTTTTGGCAAAGTGCAAACCGGGCGCGGTGCTTGTCAATACCGCCCGCGGAGCGATTGTCGATGAGCCGGCCCTGGTTGCCGCTCTTCAAAACGGCCAAATCTGCGGCGCGGCGCTCGATGTTCTTGCGCAGGAGCCACCCGATCCGGCCAACGCGCTCTTGCACATGGACAATGTCCTCGTCACGCCGCACATTGCCGCCGGCACGCGCGACGCCCTCAAGACCAAAATGCGGGCCGCGTTCGCGAACATGCAGCGCCGCGTCCGGGGCGAGCCGCTGTGGCACATCGTCCCCGAACTGGCCGATTTGTTTCAAGGAACCGCTTGATGCCTCTTTCGCGCGAAGAATTGATCCAGCGATACCGGGCGCTCTCGGCCGCCACGGTGTACGACGTGCTCGACAAGCTGGGGCATCCCAACCAGGCGATTTCTTCGGCGATTCGGCCGCTCAAGACGGGCTGGAAAATGGCCGGGCCGGCGCTCACCGTCCACGGCCAGAGCATGTCGGCCGCGGATGGTCGCTGGGGCACTGCGTTCAGTTACGACATGTTCCGCGCCATTCAGCCTGGCGATGTGATTGTTTTTGACTGCGGCGGTCACGCGCAAGGCGGACCGTGGGGCGGCAATACGGGCGCCAACGCGCGGATCAAAGGGGCGGCGGGAATCATCATCGATGGCGGCACGCGAGACCTGGCCGACCTGGTGGAAATGAACTTTCCCACCTACTGCCGTTTTCTCACGCCGGTGCTGGCACATGGTCGGTTTCAGGTTCACGGCTTTAATCAACCGATCACCGTGAGCGGCCAGGTGGGAGAGCGCGTGCCGGTGTCGCCGGGCGATTTTATTGTTGCCGACGATGACGGCGCGGTAGTTGTCCCGCAAATGCTACTCGAAGAAGTGTTGCATTTCGCGGAGCTAGCGGAGAAAGCTGAAGTTGAGATTCGCCGGGCGCTTGACGGTGGAGAAGATCGCGAGAGCGTCGATCGGCGAATTGACCGCTTTGCGGCGCTTAAGGCAGCGAAGAAGAAGTGACTGACGCGGGAGCCGTTGGATGCGAAACCTACTTGCTGTCGTTGTTTGCCTGCTACAGGGCTTCGTATGCGCTGCGGAGCCAGCGCCTTCTTCGCGCTTCGTCTATCCCACGGCGCAACAAGGAATGGCGGCGTGGCAGCGCCGCTCGCCGACGGAAGCGGGGCTGGATCCGGTAGTCCTCCGGCAATTGGAAGACCGGGCCGATCGTTGGGCGCTGTGGCGCGATGGTTACCTGGTCCACGCGTCGGGCGAATTCGAACGAAAGCAGGACGTTGCTTCGCTGCGAAAAACCTGGCATGCGATGACCGTGGGCGCGGCCTTGAGCCAAGGCAAGATTCAATCGCTCGACGAGCCAATCCATCGTTTTCATGCTGACCTGGCGGGTGAAGACGCCAAAATCACCTGGCGGCACCTGATCACGCAATCCTCGGCGCTCGACTATCCGTATGGCGACTGGCCCGATTACGCGCCGGGGCGGATGTGGACGTACTCCGATAAGAACCCAGTTCGACTGTGCGGCGCGCTCGCCAAACTCTATGGCCGGCGCGATTATCACGACAACTACGACGCCGTTCTGAAGCAGGCCTACTTCGACGCCATCGGCCTGGCTGGTTGGTCCACCGGCTTCACGCGAAAGGACGACGGCGTGCGGCTGCATCTCAGCCTCGATCACATGGGTCGGCTCGGCTTGCTGGTGCTCGCGCGCGGCGCCTGGAACGGCCAGCAATTGGTTCCGCGCTCATTCGTGGAACAACTCGAAAGCAAGCAGACGTATGGGATGCGTGCCAATTATCACGGACCAGACGATGGAGACATTGGGCTCGATCCCAGCATTTTCGCCGAGACGCCCTATGGCTACATGACGTGGGTGAACACCGACGGCGACTACTATCCGGGCGCTGATCGCGGCTGGGCCTGGGGCACGGGGGCTGGCGGCAACGTCATCTTGTGGAACTACCGACATGGCCTTGTCTATGCGGCACAGGGAATGAAGCGGCCGCCAGCACCAGTGGAGCGCGGAGTGCCGCAAATCCTGGAAGAGCACCTGACAGCGAAGACCGTTTTTAAGTTGCCTATCGCAGACTTGAACGGCAGATTCGAAGCGGTCATCAAGAATGATCGCTCCTATCGCGACCCTTTCGACGACGTGACGTTGAACGTCGTGCTGCATCGACCCGACGGCCGCGAGCTATCGTGGTGGGGCTTCTACGATGGAGGCACGACGTGGCGCTTTCGCCATTCGCCCGACCAAGTGGGCGTTTGGACTTACAAGGCGCAGTTTTCTGATGGGCAGCCAGCGAGCGAAGGGTCATTCGAATGCTTGCGAGCCGAACCGCCGGCGGGCGTAGCTGTTTATCGCCATAACCAAGTCTGGTTTGGCGACTCCCCCGATCACTGGGCGCTGATCCGCGGTCTGCATGTGGGCGACCGGTTCTTTGCCGCGAATTGGCCGGCCGATAAGCGGCGTGAGTTTCTCGACTGGGTCGCGAAAAATAAATACAACCTGTTGTCAATTGGCAGTCATTTTCTCAATCGCGATGCACCGGGCCGCGGGCAAGGCTGGGACACGCCCAAGCTCTGGCCACTCGATGCCGCCGAGTTTCGGAAGACGGAGGCGATTCTCGATGACCTGACGGAGCGACGAATCCGCGTGTTTCCGTTTGCGGGCTTTTTTGGCCAGAAATCGAACTATCCGCGCGCCGCAGCAGATCAGGAGCGCTACATTCGTTATACGCTTGCCCGGCTGTCGGCCTACCGCAATGTGCTTTGGAACGTGGCCGGGCCGGAGCCGAATCTGGGGAAAAGCTGGATGGCGTCGGGCGACGTGGAGCGCCTCGGCCGGCTGATCAAGCAGCTTGATCCGGGAGGCCATCCTGTTTCCGTTCATAACCGGACGGGCGACGATCCGTATCGCAACTCCGACTGGACGACCTATGGCGTCTTGCAAGGTCCCAAGACCTTGGATCGCGCGGCGCTCAGCCGGGGACTCTTGGAAAGCCATCACGCAGCTAAACCGCTGCTCGCCCAAGAGACGCTGTGGTCTGGCAACATGAACCACATCAAGCATTTCGGCGGCAAAGACTATTCCGACGACGACGTGCGAAAAAACGCCTTCGTCATTCACATGTCCGCAGCAGCGCTGGTATATGCCGACAACGACGGCGACTCTTCGACAGGATTTTCGGGAACTCTCGACGTGGCCGACTGTAAGCAAGCCCGCCACGACGTGGTTCGCAACGTCTGGGACTGCCTGGAAAGTTTGCCCAACAGCCGTCTCAAGCCGCGACAAGACCTGGTGAGCCGAGGTTACTGCCTGGCAGACCCTGGCGAATCGTACCTGGTGTACCTGGAGTCGTCTGTTGCCACGGACGTTCGGCTGGCAGAAGGCGCCTATCGTGTCACGTGGATTGACGCTAAGCATCCCGATTCGCGCCGCGATGGCGGTGTAACTCGCAATGGCCGCGGCCTTCTGCCGCCGCAAAGCGGAGAGGACTGGCTGCTCTGGCTCACGCGGGAGCGCTCATGAACTTACTTCGCGGCGCAATCGATACGCACGTCCATAGCTATCCGGATGTCATTCCGCGAAAGCTCGATGACCTTGCGCTGGTCGAGCAGGCACGCACGGCCGGAATGCGAGCAGTAATGCTCAAGTCGCATGTCTTCTCCACTGCCGAGCGGGCGTGGCTGCTCAACCAATGGTTTCCTGAATTTCGGGTGTTCGGCAGCATCACGCTCAATGAAACGGTTGGAGGTCTCAATCCTCGGGCCGTAGAAGCCGCTCTGAAACTGGGCGCAGCTCAGGTTTGGATGCCCACGCTGTCGGCAGCCAATCATCATGCGCATCTGGGTGGCGGCGGCTCGCTCAACGTGCTTGCCGATGGAAAGTTGCGGCGGGAAGTGCTGGACATATTGCGGCTCATCGCTGAGGGCAACGCGATCCTGGCGACTGGGCACCTGTCACCAGTTGAATCTGAAATGCTCGTCGAGGCTGCACTGGAACTCGGCGTCTTGCGCGTGAGCGTCACGCATCCCGAATGGCCGGTGACGGCAATGCCGGTAGCGGTCCAAGAGCGGCTGGCAAGCACGGGCCGCGTGTTCCTAGAGCGCTGCTTTGTCGCCACGCAGCCGGGCGCGCCGGCACCGATCGCGCTTGAGACGATGATCGAACAAATCCGGGCGACACCGATCGAGCAAAACGTCCTGGCCAGCGACTTTGGGATGCCGCAGTACGCCACGCCGCCTGAAGGAATGCGGATGTTCATTGAGGCCCTGCTGGGCGGGGGCTTTACGGAGGATGAGGTTTGGGCGATGTGCCAGAAGAATCCCGCCAGGCTACTGAACTTGGAGGGCACATGACCGTCGCCAGTCCACAAGTTGAATCCGCCCTCCATTTGCCGTGCCTCGGCGACGAGCCCGATCCTCAGCGCCGCACTTTGATGCCCTGGCTCATTGTGGGTTTGCTGTTTCTCGCAACGCTGCTGAATTATCTTGATCGCCAGACGATTTCCGTGCTGGCCACGCGCATTGCGGAAGATCCCGCCATGCAGCTCACGGACGCGAATCTGGGACAGATATTCTTTGCGTTCTTGCTCGCGTATGGAATCGCTCAGTTGCTAGTCGGACCGGTGTTGGACCGTATGAGTGTTCGCGTGGCGTACCCGATAGCTGTCAGCGCGTGGTCGCTTGCCGGCGCCGCGGCTGCCCTGGCGACTGGCTTTTGGAGCTTGTTCGGGCTGCGCATGATGTTGGGCGTGTGCGAGTCTCCGAATTGGCCGCTGGCGCTGCGAGTGGTCTCGCGAGCGATTCCACCGCATCAGCGTTCTCTGGCGAGCGGGTTGTTTCAGTGCGGCACGAGCGTTGGAGCGCTGATCGCTCCGCCGATCATCGTCTGGCTGGCGCTATCCGGTAGTTGGCGTTTTGCGTTTGTCGCGGTTGGTGCGATTGGTTTGCTATGGTCCGGGTTGTGGTTGGGCTGTTTTGCGGCCTTTCCAAGAATGAGTGACTGTGGCTCGCACAGCGAAGGCCGGCCAGGCGATCTTCCGTGCCAAATTCCGGCAGTACAAAGTCCCACCACGCTTGGCGAGATTATCCGTTCGCGGCCATTCTGGGGCCTATTCATCGCGACCAGCTTTTTGAACCCGCTGCAATACTTTTATACGACTTGGCTGCCGCGGTACTTCGAAAAATACGCCGGCGTACCGTTCGGTGCGGCACTCGCCCAGCGGCTGGTGATTGTTTATCTGGCTCTCGATGCCGGCCTGATTCTGGGCGGCCTCGGCGTCACGCTGTTATCCCGCCACGCCGGCGTCTATGGGGCGCGGCGCATTGTGGCGACGATGGGGGCGTTGTGCATGGCGAGCGTGCCGCTCGCAGCCTGGCTCAAGGATCTAAACGCGGTCACCGCCGTGGTCTGCCTCGCAACTTTTGGGCTGGGGTGTTTCATGGTGAATTATCTGGCCTGCACGGCGGAGGTATCTGCCAAGAACGTCTCTACGGCGGCTGGC
>JADMIO010826402.1_pt1 | contig 37305 bp, 23 predicted proteins | sample 8958161 | NCBI WGS metagenome assembly JADMIO01 (sample SAMN16585339, study PRJNA669376) | soil metagenome | isolation source: Crop rotation soil | place: USA: Cullars Rotation, Alabama | collected 2011 | reverse complement strand
CTTTCCCCCCGGCGAGCTGTCCGGCGGTCAGGCACAGCGCGTGGCCATCGCGCGCGCGCTGGCGCGGCGACCGCGCCTCCTGGTGCTCGACGAGGCGCTGTCGTCGCTCGACGCGGCCACGCGCCGCGAGCTGATCGCGCTCTTGCGCGAGCACCAGCGCGCGCTCGGGCTCGGCTACGTGTTCATCAGCCACGACGTGCCGCTGGTGGGCGAGCTGTGCGATCGCGTCGCGGTGATGCACGGCGGCCAGGTGGTGGAGCTGGGCACGCGCGACGAAGTGCTGTGCGACCCGCAGCACCCGTACACGCAGGCGCTGCTGGCGGCGGTGCCGCGGCTCGATGGAGCGTGAGCGCACCGGCGCGTGTTACGAACTCGGCATGCTCCACTCTTCTCGCTCGCTTCCGTGCCTCGCACTCGCCCTGGCGCTGAGCGCATGCACGACCACCGGCACGCCCGGCGTGCCCGCCCGCGCGCCCAGCACCGCGCGCGCGCCGCTCTCGCTCACGTACCTCGGCGTGGCTGGCTGGCAGATCAGCGCGGCGGACACCACCTTGCTCGTCGACCCTTACTTCTCGCGCCCCACGCTCGCCGACGACGCGCCCGCGCAGGTCGACGAACAGGCCGTCGCCCAGCACGTCCCGAAACGCGCGGCGCTGGTGATGGTCGGACACTCGCACGTCGATCATCTGCTCGACGCGCCGACCGTGGCGCGGCTGACCGGCGCGCAGCTGATGGGCACGCCCAGCACCGCCCACTACGGCCGCGCCTCGGGCCTCGCGCCCGACCGCATCATCACGGTGGCAGGCGGCGAAGATCACGCGTTCGGCAGCTTCGCGGTGCGCGTGATCCCCAGCCTCCACAGCTTCCTCGACGACAAGCACACCTTCGGTCGCGACCGCACCCTCCCCGAGGACGTGAAGGTGCCGCTCGCGGCGTGGGCATTCGCAGAGGGCGGCACGCTCAGCTACCTGCTGCGCATCGGCGGACGCGAGGTGCTGGTGCTCGGCACCGCGAACTTCATCGAGCGCGAGCTGGAAGGGATCCATCCCGACGTCGCCATCATCGCGACCGGCCTGCGCGGTGAGGTCCACGACTACACCTGCCGGCTGATGCGCGTGCTCGGTCAGCCGCCGCGCGTGCTCACCAACCACTTCGACGCCTGGCGCGAGCCGCTGTCGCCCACCCCGCCACTGTCGGACGAGACGCGCGCGGATCTGGCGGCGTTCACGGAGGAAGTACGCGCGTGCTCGCCGCACACGCAGGTTCAGATTCCGGAGCGCTTCGCGACCATCACGCTCGACTGAGCCTCGCCGCGCGGGAGTGCCGCGCGGCGCCAAGCCGCGTCATGACCGCGCGTGCACGGGTTGCTGCGACGCGCGGAAGAACGCGTTCGACCGCGCGCGCCGAAGAACCTTTGATAGAGTGCGGCGGCCTGCTTCCCCTCGCTTCGCACTGGAGTCTGGTCATGAGACGCTCGTCGCTGCTGCTCGCTCTGCTGCTGCTCCCCATCGCGCGCCAGGGCGCTGCCCAGGCCATCGACGCCAAGCATCCGTATTCCAACGTCCCCGACGGCTTCGCCAGCGTGAAGGCCCTCGACCTCGACGGCACCACCGGCGGCGCGGGCGGTGAGACGGTGGTGGTGAGCACGCAGGCGGAGCTGGAGCGCTATGCCAGCGCGGCCGAGCCGTACGTGATCGAGCTGCGCGGCATGATCGCGGTCGAGCCGTTCGGCAAGGAGATCCGCGTCGACTCGAACAAGACCATCCTGGGCGTGGGCAAGACCGCCGGCCTCTCGCACGGCGGCTTCAATTTGAGCAACGTGCAGAACGTCATCGTCCGCAACCTGACCATCCGCGACAGCTACGTGGTGGGCGACGAGGAAGGCAAGACGCAGGACTACGACGGCATTCAGATCGACGACTCGCACCACGTGTGGATCGACCACTGCCACCTCACCAAGATGGGCGACGGCATCCTCGACCTGCGCAAGACCACCGACTACGTGACCGTCTCGTGGTGCGTGCTCGATCACCACAACAAGGTGTTCGGCCTGGGCTGGACCGACCTTACCGACAACCTGCACGTGACCATCCACCACACGTGGATCCACGACACCAACCAGCGCAACCCGAGCTTCGACAACGGCACGGGGCACCTGTACAACAACCTGCTGCAGGACGTGAAGTCGTACGGAAACTACGCGCGCGGCAAGTCCAAGCTGGTGGTGGAGAACAGCGTCTTTCAGAACGTGAAGAACCCGCTGCAGCGCGACGCCGACGCGCAGCTGGTCTCGCGTGGCAACACGTTCTCGAGCTCGGGCGGGCGCAACGAGCCCAAGGGAGCCGCGTTCGACCCGAAGCGGTTCTATCCGTACCGGCTCGACCCGGTCGCCGGGCTCGAAGCGCTCTTGCGCACGTACGCGGGTCCGCAGGCGGACATCGGCGGCGAGTGAAGCCCGCGTGAGCCGACGCCGGCGCGTCGGCTCGGGCACGACCGCGCGCGCCGCTCACTCGATCAGTGACACCACGAAGCGCTTTCCCTTGATGCGCCCGTTGCTCAAGCTCTGCTGGGCGCGGCGGCTCACGCTCTCGCGCACCGCGACGTAAGAGAAGTTGTCGTGGATCTCGATCTTCCCGATGTCGGCTCCCGCAAGGCCTCCGGCCTCGCCCGTGAGCGCGCCGAGGATGTCGCCCGGCCTCATCTTTTGCTTGCGGCCGCCGGCGATGCGCAGCGTCTTCATCTTGGCGGTGCGCTCGAGATCGACCGACGGCGCGCTCTCTGCGGGCTCGCCCTCGCCCGGCACCGCCTCTTCGCGCGCCTGCATCGACGCGCGCTCGAGCTTCACCTGCGTGTGCGCCTCGATGTTCTTCACCTTGTTCCGCTCGCGCTCCCCCGCGAACGAGATCGCCAGGCCCACCTTGCCCGCGCGTCCGGTGCGCCCAATCCGGTGTACGTACACCTCCGGCTGCGTGGGCAAGTCGTAGTTGATCACGAGGTCCAGCTCGTCGACGTCGATGCCGCGCGCTGCAACGTCGGTGGCGACCAGGAGGCGCGTGCTGCCGTTGCGGAACTTGGCCATCACGCGATCGCGCTCGTGCTGCTCCAGATCCCCGTGCAGCGACGCGACGCTGGTGCCCGCGCGGGCGAGCGACTTCTCCAGCTCGGCCACGGTGGCCTTGAGGTTGGCGAAGATCAGCGCAGCCTCGTGCGGATAGCGCTGCAGCACCCAGCGCAGCGCCTTGCCCTTCTCCTCTGGCGCGACCGAGATGAGCAGCTGGCGCGAGCCCTCGCCCTCGACGCGGGCCGGCGGCGCGATTACCACGCGGGCCGGATCGCGCTGATACTTGTGGCTGAGCGCCTCGATGGTGGCCGGAAAGGTGGCGGAGAAGAACGCGGTCTGACGCGACGGGGGCAGGGCCTCGAGGATGCGCTCCATGTCGTCGACGAAGCCCATGTCGAGCATGCGGTCGGCTTCGTCGAGCACCACCGTCTCGCAGCGGCGCAGGTCGAGCGTCCCGCGACCCAGGTGGTCGAGCAGGCGACCGGGCGTCCCCACCGCCACGTGCACGCCCTTCTCCAGCGCGCTCGCCTGCGCGCGCAGCGGCTCTCCGCCCGCGAGCACCAGCACCTGCAGGCCCGGCAGGTTGCGGCCGAGCTTGCGCAGCTCGCGCGCCACCTGCGCGCTCAGCTCGCGGGTGGGGCAGAGCACCAGCGCCCGGGTGGCGCGGTCCTCGAGCGAGATGCGCTGCAAGATGGGCAGCGCGAAGGCGGCGGTCTTGCCGCTGCCCGTGTGCGACTGCCCCACCAGGTCGCGTCCCTCGAGCAGCACCGGGATGCTGGCGGCCTGAATCGGCGTGAGCTGCGTGTAGCCGAGGCCCGCCACCACCTCGAGCAGTGCGGGTGCGAGCGGCAGGCCGGCAAAATCCATGTCCATCGGGGGCGCACCATAGCAGCCCCAGAGGCCGGCCCTCGGTCCTCTCTCGCCGCAATCGTGCGGCGAATTGCGGCCGCGCCTACCGCCTCAGCCCAGCATCAGCCCGCGCTCGGCTGCCTGGCCGCGCGCCACGCCGGACAGACGCTTGAGCAGCAGCCGCGGCTCCTGGCCGAGACCGAGCACCGCCGCCACCATGATCACCTGGTCGAGCACCCACGGCAGCCCGTAGATTCCGCCGTGGATCTGCTGCGTGCTGAGCGCCGCCGCCCGGGCGCGCAGATCGCTCGCGGCGGACGTCGCCGCGCCCGGGGCTGCCGGGTTGAGCAGGTCGTGCAGGGTGAGCAGGCCGTTGAGGGCGCGCGTGGTGGGCGCGTCGAAGATGCGCACGCCGAACTGCGAGGCGCCCGCAAAGGCCGCATCGAACAGCGGATGCGAGAGCGAGCGCGTGCGGGTGATGCCGGCGACGTTGGCCGAGACCGTGATGGGCGCGCCGGCCTCGCCCGACAGGTGCGTGCCCGCCGTGGCGTACGCCTCGGCCGCCGCGATCTTGCCGACGTACTGCGCCGCCTGATAGCTCAGCCCCTGCACCGCCACCGTGGCGCGCGCCACCGCCACGTTGCCGTGGGTCACGTGGCCCGGCTTGCGGATCACGCGCAGCCGCCCGAGCAGCTTCTGCCAGGCGGGCGCCGCCGCCGCGCGCGCCTCGGCTGCGCGCACCGAGTCTGGCGTCAGCACACTGACCGTGGTGGGCGAGACCAGCAGCGACACCGAGCGCACCAGCGCGGGATCGAGGCTGTCGACGATGGCGTGCATGGCGGCACCCAGGCGCCACTCCTTGCTCTCGCCGGCGGCGTACGCGTACATGCCCACGTGCACCGGGCCCTCGGCCGCGAACGCCGCGATGGCCGCCGCGATCTCGCGCGGGCGCGCCAGCAGGTCGTCGCCGTCGTCCGTGCTCCACACGCTGCCCGACAGCTCGCGCACCGCCGGGATGGCGCGCACGGGGTCGGAGCGATCGATCCAGAGCACGTTCGCGCCCGCGCGCAGCAAGAGGCGCGTGGGCGCGAGCTCCGCGGCGGCGCCCAGCATCACGAAGCGCTGATCGCGCAGGTCGATGCGGCCGCCGTGCTGCGCGGCGTAGTCGACGATCCAGTGCAGCGCCGCGCGGGCCGGATCGCTCAGCTGCCGCGCCTCGCTCAGCCGGTCTACCAGCGCGGTGACCTCGGCCCCGCGCAGCATGCGCCCCTCGAAGGGGACCTCCACCGGCAGGCCCACGGCACCCTCGGTCAGGTCTGCGCGGTTGAGCCGGGGGGTGGGGACGCGCTGCGCCAGGTACGCGCCGAGCGGCTGACGCTGGCCCTCGCTCGCGAACTCGAGCGTGTTTTGCGTCTGCCGTACCAGGAGCCGCGCGATGGCGGCGCGGTCCGACGAGGCCGCGCGCGCCGCCTCGAAGCGGGCCAGCACGGCGCCGTAGTCCCGCTTGAACGCCCGCGCGCTCGACGGCAGGTCGAGCCCCCGGAACACCGCGGGGTACTGCGCGACCGCCTCCTTGAGGACGTGGTGCAACAGGCTGGAGCCGGTGTGGCCCTTGGGAAGAACGACTCCGGAGTCCGCGCGTTCACTCATCTGGAACTTATGAGGTCTCGGGGGTGGACGGGGCAAGCGCGTATTGCATGCGCTCGCCCCGTACCCCGCCGCACGGAGCAGCGCTCAGAAGAAGAAGCTGAAGCCGACCTTCGTGCCCTGCGCGCCGAGCTCCGCGCGGAACGCGGCCGCGTCCGAGAAGCGGTAGAACAGACCGGGCGCGATGTCGAAGTAGAAGTAGCTGGGGCTCCAGTCGGGACCGTCGCCGGTGTCGATGCCAATGTTGGCACCGAGACCGAGGGTCACGTAGGGGCGGAACTTGGGCGTGATGTGGAAGGACCAGGTGCCGTAGATGGCCGGCGCGATGTTGATCGCCCTGCGACGATAGTCGTCCCCGAGGTACGAGTAGCGGCCGTAATCACGCGTGAAGGAGATGCCGAGGCTGGGCTCGAGCGAGAACTGGTCGTTGATCGCCGGGATGAAGCCATCGGGGACGATCGGGATCTCGTAGCGCGCCATGACGCCGACACCGATGCCGTACCACCACGGGATGTAGAGCATCACGCTGAGGTCCTGGTCGCGGTGCTGCGGGCTCCTATCGCGAATGCCGCCCGGCTGACGCGTGGTGCCGGCGCCTTGAGCTTCGGCTCCCTGCGCGCTCGCGATCGTGGCAAAGGCGGCGATGAGTGCGGCGATCAGTCGGGTTTTCACGGGCATCCTCGGTCTTTCTGAAAGAAGGGCAGACGTCAGATCTGACGCGCCGAGTCTCTACTAGGCGGCGCGCCGAAAGGGAATCACTTCGGCACACCGCGAGCGCGTAGTTTGCGTCGTAGCGGGGGCGTTCGCCCCTTTTCGGACGATGCACTCTCTAGCCGAACACGCCGGCGATGCACGCGACGAGGCAGGTGGCGAGCAGGCCCGCGACCATCGCGCGCGGGCCCAGCGCCGCCAGATCTGCGCGCCGCTCCGGGATCAGCGTCGCGTAGCCGCCGATCTGAATGCCGATGCTTGCGAAGTTGGCGAAGCCGCACAGCGCGTAGGAGACGATCACGCGACTGCGCGGGCTCAACCAGGCCGGGTCGGCCGCCAGCTCGCGCGACAGTGACGCGTAGGCGACGAACTCGTTCATGACCGTCTTCTGCCCGAGCAGGCTCGCCACCTTGGGGACGTCTTCGACGCTGACCCCGAGCAGGTAGGCGAGCGGCCAGAACAAGGTCCCGAGCACGTCTTCGATGCGAACTGTGCGCGCGAACAGCTGCGTGGTCAGCCAGCCCAGCGCGTGGTTCGCCATCGCGGTCAGCGCGAGAAAGGCGATGATCATCGCGCCCACGTTGACGGCCAGCTTGAGCCCGTCGGTGGTGCCCAACGTGATCGCGTCGAGCACGCCCGACGCCGCGCGCGGCAGCACCAGCCGCTCGGGGTCGTGCACGCGCTCGGGCTCGGCCTCGGGCAGCATCAGCTTGGCGATCAGCAGCGACGCCGGGGCGCTGAGCACGCTGCATGCAACCAGGTGGCCGGCGATGTCCGGAACGTGCTCGCGCAGCATCAGCACGTAGCCAGCCATCACCCCGCCCGCGGTGGTGGCGAAGCCCGCCGTCATGCAGGCCATCAGCTCCGAGCGGGTCAGACCTGACAAGTAAGGTTTGACCACCAGCGGCGACTCGGTCTGCCCCACGAAGATGTCCGCGGCGGTGGCCAGGCTCTCCACGCGCCCCACGCCCAGCACCCGCTCCAGCAGCGCGCCCAGGGTGCGCACCACCAGCGGCATGAGGCCGACCTGATAGGTGAGCGCCATGAACGCGGAGAAGAAGACGATGGTAGGCAGCACCTGAAAGGCGAACACGAAGCCGAAGCTGCCGGTGTCGCTGGCGAGCGGCCCGAATAGAAAGGCGGCCCCCTCGCGGCTGAACGAGAGCATCGCGTCGACCACGGTGTTGGCCCAGGAGAACAGCAGCCGCAGGGGTGTGCGAAGCACCAGGAGCGCCGCCGCGATCAGCAGCGCCAGGCCGCTGAGCACCACGCGCGGGCGAATGTGCGCGTGCTGACCGCGCGGACAGAGCGCCGCGGCGAGCGCGAGGATGACGAGCGCGCCGAGGGCGCTGACCAGGCGATCACGCACGTGGCGGTGTCCAGCCCATCCCCGTCCCTCTCCAGCTCCACTCTATACCAGAGACCGGGGCTTGCCGGAAGCCCGGGGTGATGCCGTAGGGTTCCCCGTCGCGCGCGAAAAGCGGCGGAAAGAGAGGACCAACATGCACGACGCATCCCAGGAGCGCGGGGAGCGCACGGACCATGCGGTAATCATCGCGGGAGGCGGGCCCACGGGCCTGATGCTGGCCGGAGAGCTGGCGCTGGCGCGGGTCGACGTGGCCGTCGTCGAGCGGCGCCCGAGCCAGGACCTCGCCGGGATGCGCGCGGGCGGGCTGCACATGCGCACGCTGGAGGTGCTCGACCAGCGCGGCATCGCGGAGCGCTTCGTGGCGCAGGGTCAGATCCATCGCATGGCGCCCTTCGCCGAGACCGCGCTCGACATCAGCGACACGCCCACCCGCCACAACTACTTCCTGGGGCTGTGGCAGCTGCACATCGAGCGGACGCTCGCCGCGTGGGTGAGCGAGCTTCGGGTGCCCATCCTGCGCGGCTGCGAGGTGAGCGACTTCGTGCAGGACGCGGGCGGCGTCGACGTCGCGCTGTCCGACGGGCGGACCCTGCACGCGCAGTATCTGGTGGGCTGCGACGGAGGGCGCAGTCTGATCCGCAAGAAGGCGGGGATCGACTTTCCCGGCTGGGACCCCACCACCAGCTATCTGATCGCGGAGGTCGACTTCGCGCACGAGCCGGCGTGGGGCATCCGGCGGCACGGACGAGGCATCGCCGCGATCGGAAAGCTCGAGGACGGCGCGCGCGCGCGCATCGTGCTGGCGGAGGAGCAGCTCGGCGGGGGCGAGCCCACGCTGGAGGACGTCCGTGCGGCGCTGCTCGCGGTGTACGCGACGGACTTCGGGCTACGCGGGGTGGCCAACGTCGCGCGGTTCACGGACATGGCGCGGCAGGCCGCGAGCTACCGAGACCGGCGCGTGCTGCTGGCCGGCGACGCGGCGCACGTGCACTCGCCCGCGGGCGGACAGGGGCTGAACCTCGGCCTGCAGGACGCGGTGAACCTGGGCTGGAAGCTCGCTCAGGTGGTGCACGGGACGTCGCCCGACAGCCTGCTGTCGACGTACCACGCGGAGCGACACCCGGTGGGCGCGCGCGTGCTGCGCAACACCATGGCGCTCACCGCGCTCGAGCGCGGCGACGATCGCACGGCGGCACTACGGGAGATGACGATGGAGCTGATGCGCAACGACGCGCCGCGCAGGCAGTACGTGGCGATGCAGTCGGCCCTCGACATTCGCTACGATCTCGGCGAGGGGCACCCGCTGCTCGGGCGGAGGATGCCGGATCTGGACCTGACTACGGACGGTGGACCCACGCGGGTGTTCGCGCTGCTGCACGAGGCGCGCCCGGTTTTTCTCAACCTTACTGTGCCGGGTGCATTCGACCTGGGACCGTGGTCGGATCGGGTGCGGCGCGTGGATGCGCGGTGCGTAGGCAAATGGGAGCTGCCGGTGCTGGGCGAGGTCGCAGCGGCGGAGGCTGTGCTGATTCGGCCGGATGGATACGTTGCATGGGCCGGACCAAGCTCGGCCGCTGGCCTTGGTGAGGCGCTTGCCGCTTGGTGTGGGCGGGTTTGATCGTGGACGGGGACGGGGACGTGCGTGGACGGGCACGAATGTGAGTCGACGCGTGTACGGCTACGGGGACGGGGACGTCTTGTCGTGACACGCGCACGCGCACGCGCACGTTCACGTGCAGCATCACGTGGACGTCCACGCCGACGGCCGACGCGGACGTTGGCGAGTGCGTCTTCCCGGCCCGTCCACGTCCACGTCCACGTCCACGTCCCGAGGCACTAGTTCTTCGCGCTCTTCAGCTTTGCCGCGCCGTCCCATAGCCCACGGAAGAAGTTCCGCACGTTGACCCCCAGCGTCCGCGTGTTGTACCCCCCCTCCTGCACCACCAGAGTCGGCAACCCCAGCGCCCCTACCCTCGCCCCGTTCGCCTCGAAGTCCGCAGCCCGCAACGTCCACGTTCCCGTCGGGTCCGACTTCGCCGTGTCGAGCCCCAGGCAGATCACCAGGAACGACGGCGCGAACTGACGGATCCGGTTGAGCGCGTACGCGAGCGTCTTCTGATACTGCGGCACCGTGATCCGCTCGGCCAGCGGGAGGTTCAGGTTGAAACCTTCCCCTTCGCCCTCTCCGATCTCCTCCGCGAAGCCCGTGAAGTAAGGGTACGCGAACGCAGGGTCACCATGGATGGAGATGGTCAGCACGTCTGGCCGGCGGAAGAAGATGTCTTGCTGGCCGTTGCCGTGGTGATAGTCGAGGTCGAGCATCGCCACTTTGCCGTGCTTCGACAGGTAGTGCGCCGCCACCGCGCTGCTGTTCAGGTAGCAGAACCCGCCGAACACCCTCCGCTCGGCGTGGTGACCGGGAGGTCGCACCAGCGCGTACGAGAAGCGTCGTCCTTCCAGCAGCGCCTGCGCTCCGCTCAGCGCGCAGTCCACCGCGCGGCGTGCCGCGGGCCAGGCGTTGTAGTGCAGCGGGGTGAACGTATCGATGCAGTAGTAGCCCGCACGGATCGCCATCTCGCGCGGCGGGCGCGCGGGGTTGCGGATGGGGAACACGTACGGATACACCGAGGGCTTGTCCTTCAGGCTCGCGCACATGCGCTCCAGGTAGCGAAGCAGATCCGGATCGTGCACCGCGGCCACGTGCTCGTCGCCGAAGCGCTTGGGCTTCTGGAACTCGAACAGATCGCTCTTGCCGAGATCCTTGCGGATGGCACCCACGCGCGCGGGCGACTCCACGTAGCCGCGCTCGCGCACGTGGTGGATGTCGTGCTTCTCGTTGGCGATCACCACGATGCGTAGGTCGTCCGGGATCACGCGCACCGGTGGCTCGCGCGGCAGCGACGGCTTGTGCGGGCGCAGCGGCTGCAGCAGCACCGGGTCGTCGACGAACGAGCGCACCACGCGGTCCACGTACTCCGGCGGGCAGAGCCACGAGTAGCGGCGCTCCAGGATCGCGCGCACCACGTCGCGCGCCTCGGCGCGGCGCAGCGGGCGACCGGTGCCGAGGTCGTCGAAGACCAGGTAGGGCAAGTCCGTGTCGCCCTCCTTCACCGGCGCCTCGTAGGCGGTGTTGGCGATGCGCTTGGCACCGAACCGCGCGTAGAAGCTGAGCGGGCTCACCGGCACCCAGCCCGGGCGGCCCGGCACTCCGTCGGGCAGGCACTCGAGGAACAGGCCCGGCACCTCCAGCAGCCGGCACTCCTCGCGCACGCGCTCGTACAGCACGCCACCGATGCCGGTGTCGTCCGCGCGCGAGGCGATGAAGTCGAGGAAGCAGAACTTGAGATCGGCCGCGTGCAGCAGCACCGCCGCGCCGCGCAGCTCGTCCGGTGTCTCGGCCACGAACACGATCGTGCGAAAGCCGCTGCTGATCGGATCGCGTAGCTGGGCCGGGATCTCCGTGATGCGCTCCTCGGGCAGGTCGTCGAACCGCTTGCGCAGCAGATCCTGGACCTTCTCCAGGGCGACCCGATTGGCCTCGAGCACGTCGTCGTGAATCCGCCGGATGCGGAACAAGGCGGCCTCCTTCGCTGTGCCCATGAGTAGAGCACAGTCGAAGCTGGCACCGGCACTGAGCGACAAGCGGAGTCTGCTCCCGGCTTGGGGCAGCTACTCGACGTCGGCGTTGGCGCTGGCGATCACGTCGGCCAGCTCTTGCGACACGTCGACCAGCTGCGAGACGAACTCCGGCGCGAGGTGCTCGTCGTGCTCGGCCGGGCCGAAGCCCACGGTTTCTCCGTGCGCGAGCGACGAATCGAGCGACGAATCAAAGCGGGAGGCGAGCGGGAGCTCCCTCGTGCGCGCACTGCGGTCTTGGTCTGCTCGCATGCCTGACCAGCTCCTTCCGTGCGGTCGTCACCCTCCCGAACGCGCGCACGTCGGCCCCGCCGACTCCGTGCCCGTCGCGACTGCCCACCGCGCGGGGCAGAGTAAGCGCACGTGCGGCATCGAGCAAGAGCTCTTGCAGCCGCTGATGACCGGTACGCTTGCAAACGATCACGCCGCCCCTTATCACGGCGACTTCCATGAACGCGATCGACACCACGTCCGACGACGAGCGCGAGCGCACACCCGCGGTCGAGTCCGAAACCGAAACCGAAACCGAAGCCGAGCCCGCTGCCGAGGCGCGGGTCGTACGCGACGCCGACGAAGCGCCGTCAGAGGACGCGCAAAGCGAAGAAACGCCCGAGGTCGTCGAAGCCGCCGAGGGCGACGACGACGCCGAGCTGCCGCCGCCGCCCGAGCGCGAGCTGGAGAAGCTCGACCGTAAGAAGCTGGAGGAGCAACTGGAGGCGCTGAAGCGCAAGGAGGCCGAGCTGCGGCGCGCGCTGACGCTCGCGGATCACCCCGAGCTGCTGGAGTCGGTCCGTCAGCTGGAGGGCCGCGCGTACGCGGTCGCGCGCGTCGACGCCAAGCTGGAGAAGGGTCCCTCCAAGGCAGAGGCCCGGCGCCGCGAGGCGGTGACGAAGAAGCTCGGGGCGCTCGAAGACAAGCGCCGCGAGCTCGACACGCAGATCGAGCAGCTGCACGCCGAGCTCACCGCCCTGGGCGCAGATCGCGCCGCGCAACACGAGCAAGACCGGCGCGAGGCGCTGGAGCAACTGCTGGTGACGATTGGCGAGCACGAGCCGACGTTCCGCGAGGCGGGGCTGGAGATCGCGCAGATGGTGCCAGACGTGGCCAAGCTGCTGCCCGAGATCGAGAAGCTGGCCGAGACGCTGGTGGGCGCCAAGACCACGCCACCGGCGGCGCCGATCAGCGAAGAGAGCTGACCCCTCTCCCTCCACCGATAGCGCCCGAGAGTCACGTCCTCTCTCCCGCCTCGCGGGAGAGAGACAGGCGCCCGAGGCGCCAGAGTGAGGGGCGTCTTGGCACCCCCTCTCTCGATCTCCGCGGCAGTCGAGAGCGCGTGCAATCAGTCGAGAGCGCGTGCAATCAGTCGCGAGAGCGTGCAATCAGTCGAGAGCGCGTGCAATCAGTCGCGAGAGCGCATGCCAAGACGTCCCTCATCCTGGCGCCTAGGGCGCCTGTCCTTCTCCCGCTTTGCGGGAGAAGGGGCGTGACTCTCGCGCGCTACCGGTGTCTTACTCCGCCACCGCCACCGCGAAGATGAACTCGTCCAGCAGCGGGAACACGGGCAGGAACGGCAGGCTCGCCACGCTCACCAGCCAGCGGTCGAACAAGGTCGCGTAGCCGAGCTTTTTGTGTCCGAGCGCCTGCACCACGCTCATGCCGATCAGCATCGGGATGCGGAAGGTCTGCGTGTGCACGACCCGATAGCCGTTGCGGCTCAGCATCTCCGCCAGGGTCGCGCGCGTGAAGTGCACCAGGTGCCGGGGCGCATCCAGCTGCGACCAGCGCGAGCGGAACACGCGGGCGGGCCAGCTGTCCGAGAACGGAACCTCCACCGCCAGGTGGCCGCCGCGCTTGGTGATGCGGCGCGCCTCGGCCAGCACGCCGCGCGGATCGGGCTCGTGCTCGAGGTACTCGTTCATCGTCACCACGTCGCACGAGCCGGTCTCGAAGCGCGCCTCGTGCAAGGTGCCCTCGCGAATGGGCATGCCGTACTTCTCGCGCACGTACGCCACCACCTCCGGCTTGAAGTCCACGCCCACGCCCACGCAGCCGCGCAGCTTCTTGAGCGCCACCAGGTGATGGTTGAGCCCGCAGCCCACGTCGACGATCTTGGTCTCCGGCGTGAACCGGCCGCGCACCTTCTCGAAGCGGCGGATGTACGCGTTCCAGCGCTGGTCGGTCATGCGGCGCATCAGCACGCGCAGGAGCGGGCTCAGCTCCTCTTCAGTCTTGTAGATGAAGTAGTCGTCCGGGTAGTGCGCGCCCAGCCCCTCCAGGGTGGGCCGCGGCGACAGGTAGCGCAGCTGGCACTCGCGGCAGCGCACGATGCGATACGCCCCGGGTCGACCGAACAGTCTGTCGTGCGCGACCATCACCAGCTCGGGCGCGTGCGCGCCGCAGAGCGGACAGGCGACCTCCTCCTGAGGTTCGTCGGCCGGCTCGAGCGTGGGGTCTTCTCGCATGGTCTGGCTGCTTTCTGGGTCCAAGAGTAAGGGCGTGATCCCGGCGCGCAGGCGCGGCCGGCCAGCGGCACTGTTGCCCGGCCCGCCTGGCTGTCAAACTGTTTCCGGCCAGCCGTAGGCCCTGCCGCGATCACGCAGCGCGTCGATGATACGCGCAGTGGCCAGGCACTTCCCGCACGTGGCCACGACGGTCAGCACCGACGTTGCGCCACTCGCTGCGCGGGTGCGGTCCGGCGGCAGTTGCAAGTCCGACACCGTGCGCTCTATGTACGACTCATGAGCCCAAGTATCTACGACGTGGATCTCGGCCCCAACGCGGCCAATCACGCGCCGCTCACCCCCCTTACCTTCCTCTCCTGGAGCGCCGACGTTTATCCCGACCGGCTCGCCGTGGTCCACGGCGCCCGAACGTACACATGGCGCGACACCTACGCGCGGGTGCGACGCCTGGCCTCGGCGCTGCGCGCGCGCGGCATCGGCAAGGGCGACACGGTCGCCACGATGCTCGCCAACACCCCGGAGATGTACGAAGCGCACTTCGGCGTGCCGATGAGCGGAGCCGTGCTCAACGCCATCAACACGCGGCTCGACGTCGACACGGTGGCCTTCATCCTCGGCCACGGCGAGGCCAAGGTGCTGCTCACCGACGCCGAGTTCGCCGGCGTCATCGCGCCCGCGCTGGCCAAGCTGGAGAAGCCGCCGCTGGTGATCGACGTGCGCGACCCGGAGTTCCAGCCCGACGGACCGCGCCTGGGCACGCTCGAGTACGAGCAGCTGCTGGCCGAGGGCGACCCCGCGTACGCCTGGCAGCAGCCCGCCGACGAGTGGGACGCCATCGCGCTCAACTACACCTCCGGCACCACCGGCAACCCCAAGGGCGTGGTCTACCATCACCGCGGCGCGTACCTGACCGCGCTCAGCAACGTGCTGACCGCCGAGCTGAGCATGCACCCGGTCTACCTGTGGACCTTACCCATGTTCCACTGCAACGGCTGGTGCTTTCCCTGGTCGCTGGCCGCGCGCGCGGGCACCAACATCTGTCTGCGCAAGGTCGACCCGCAGGCGGTGTTCAGGGCCATGCGCGAGCACGGCGTGACCCACTACTGCGGCGCGCCCATCGTGCACGGCATGCTGATCGAAGCGGCCGGCGCGAGCGTCGGCACCGGCGTGAGCCAGCAAGTCACCGCGCTGGTGGGCGGCGCCGCGCCGTCGCTGGCGATGGTGGAGGGCATGGCGAAGATCGGCATCCGGCTGATCCACATCTACGGCCTCACCGAGGTGTACGGCCCGGCCGCGGTGTGCGCGGAGCAAGCGGCGTGGGCAAACCTCGACCTGCCGCAAAAGGCCGAGCGCAACGGCCGTCAGGGCGTGCGCTCGCTGCTGCAAGAGGGCGCCACCGTGCTCGACCCCGAGAGCATGAAGGAAGTGCCCGCCGATGGTCAGACCATGGGCGAGGTGATGTTCCGCGGAAACCTGACCATGAAGGGATACCTCAAGAACCCCAAGGCCACGCAGGACGCGTTCGCCGGCGGCTGGTTCCACACCGGCGACCTCGCGGTGCTCGACCCCGACGGCTACATCAAGATCAAGGACCGCTCGAAGGACATCATCATCTCGGGCGGCGAGAACATCTCGTCCATCGAGGTGGAAGATGCGCTCTATCGCCACCCCTCCGTGCTGGTGGCCGCGGTGGTGGCGCAGGAAGACGCGGTCTGGGGCGAGACGCCGTGCGCGTTCGTGGAGCTCAAGGCCGGCGCCACGCCGCCCAGCGAGGCGGAGCTGATCGCGCACTGCCGCGCGCGCCTGGCCAAGTTCAAGGTGCCCAAGCGGGTGGTGTTCGGTCCGCTGCCCAAGACCTCCACCGGCAAGATCCAGAAGTTCGTGCTGCGCGAGCGCGCCAACGCAGGCAAGGACGGCTGACGCGCGCGCCGCGGGCCCGGCACGCGGCAAGCACGCCTGCATGCCAAAGGCGGATGCACTGGCACGCGCCGCTCTGCGCCGTCCTCACTGTTCCAAGCCTCACCAAGTGTCGCGCCTGAGTGTGGTGAAAGAGTAAGGGTTTTCGATCCCCTTACTCTTCTGGAAGGCCACCTGTCGGGAAGTGCCTTGCGGTAAAATTTGGGAGCCCCCAGCATTTTTGGCAGAGGCCGCGGGGCACGCGCGAGCACACGCGCGTGGTGGGCGAGATCCGTGCTGCGGCGATAGTCAGGAGGGGTCGTGACGTCTACAGGGATCGTGGTTCAGACCAACGGTGAAACCCAGAAGCGCAAGCGGACGCAGCGGTTGCGGCCGAGCCGCGTGGTGATCGAAGGTGCGCTGGCGGGGCAAGTGCGCGCGCATGCCACGCACGCCGAACTCGGCAACTTCACCATGAAGGTGCTGGACCTGTCGATCCACGGCGCACGCGTAGAGGTAGACGCTCAGCTCGCGCCGCAAGCGCGCACCGTTCTCCTCGGCGACCGCCTGGAGCTGAGCATCAGCATCCGCGAAGACACCATCTACCGCGGACAGGGAACCATCACGCGCGTCATCGATGACGGAAAGAGCCTCGCGTTCGGCGTGGAGCTGAGCGACGTGGGCGTGGACCTCGCCACCATCCACCGGGAGAGCACCCGTTCCACCGCCGAAGAGCGCTGGAAGCAGGTCAAGGTCGCAGCCGCGTTCGAGCAGCTGGACGACGCCTTCCTCGCCTGGATCGCGCACGTCGCCGACACGCTCGGCACCATCCAGAGCTTCCTCGACCGCGAGGAGAGCGAGCTGGCCGGGCAGGACCTCGCCACCCGTCAGGCACTGTCGGACGAGCTACTGCGGGCGGTCACGCCCGACCTGGTGAAGCACGTCAACGACGCGGGCGCGGAGCTGACCGAGCTCATCGCCAAGCTGCCCAAGGAGCTACACGCGGACTACCGCGCCGCCGTGCTGCGACAGCTGGGTCGATTCTTCGCCGCCGCGCCGTTCATGCATCGCGCGTACACCAAACCCCTCGGCTACGCCGGCGACTACGAGATGATGAACATGCTCTACCGCGACCATCGCGAGGGCGCGAGCCTGTTCGGTAAGGCGATGAACGTGTGGGCCACGCAGTTGCCGTGCGCGCAGGCGAACATCAACCGCATCACCTACCTCGGCAACAAGATCGTCGAGGTGATGCGGAGCAAACCGAGCGGGCGCGTGCGTGTAGCCAGCATCGGCTGCGGCCCGGCCAAGGAGATCCACGCCTTTCTGACCAACCACCCGGAGCTGGGAGAGCGGCTCGACGTGGCGCTGATCGATCAGGAGCAGCGCGCCATCGTCCACTGCGAGCGCACGCTGGCGCAGCTCGCGGCGCGGACCAACGCGCGGGTGCGGCCCATCCGCGAGTCTGCGCGCCACCTGCTGACCGACCGCAAGCTGGGCGAGGCGCTCGGTGAGTGCGACTTCGTGTACAGCGCCGGTCTGTTCGACTACCTGCCCGAGCGCAGCTTCACGGCGCTCCTGCACGTGCTCTATCATTCGCTGGCGCCCGGCGGCACGCTCGCGATCGGCAATGTGGCCGAGCACAACCCCGACCGCGCCACGATGGAGTTCTTCGCGGAGTGGTTCCTCCATCACCGCACCCCACTGGAGCTGCAGGCGATGGCCGATACGCTCGCCCCCGCGCCCAGCAAGATTCAGGTCGAGGCGGAGCCTACGGGAGTGAACCTGTTTCTGATCGTCCAGCGGTGACCTGCCTCACCGCCGCGCGTCTGCACCATGCTTCGCGCACGGCGTGCTCAAATGGGTACGACGTGACGAGTGAGAAGTGCATAAAATGGATCTCGCTGACGAGGTTCTAGCGGCGTCCTGACGCGCGTCGACCGTCGGCCTTCTTCCGGGGGAGAAGCAGGGCGGATGAGCAGCGAACGTGGTGGTCGCACCACTCCCAGACCCGACATGCTCGGTGAAGAGCCGGCGCTCGACTATCTGTACGAGTCGAACGAGCCAGTGATCGGCACCGTTCCTTGCGCGCGCGGGACCATCTTCGTGGGCTTTCGCCACGCGGTGGACTCCATCTGGGGTGCGCGCGGGCTGGCGCAGGTGTCCGAACACCTCCCCGAAGAGGTCCGCCGCGCCACGCTCGAGAACGTCGTAGTGAACACCGAGTGGATCCCGGAGACGCACGTGGTCGCGTGGTACGAGGCGCTCTGGGCGGGGCCCTGCGAGAGCCGCCGCGACAAGTTCACGCTCGCGCTCGACCGCATGCTCGACTTCGGCTTCGGGCGCGTACGCAAGGTGTTCCTCTCCATGGCGCGACCCGCCACCATCCTCGAGCGCGCACCCACCTTCTGGCGCTACGACCACACGCACGGCTACCTGCGCATCGCGGCCGGCGACACGATGGCGCGCGTGGCCCTGAGCGAGCATCCGTACACGGCCAACTCGCTCTCCTGCATGGCGATCGCCGAGGTCTATCGCTACTGCGCGACCCTCACCCGCGCGCGCAACGTCACCAGCTCGCACTACCGTGAGAGCACCGGCACGCTGGTGGTCAGGTTGCGCTGGGAGCCTTGACCGGCGCGTCGTGCGCGTGCTCGTCGCTCTCTTGCAGCTCTTCCGGGCTGCGCTCGTCCACGCCCAGGTGCGCGCGCTTCCAGAAGCGGGCGAGCGGCCCCGGCGCCCACCAGTTGTAGTGGCCGAGCAGCTGCATCGTGGCCGGCACCAGCAGCGCGCGCACGATGGTGGCGTCGACGATGACGGCGATGGCCATCCCCACGCCCAGCTCCTTGATCAGCAGCATGTCCGCGCTGGCGAAGCCCAGCATCACCGCGACCAACAACAGCGCCGCGCGCGTGATGATCTGCGCGGTGCGCTCGAGCCCGATGGTCACGCTCTGGTGCGTGTCGTGGGTGCGGTCGTACGCCTCGCGGATGCGGCTGAGCAGGAACAGCTCGTAGTCCATCGCCAGCCCGAACACGACCGCGAACATCACCACCGGGATGGTCAGCTCGATGGTGCCGGGTGACTGAAAGCGCAGGAACGACTCGAACCTGCCCTCCTGAAAGATGAACACCAGCGCGCCGAAGCTCGCGGTCAGCGACAGCACGTTCATCAGGATGGCCTTGATGGGCATGATCACCGAGCCGAACGCCAGGAACAGCACCACGAAGGTGGCCGCGCAGATGATGGCGAGCGCGATGCCCATGCGCTCGCCCAGCGAGTGCTGCAGATCGATCAAGCGCGCCGCCGGGCTGGTGCTGAGCACGCTCAGGCCGGGCACGGAGAGGCTGCGGATCTGCTTGAGCGCCGCGGTGGCCTCCTTGGAGGTGGGGTTGACGTCGAGCGTGACGCGCAGCGCGGTGTCCGGACCCTTCACCGCCGCCTTGAGGCGCTCGCGCACCACCGGCCCGAGCTGCTTGTCCTGCAGCGCGCCGAGCACCTGCTGCGGCGAGTGCTCGCCGCTGCCGCCGGCCACCGAGTCGACCTTGATGACGTGCGGGACCTTCACCACCAGGTTCGCGTACGCCTCCACGGCCTTGAGGCTCTCCTCGGTGAGGATGTCGCCGCTGGTGCTGGTGGCGAAGATCTCGACCGGACCGCTGGCGTGCGCGGGGAAGCGATCCGACTCGATCAGCTCCGCCACCTTGCGCGCCTCCGCTTCCTCCGGCAGCACCGAGGCGCCGGACACCGACGGCTGGATGTGCAGGAACGGCAGCCCCAGCACCACCAGGAACGCGGTCACCGCCACGGTCACCACGACCGGCGCCTTCATCACGGTGGTCGCCACCTTGTGCCAGAACCGGTTGACCGGCTGATCTGCCCGGCGCTTGCCGATGCTGAGCCACTCGATGCGCGGCCCGAGCACGGCCAGCAGCGCGGGCAAGAACACCAGGGTGCCGAGCAGCGACATCACCACCACCAGGCTGCCGGCGATGGCCACGCTGCGCAGCAGCATCAGCCGGAACGCCGTCATCGCCAGCAGGCTCACGGCCACCGCCGCGCCCGAGTAGCCGATGGTGCGGCCCGCCGTGCGCAAGGTGTGCTGCACCGCGCGCTCGACCGGCACCCCCGCGTCCAGCTCGTCGCGGAAGCGGGTGGCCATGAACAGCGAGTAGTCGATGGCCACGCCCAGGCCGACGAAGGTGACGATGTTGAGGGCGAAGATCGAGACGTCGGTGAAGTGGGTCAGGATGCGCACGCCCGCGAGCGCGGTGACCACCGAGAAGCCGCCCACCAGCAGCGGCAGCGCCGCCACCACCAGGCCCCGGAAGAACACCACCAGCAGCAGCGCCACCAGCGGCAAGGTGATGAGCTCGGCGCGCTTCAGATCGCTCTCGGCCGCGTGCTGCGCCTGCTTGGCGGCCGCCACCGTGCCGCCCACCTGCACCTCGAGGCCGTCGACCCGCACCAGCTGCTCGACCTTGCTGAAGTTGCGCTGCGTGTCGTGGTCGTCGCCCGCGAGCTTGATGCTGGTGACCACGCTGCGGCCGTCCTTGGACATCAGCGCGTCGGGCGGCGAGCCGTAAGGGTTGCCCATGCGCGCGACCGCGCCGCTGGCCTTGAGCTGCTTGATCAGGGGCTCGAGCTTCTCGCGATACGCCGGGTCCGTGTACTTGGCCGACGTGTGCGTGAACGCGACCACGACGTCCGGCGTGCCGAGCCCGAAGTCCTTCTCCAGCGCCGCGTTGGCGCGCGACGACTCGCTGGTGGGGTCGTCGAAGCCACCCCCCACCAGCGCACTCGCTACGCCGCTTCCGTACCAGGCCGCAGCCCCGAACAGGAGCACGAAGAGCACGAGCAAGGCCTGCCGCCTCTTGTAAGCGAACGCGGCGACTGGCTCCAACAAACTCATCGAAAGACCCCCAAACTTCTTCGCTCAATGAACGATGTACTCGCATCTCGTCGTGAGGCGAGGACCCGGCGGCGACCGAGGCGACTCGCCCCGCGCCGGCCCTGGCCGCCATGCCCCGACGACGCTCACCCGGACGCCCGCATCAGCGCGGTCGCGAAGGTGATTCGTGCTTCAGGAAGATGTAGAAATGGGCGATCGTACTCGCGCGGCGCTCTTCCTCGTACAGGGCGACACCGTGCCAGCGCCACCGGGGTGGAAGCATATGCGCTTTTCGCGTGATTGGGTCGTCGCGCTGTGCCTGGTAGTCGCGTGTGGGGATGGATCGAGCGGGGTCGAGTGCAGCGAGACGTCCCCATGCGGGGCCGCCACCGTGTGTCGTGCGGGCGTGTGTATGGACTACGCCCAGGTGCGCCTGAGCGTCACCGCGGACACCGAGGGCGCCAGCTCGCAGGCGGGCGTCTTCGTCTACGATCTGAGCACTGGAGCCAGCTGTCAGGCAGGGACCTGCGGCGGCTTCGCCTGGGGCACGCCCATCAAGCTGCGCGCAAACCCCATCGGCGGCCATCGCTTCATCGGCTGGTCGGGCGACGACGCCTGCAGCGGCAGCGATCTGGAGCTGGTGATCGAGAAGCTCACGGACGACCTGTACTGCGTCGCGAACTACCTGCGCCGCACCCGCGTGAGCGGCACCGTGGGCGGCGCCCCGGATGCGCGCGCCAGCGGCGTGGTGGCCAGCTCCGACAGCCCGAGCGCCTCCTGCCAGGACGCCTCGTGCGAGGTCGATCTGGGCGCGCAGGTGCGGCTGAGCGCGCCCACACGCTGGGGCGCGCGCTTCGCTCGCTGGACCGGCCCCGGCTGCGGCGAGGCCACCACCACGGAAACGGTGGTCACCGCGCAGGACAACGATCTGGTCTGCACCGCGAGCTACGTCGGTCGCTACACGGTCAGCGGGCGCGCGACCTTGTCCAAGGCCGTGATCAAGGTCAGCTCGTTCACCAGCGGCGCGGCCTGTGAGACCAGCTCGTGCGTGCTCGACGGCGGCGGCAGCGCGCTGCTCGAAGCGCCGGAGGTCGAGGGCTATCGCTTCTCCGGCTGGAGCGGCACCAGTGGCTGCGTCGGCGGCAACCCCGTGCTGCGCATCGATCCGGTCACGGGTCCGCAGCGCTGCCTCGCCGCCTACGCGCCGCGCGTGCGCGTGCGCGGCAAGAGCAGCGGCGCCATGCCCACACCGGTGGTGACCGCGCTGTCGTACGACGCGCTCGCGACCTGCGACGCCGGCGGCGGCAGCGGCTTCTGCGACATCGACGTGGGCGGCTCCGCGCTGCTGATCGCGCAGTCCGCTGCGGGCTTCCGGCTCTCTGGCTGGAGCGGCGAGATGTGCGAGGAGAAGGTCAGCAGCGGCATCACGCTCGAAAACGTGCTGCGCGACGCCGAGTGCACCGCCGAGTACCGCCGCGGCATCGCGGTGAGCGGCGTGGTGCTGGGCGCCGAGGGCTTCGTGACCGTCACCTCCGCCACGCCCGGCGCGCAGTGCGCGCGCGATCGCTGCATCCTCGACGAAGGCGGCGACGCCACGCTCGCCGCGCCCACCATGCAGGGCATGCGCTTTCTGGGCTGGTCCGGCGACGCGCTCTGCGTGGGCACCGACCCTACCCTGCGGCTCGCCGGCGTGATGACCAGCGTCACCTGCGTCGCACGCTACGCCCCGCGCTACGAGGTGTTCGGCGAGAGCGCGCCCGACGACGCCGGCGACGTGATGGCCAGCTCGCCCACCGCCGACGCCAGCTGCGAAGATGGCGGCTGCTGGTTGCCCGAGGGCGGCGAGGTCACGCTGGAGGCGCGCCCGCACGCGGGCTTCCGCTTCGCCGGCTGGAGCGGCGGCCCGGCCTGCGCCAGCTACGCCAGCGTCCTGCGCATCGCCGACGTGCGCGGGAACCTGCGCTGCCAGGCCAACTTCGTGGCCACCATCTCGGTGATGGGCCACGCGCGGCCAGAGAGCGCGGGCATGGTGCAGGTGTTCTCCGACCTCGGCGCCTCCAGCTGCAACGGCGCGGTGTGCAGCGTGGATCGCGGTGCGGTGGTGGGCGCCGCCGCCACGCCGTTCGACGGCTACGACTTCGCGGGCTGGAGTGACTGCTCGAGCTCGCGCGAGGCCGTCATCACCTTGCCCGACATCATGCAGGACACGGTCTGCACCGCGAACTTCGCCCCGCGCCGGTTCACGGTCACCAGCACCGTCGCGCCGGTCTCGTCCGGCAGCGTCACCGCCAGCTCCGCCAGCGATGGCGCGAGCTGCACCGGCGGCAGCTGCAGCGTGACGTTCGGCAGCGCGGTGCGGCTCGTCGCCAGCGCGTCGCCGGGCTTCGCGTTCAGCAACTGGACCGGCTGCGGCGGCAGCAGCGCGCCGGACATCACGCTCGACGCGGTGCGCGGCAACCAGAGCTGCGTCGCCAACTTCACCCGCACCGCGCTGACCGCCACCGTGCAGGCGGGCCTCGGCGGCGTGGTGGAGGTGGTCGCGTACGCCGACGGCGCCGACTGCGCCGGCCAGAGCTGCAGCTTCCCCTTCGGCGGCGGCGCCGTCACCGTGCGCGCGACGCCCGCGAACGGCTTCGTGTTCAACGCCTGGAGCGACTGCTCCAACAGCACCGACCCCACGCTCGTGCTCACCGGGCTCACGCAGAACGTCAACTGCGTGGCCAACTTCGGCGCGCAGCGCGCGTCGGTCACCGGCATGGTCGCACCCAGCAGCCCGGCCGGCAGCGGCAGCATCACCGCCAGCAGCCGCAACCCGAGCGCCAGCTGCAGCGGCGCGGCCTGCACGCTCGACGTCGGCGGCACCGTGCAGCTCGTCGCCGCACCCGCGAGCGGCTTCCGCTTCGTGGGCTGGACCGGCTGCACCACCAGCGGCGCCGCCACCCTCGACCTGCCCGACGTGAGCGGCAGCGTGACCTGCGTCGCGACCTTCGAGCGCGCGCGCTTCCGGGTGCGCGGCAGCGCGATGCCGAGCGCGGGCGGCACCGTCGCCGCCAGCTCCAGCGCGCCCAACGCCGCCTGCACGGGCAGCGAGTGCACGCTCGATCCGAGCGACAGCGTCACGCTCACCGCGATGCCCGCCTCGGGCTTCGGCTTCGCGGGCTGGAGCGGCGACGACTGCCCCAGCGGCAACGGCGCCGTCAACACCTTCATGGTGCGCCGCTCGGTCGAGTGCGTGGCCACGTTCACCACCTTGCCGCCGGTGCTGGTGGGGCTGGTCGCGGGCACGGGCGGTAAGGTGGTGGTCACGATGCCGGCCGACTGCTCGCCGCCCTCGTGCATGGTGCCCCATGGCGCGACCCTCGAGGCGACCGCCAACGCCGACTCGGGCTACGACGTGGTGGGCTGGACCGGCACCGGCTGCACCAGCAGCGGCCCGACCCTCACGCTCACCAGCGTCACCTCGCCGCTGAGCTGCAGCGCCAGCTTTGCGCGCCGGTTCACCATCTCGGCGGTGGTGCCGCCGGCCCAGTCGGCCTTCGGCACGGTGGAGGTCGGCACCAGCGCGGGCGCCTGCCCCAACAACTCCTGCACGGTGCCCGCCGGGACCAGCGTGTACGTGACCCCGCGCGAAGCGGCCGGCTCCAGGTTCACCGGCTGGGTGGAGCCCGAGTGCAACATGAAGCTCGGTGCCAACGGCGGCATCGTCAACGTCAGCGAGGACCTCGCCTGCACCGCCGTCTTCAACGGCAGCACGGCGGGCGTCGACGCGGGCGTCCCGGCCGCCTCCGTCGCCCGCCCGAGCGCGGCGCCCACGGCCAGCGGCGCGCTTCCGATCGGGCCGGCTTCGACAGCGGTCACGGCTGCCCCAGTGGCCGGCGCAACCGACACACCCGTGCCGCCGCTCGGCGTGTTCCCGCCCGCTCAGTCGCCCCTCAACCTGCCGCTGCTCAACGTCCCCGCGCAGGACGCCGGGCTGCCTCCGTTCTGACTCCAGGCGCGGCTGCCTTGCGCAAAGCAGGCCGGGTGCGCATCGTTGGCAGCCAATGAAGGACTTTTCCGTTCGAAAGAGCGACGGGCCGCGTTCGCGCGCGGTGGTGCTCGGTGTGCAACTGGCCGGCGTCGACGACGAGGCGTTCGCCTCCTCCCTGCGCGAGCTGGAGCGGCTGGCAGACACGCTCGGTCTCGAGGTGCTCGGCCGCGTGGTGCAGCGCCGCCCGACGCTCGCGGCCGCGGCCGTGGTGGGCGCCGGCAAGCTGAAGGAGCTGGCGCGCTGGACGGGAGGCAGCGGCGTGGTCCCCGTCTACGCGCCGCCCGGCAAGCAGCGCGAAGAGGAGGAGGCGATCGACGACGCCTTTGCCGAGGACGATGACGAGGAAGCTGGCGAAGGCGGGGCGCGCACGCGCGCCACGGTGGTGCTGGTCGATCACGATCTGTCGCCCTCGCAGATGCGCAACCTGGAGCGCGCGACCGACGCCGAGGTGCTCGATCGGTCGATGGTCATCCTCTCGATCTTCCAGAGACACGCGCGCACGCGTGAGGCGCGCATGCAGGTCGAAATTGCGCGGCTCGCCTACCTTGCTCCGCGCCTGCGCGAAGCGAGCGGCGGTCAGGACCGGCAGCGCGGCGGCATCGGCGGCAAGGGCGCGGGCGAGAGCTCGCTGGAGCTGGACCGCCGCCGCATCCGCGACCGCATCGCCGAGCTGCGCCGCGAGATCGAGGAGGTCACCAAGGAGGCGGACACGCGCCGCAGCCGTCGCTTCGAGAGCGACGTGAACACGGTCGCGCTGGTCGGCTACACCAATGCTGGCAAGTCGTCGCTGATGCGCGCGCTGACCGGCGACGAGGTGTACGTGGCCGACCAGCTGTTCGCGACGCTCGACACCACGGTGCGCGTCCTCAAGCCGGTCGCGCGCCCGTCGATCCTGGTGAGCGACACGGTCGGCTTCATCAAGAAGCTGCCACACGACCTGGTGGCGTCGTTCCGCTCCACGCTGCAGGAAGCGCAGGAGGCCAGCCTGCTCCTGCACGTGGTGGACGCGTCCGATCCGGCCTTCCGCGACCAGTACGCCGTCACCCAGCAGGTGCTCGCCGAGATCGGCGCGGGCGAGCGGCTCAGCAGGCTGGTGCTGAACAAGGCAGACCGCCTCGACGAGGCACAAAAGCGCGCACTGTCGGAGGAGTTCCCCGATGCCCTGCTGCTGTCGGCGCGCTCGCGCGACGACGTGATGCGGCTGCACGGCGCGCTGGTGCAGTTCTTCGAGCAGGACATGGAAGAGGTGACCTTCCGCGTCCCGTACGACGCACAGCGACAGGTCGCGCAGCTGCACGAGCGCACCCGCGTGCTCGCTGAGCAGTACGACGAAGCCGGCGCGCGCGTGCGCGTACGGGCTCGCCCGGAGGTGCTGCGCGCGCTGGCGCGCACGATCACGCTCGACGAGACGACGGAGGACGAAGGCTGATTCGCGACGACCCTTGCGAACTCGGCCGAAAATGACCCTTAAGCGCTGTCGCGGTGGCGAGACAACACGACGCGCTTGGTCACGGCGGGCACCCCAACTGCAACTGCACCGGCCGGTACATCGGTGAGGACCACGGCATTCGCGCCAATCACGGCGTGGTCGCCGATGGTGACGCCGCCGAGGATCTTGGCTCCGGGGCCGACATCGACGTGGCCACCCAGGCGGGGAACGCCTGGCTTGGGGCCGGTGCCGATGGTGACTTGCTGGAACAACAGACAGTTGGGGCCGATGACGGCCTCCGGGTGCACCACCACGCCGGTGGGGTGCGGAATCATGAGCCCGCCCGCGATACGCGCCGAGTTGACGGGGATGTCTGCGCCCGCGATGGCGGACCAGAAGCGGTGCCGGATGGTGGCGGCGCGGCGCTGCAGCGTGCCGAGCAATCCGCCACGCTCACGCGCACGCTTGTAGTCGCGGACCGCGCGCATCAACTGCCGCGCGGGACGCCACTCGAACGGCGAGCACTGTTCGCGACTCCAATCCGGCGCTTCCGCGGAGATGGAGAGTCGTTCCACCGAGGCCGTGGAATCAGTTGGGCGTACGACCTCCAACGAAGCGTCGTTCGCCGCGCGCCCGGTGGTGTTGGCGGTGGGGGCGGCGTGCCAGCTGTACACGGTGGCCACTTCTTACTCCTTTCCTGCGTTCGCGACCGTCGCGAGCGGGATGTCCTTCAACTCGGAAGCTCAGCAACAAGCGTACCCAATCGATCAGACAGTACGGTTGACGTTCCGCGTGGTGACGTTGGCGAGTGTTGCACGTTCGGTATGGCGGATCGACAGGTTCGACGTGGGGCAATCAGCGACATTCATGGGGAATTCTGGGGGTCATTGGCGTCACGACCCTCAAAGGAGTCAGTCGTGCACATGACATTGTGGAATCGGTGAGCTGCCCCCTGCATGTTTCGGAGCGTGTACCGCAAGCCTGCCCCGTGCGGGTATCCGCATGTTCTCGCGCTCGAAACCTCGGCCTCGTACGTTTGAGCGCGGAGGTTAGATGACACGACCCCAACCTGACGATTCACCGCTCGACGCGAACATCGCGCTGCTCACCGACGCACTCGATGCCGCCGTGTCCGAGCTTTCCGGGAGCGAGGCGCTGGCGCGCGTCCGTGCGCTCCGCGATGCAGCGATCGCGCTGCGCAAGGGCGAGCTGGCGGGCGGACGCGCGCAGCTGCAGCAGCGCATCTCGCAGCTCTCGACGGACGACCTGGGCGACCTCGCGCGCGCGTTCACGCACTGGTTTCACCTGGTCAACGCCGCCGAGGAGCAGCACCGCATCCGGCTGCTGCGCCGCCACTCGCGCGAGGCACCGGCCGACGACTCGCTGGCCAAGGCCATCGAAGCGATGGCGAAGCAAGGCATCAGCGCGACAGAAATGCGCGCACAGCTGGCGCGGCTGTTCGTGATGCCGGTGCTCACTGCGCATCCCACCGAGGCGCGACGCCGCACCCTGCGCGATCACCTGTCCGAGGTGAAGCGCGACCTCGACGTGCTCGAAGCCCCGTATGGACCGCGCGAGACGGACACCACCTTGCATGCGCTGCGGCTCGCGGCGCTCGCGCTCTATGGCACGGAGGAGTCGCGCGCTACCAAGCCGTCACCGCGCGACGAGATCGAGGCAGGCCTCGACGTGTTCCGGCTGACCCTGCTCGATGCGACGCCCCTGCTCTACCGCGAGCTGGAGGACGTGCTCGCGCGCTCCTATCCGGAGGAAGACTTCCGCGCGCTGGGCAACGAGAGCGGCAGGTTCGGCGTGCCGTCGTTTCTGGTCTGGGGCAGCTGGATCGGCGGCGACCGCGACGGCAACCCGTTCGTGACTGCGCACGTGACGCGTACCGTGCTGGAGCGCCATCGCGCGCTGATCCTCGATCGCTACATCGCCGACGTCGACGCGCTCGGGCGCACCCTGTCGCTGTCCTCGCGGCGGCTGCCGAAGCGCGAGGGCTTGCAGGAGCTGGAGCAGTCGCTCGCCGCCGACCGCGAGCGCTTTCCAGACGTGGCGGCGCGCGTGACGCGCTTCACCAAGCACGAGCCGTGGCGCGAGAAGCTGTGGTACGTGGGCGCGCGGCTCAAGGCCACGCGGGCGCGCGACGACGAAGCGTACGTCGATGCCGCCGGCTATCAGCGCGATCTGCTGCTGATCGAGCGCTCGCTGGTGGCGTGCGGCTACGCGGAGCTGGCCGCGGGCAAGCTGCGCGACTGCCGGCGCCGCGCCGACGTGTTCGGCTTCCACCTCGCCAGCCTCGACCTGCGCCAGCACTCGGGCGTGCACGAGAAGGTGGTGGCCGAGCTGCTCGCGAGCCTCGGGCGCGATCAGGGCCGGCCTTACGGCGAGCTGAACGAGGACGAGCGCTGCGCGCTGCTGCACGGGCTGCTCGCGAGCCCGGAGTCGCTGCGGCCCGCCGCGCGCGCGTCGCTCTCGTCGCAGGCGCAGGACGTGCTCGCCACGCTCGACATGGTGGGACGCGCCCGGCGCGAGCAGGGAGCGCGCGCGTGTGAGCGCTACATCGTCAGCTTCACCAACTCGCTCAGCGACCTGCTGGAGGTGCTGGTGCTGCAGCGCGCGGCGGGCCTCGCGCCCGGCGAGCTGCGCCCCATCCCGCTGCTCGAGCAGCTGGAAGACCTGGAGCAGGCCGCGCCGCTGGCCGCGCAGATGCTCGCGTCGCCGCCCATCCACGCGGCCATCGGCGGGGAGCTGGAGGTGATGCTGGGCTACTCCGACTCCTGCAAGCAGGTGGGCTACGTGACCAGTCAGGTGGCGCTGCGCAACGCCCAGCGCGCCCTGGCCGACGTGGCGGAGAAGGCCGGCATCACGCTCACCATATTCCACGGACGCGGCGGCGCCATCGGCCGAGGGGGCGGACCCTCGCACCGCGCCATCCGCGCGCAGCCCGAGCGCGCGCTGCGCGGACGCCTGCGCGTCACCGAGCAGGGCGAGACCATCAATGCCCGCTACGGCAGGCTAGAGATTGCCCAGCGCGACCTCGAGCAGGTGGTGAGCGCGGTGCTCCTGACCTCGCTCGACGAGCAGACGCCGGTGTCGCCCGCGGAGCTCTCGGCGCGCGACGCGCTGTTCGACGCGGCGTCGGAGAGCGCGCATGGCGCTTACCGCGCGCTGCTCGAAGACCCGGAGCGTCTGGCGCGCTACGCGCAGGCGGCCACGCCCATCAACGAGGTCACGGCGCTGCCCATCGGCTCGCGCCCGGCCTCGCGCAAGCAGGGCCTGTCGCTCGCGGACCTGCGCGCCATCCCGTGGGTGTTCTCCTGGAACCAGAGCCGGCACGGCCTGCCGGGCTGGTTCGGGCTCGGCTCGGGGCTGGAGGCGATCATCGCGCAGCACGGGGTCGACCGCGTGCGCGACCTGTACCGCAAGTCGCCTTTCTTCCGCGCGCTCATCAACAACGCGCAGCTGGCCCTGAGCCGCGCCGACATCGACGTGGCGGCCTGCTACGCGGAGCTCGCCGGCGAGGAGGGCAAGCAGCTGTTCCCGCTCATCCGCGGCGAGTGGGAGCGCACCGTGCGGTCCGTGCTGGGAGTCATCGACAAGCAGCAAATCCTGGGCAACCGCCCGCACCTGCTGTCCACGGTGAACCGCCGCAATCCGTACGTGGACGTGCTCAGTCACGCGCAGATCGAGCTGCGGCGCAGGCTCGCCGGCGCGCGCGACGACGGCGAGCGCGAGCAAATCCTCAGCTCGCTGTTCACCACCATCAACGGCATCGCCGCCGGCCTACAGACCGCAGGCTGAGCCACTCTCCCCAGAGGACAAAGCGCGAGAGTCACGTCCTCTCTCCCGCACCGCGGGAGAGAGACAGGCGCCCTAGGCGCCAGAGTGAGGGGCGTCTTGGCACGCCCACTCTCGCGCTTCGTAGGTAAGGCGCCAGAGTGAGGGGCGTCCTGGCACGCCCACTCTCGCGCTTCGTAGGTAACGAAAAAGCAGGCGCCAGAGTGAGGGGCGGCTTGGCACGCCCACTCTCGCGCTTCGTAGGTAACGAAGAAGGGCGTGCCAAGACGTCCCTCACCCTGGCGACCTAGGGTCGCCTGTCCCTCTCCCGCTCTGCGGGAGAGGGGACGTGACTCTCGCGCGCTACCGGTGGAGGGGGTGTAGCGATTGGCTGCAGCCGGTGACTTGGTCTCGTCCGATTCCTCGGGTTGGGGCAATATGCTTCACGCATGCCTTCCACCGAACGCCCGCCGTCGCACCCGCCGCTCGACCCCAAGGCCGCCCACCTGGGCACGGGGGTCGAGGCGATCAAGCGCGACTTCCTCGCCAACCTCTATACCCGGCTGGCGAAGTTCCCGGCCGTGGCCACGCGCAACGACTACTACCGCGCGCTCGCCTACACGGTGCGAGACCGGCTGCTGGCGCGCTGGATCGACACCGCGCAAGCGTACTTCCACGACGCCAGCCGCACGGTCGCGTACTTGTCGGCGGAGTTCCTGATTGGCCCGCAGCTCGGCTCGAACCTGCTCTACCTCGGCATGACCGAGGACGTGCGCAAGGCGATGGCCAGCCTCGACGTGGACCTCGAAGAGCTGCTCGAGCACGAGGAAGAGCCGGGCCTTGGCAACGGCGGCCTGGGGCGCCTCGCCGCTTGCTACATGGACTCCCTGGCCACGCTGCAGATCCCCACCATCGGCTACGGCATCCGCTACGAGTTCGGCATCTTCGATCAGCAGATCCGCGACGGCTGGCAGCTCGAGGTCACGGACAAGTGGCTGCGCCTCGGCAACCCGTGGGAGATCCCGCGCTACGACATTGAGCACATGGTGAAGCTCGGCGGCCACACGGAGGGCTACACGGATGCGCGCGGGCGCTACCGCGTGCGCTGGGTGCCCGAGCGCGTGGTGAAGGGGCACTGCTACGACACGCCCGTGCTCGGCTACGGCGTGAAGAACGCCAACATGCTGCGGCTGTGGGAGGCCACCGCGTGCGAGTCGTTCGACTTCCAGGCGTTCAACGTGGGCGACTACCTGCGCGCAGTGCAGGAGAAGATGGTGAGCGAGAACCTCACCAAGGTGCTGTATCCCAACGACGAGCCGGAGGCGGGCAAGATCCTGCGGCTGGAGCAGCAGTACTTCTTCGTGTCCTGCTCGCTGCAGGACATGGTGCGCATCTACCTGCAGCGCGCCAAGAGCCTGCACGGCTTCCAGGACAAGTACGCCATCCAGCTCAACGACACGCACCCGGCGCTGGCCATCCCGGAGCTGATGCGGCTCGCCATCGACGAGTACGATCTGAGCTGGGAAGAAGCGTGGGACATCACCACCAAGACCTTCGGCTACACCAACCACACGCTCCTGCCGGAAGCGCTGGAGGCGTGGTCGCTCCCGCTGTTCAAGCGCGTGCTGCCGCGGCACCTGGAGATCGTCTACGAGATCAACCGGCGCTTCCTCGACGAGGCGCGCTTCGTGCTGCGCGACGAGTCGCGGCTGGCGCGGCTGTCGCTGATCGACGAGCACGGCGACAAGCGCGTGCGCATGGCCAACCTCGCCTGCGTGGGCAGCCACGCCATCAACGGCGTGGCCGCGCTGCACACCGAGCTGCTCAAGCAGACCGTGCTCGACGACTTCTACGCGCTCTGGCCGCAGAAGTTCAGCAACAAGACCAACGGCGTGACCCCGCGCCGCTTCATGATGCTGTCCAATCCGCCGCTGACCAAGCTCATCACCAAGTCCATCGGCGACAAGTGGCCGCGCGAGCTGACGCAGCTCGCGCGCCTCGAGCCGCTCGCCAACGACGCGGGCTTCCGCGAGGAGTGGGCCAAGGCGAAGCACACCAACAAGGTGGCGCTGGCGCGGCACCTGTCGCGGCTGCACGGCGTGGTGCTCGACCCGAACACGCTGTTCGACGTGCAGGTCAAGCGCATCCACGAGTACAAGCGCCAGCACCTCAACGTGCTGCACGTCATCGCGATGTACCAGGGCATCAAGACCGGCCAGAACCCCTCGCCCACGCCGCGCACAGTGTTCTTCGGCGGCAAGGCGGCGCCCGGCTACTGGCTGGCCAAGCTGGTGATCAAGCTGATCCACTCGGTGGCCGAGGTGGTCAACCACGACAAAGCCACGCGCGACCTGCTCAAGGTGGTGTTCATCCCGGACTTCAACGTGAAGGTCGCCCAGCACGTGTATCCGGCGGCCGAGCTGTCCGAGCAGATCTCCACGGCCGGCAAGGAGGCCTCGGGCACCGGCAACATGAAGTTCCAGATGAACGGCGCGCTCACCATCGGCACGCTGGACGGCGCCAACATCGAGATCCGCGAGGAAGTCGGGGCGGACAACTTCTTCCTGTTCGGCCTGACCACGCAGGAGGTGCACGACGCGCGCGCCAACGGCTACGACCCGCGCGCCGTGTACGAGGCGCAGCCGCAGCTGCGCGAAGTGATCGACTTGCTGTCGAGCGGCTACTTCTCGCGCGGCGACAAGGCACTGTTCGAGCCCATCGTCGGCCGCCTCCTCGACCGCGACGACTACATGCTGATGGCCGACTTCGCGTCGTACATCGCGGCGCAGGACGCAGTGTCGCGCGCCTACCAGGACCGGGAACGCTGGACGCGCATGTCGATCATCAACAGCGCGCGCAGCGGGAAGTTCTCGTCCGATCGCTCGATTCAGGAGTACTGCGACGAGATCTGGCGGGTGAAGCCGGTGGACGTCGAGAACAAGTGAGGCGACGCGCGTCGTCTTCCGCGGCGCGCGTCATACTCGGCTGATGAAAGTCAGCTGGCCGTGGCCCGAGCGCAACAAAGGTCCCATCCTCGACGTGCTGCGCGAGGTGTTGCCCGCACGCGGGACCATGCTGGAGCTCGCCAGCGGGTCCGGGCAGCACACGGCCTTCTTCGCGGCCGAGCTGCCGGGCATCACCATCCAACCGAGCGAGCACGACCCGGCGCTGCGCGCCAGCATCCTCGCGTACCAGGCCGAGGCAGGGGCCAACTTCATGCCGCCGGTCGCCATCGACGTGGAGGCCGCAGACTGGGGCGTGGGCAGGTTCGACGCGGTGTTCTGCGCCAACCTCATCCACATCGCGCCGTGGTCCGCCGCGGAAGGCCTGATCGCCGGCGCGGCGCGTCACCTCGCGCAGCCCGGGCTGCTGGTGCTCTACGGCCCGTACAAGATCGACGGCGCGCACACGGCCGAGAGCAACGCCGCCTTCGACCAGAGCCTGCGCGCGCGCGACCCGCGCTGGGGCGTGCGCGACCTGAAAGACGTCATCGCGCTGGCCGAGCGAGCCGGGCTGCGCTTTCAGAGGCGCGTGAGCATGCCGGCCAACAACCAGTGTCTGGTGTTCGAGCGCGCTGCAGCCAACGCGTCCGGCTAGGCCGCGCGCTCGCTGACCTCGTCGGTCCACACGCGGAAGCTCTGCAGCTGCGTGGTGCCAAAGCTGGTGCTCAGCGCGACGTCCGCGGCGTCGCGTCCGCGCGCGATCAGCACGCGCCCGATGCGCGGCACGTGGTTGCGCGGGTCGAACGTGTACCACTGCCCGTCGAGGTACGCCTCGAACCACGCGGAGAAGTCCATGGGACCGGCGACGGGCACGCCGATGTCGCCCAGGTAGCCGGTGCAGTAACGCGCGGGGATGTTCAGGCAGCGACAGAGCGCAATGGCCAGGTGGGTGTAGTCGCGGCACACGCCCTTGCCCTCCTGCAGCGCCTCCATCGCGGTGCGCGTCGCGCGGGCCTGCTCGTAGCCGAACTTGATGTGCCCATGAACGTAGTCGCAGACCGCCTGCACCCTCGCCCATCCTTCCGGCGTGCTTCCGAACAGTTGCCAGGCGGTCTCCGACAAGAGATCCGTCTCGCAGTACCTGCTGCCGAGCAAGTACACCAGCGCGTCGTCGGGGAGGCTCTGCACGGGGACCTGGCGCGCGCTCGGGACCACCACGTCGGGGGCGCCGCTGTCGCGCACCACGGTGTCGGCCGAGATGGTGACGATGCCCGCGGGTGCGACGAACAGGTTGCACCAGTTGCCGAAGCCGTCGCGGTACGCGCGCACCGGCACCGACGGGGAGACGATCATGTGGTCTGGTCGAACGAGATCCGAGACGCGGGAGTAGTGGACGTTGAGGGTGACGACCATCGGGGTCGGCTGGGGACACTGATAGGTCAGCTCGTAGCCGACGCGAATGTGCATGCGCTTCCTGGCGTGGCTGCGCGGCGCTGCGTGGTTGCAGCGCATGCAGCTCGCGCATCAGGCGAATAGCACGCGCAGGCGCACCTCCGCTCGCGCTCACGCACACTCAGCTCGCGACGTCGGCGTAGGCGCGCTCCAGATCGCGCGCGAGCCGGTCGGCCCATTGTTTCACGCCGGCTTCGTCGGCGAGCAGATCCTGCCGCACCTCGATTTCCACATGAAGAATCCCCCGCTTTTCACCGTGCGTGGGCACGGTGTAGTCGGAGAGGTCGCCCAGCGCGTACGGCTCGTTGTCGCCCACCACCAGGGTCGAGTCGTCGCGCAGCCGGGCCAGCAGCGCGCGGGCCAGGCGGTGATCGCGGTTGTACAGGACGCCCGCATGCCAGGCGCGCGCGTCTTCCATGTACACCGGCGTGAAGCTGTGCAGCGAGATGAGCACGGCCTCGCGCCCGCTCTCCTTTCGCCGGTCGAGCTCTGCGCGGATGCAGTCCTGGTACGGCCAGAACACCTCGCGCTGGCGCGCCTCGACCTGCGCCGGCGTGAGGTCGAGGTTGCCGGGAATGTCGGTGCGCTCGCTGCGCGGCGTTATCGACGACGGCACACCCGGGGGGCGGTTGGGATCGATGACCAGGCGTGAGTAGTTGGTCAGGACCAGGAACGCATCGAGCCGCTCCGACACCGCGCGCGCGAGCGCGGTGATGCCGAGGTCGTAGGCGATGTGCCGCGTCAGCTCGGACGCAGACACGCCGAGGTCGCCGAGCGCGCGCGGGATCTGCCGGCCGGCGTGATCGCCGGTGAGCACGAAGCGCGCGCTGCCTTCGGGGCGCACCACCTCGAAGGGGGGCGGATCGTCGGGTCCGAGCAGGCGCTCGCTGGGTTCGCTCGTCATGCGCTAGAAGTTGGCCTTGATGCCCACGTGCGTCCAGCGGGGGGCGTTGGGCCGCGCGCCGAAGGGGCGGCGCGACACGATGTACTGCCGGTCGAACAGGTTCTGGATGTTGGCGTAGAGCGAGAGCGGGCCCCAGATCTTGGCGTAGCCGGCGAGGTCGAAGATCACCTGCTCGTCGGTGGTGAACGCCGGCACGTAGCGGCCGTGGCCGGGCAGCTCGCGCATCTTGCCCACGTACGTGAGCGCCAGGTTCACGCCCGCGCGCGGGTGCTCGACGCCGGCCTGCGCGCGCAGCTGATGCTTGGGCACGTAGGGCAGCTCGTCGGCGCGCTGCACGTTGCCGAAGATGGGATCCTGACTGCGGAAGTCTTCCAGGAACTCGGCCTCGGTGAACGTGTAGGCGAGCGCGAGCGGCAGCACCACCTTGCGTCCGGCCGGGATCTCGTGCTCGGCGAGCAGCTCGAGGCCGTAGATGCGCGCCTTGCCGGCGTCGTACTGCGCGTCGACCATCTGGTCGGTGCAGCCGCTGGAGGCGGAGCAGTAGTCAGTAAGGTTGCGGTAGTCGTTGTAGAAGCCCACCGCCTCCACGCGCTGCGCGCCCTCGCTGAAGCGAAAGCCCGCTTCGTAGTTGATGCTCTTCTCGGGCTTGATCTTCTTGCCGCCGCCCGCGGCGCTGCCCTCTTCGCCGCTGCTGCTGCCGGGCGGTGGCGGACTGAAGCCCTCGTACACGCCGGCCAGCATGCCGAGCCCGCGCCAGATGCCCCAGTACGCGCCCACGCCGGGCAGCACCGCGTGGCCAAAGTCCTTGCTGGTGCTGCGCGTGAGGTGGTCGTCCGAGACCATGCGATACAGCTCGGTGCGGATGCCGGGGGTGAGCGTGAGCGTCTTCCAGGTGACGGCCCAGGCCGCGTGCAGCGCCACCGAGTGCGTGTACTCGAGGTTGAACGCGGTCACCTCCGTGCCCACGCCCGACGGGTACAGCTCCGTCCCGTCGACGCGGAACGCATCCTGGCTGTGCTTGCGATCGATGGCGTCGTAGTGATAGCGGACTCCCGCCTCCAGCTTGTGCTGAAGCGCGCCGGTCTGCTTGGACCAGCGCAGGCGCGAGTCCACGCCCTGCGAGGTGAACGTGCGGTCGTTGGGGCCAATCATCAGCGACGGCGTGGTGGCCGCGTTCGGGAGCCTGCCGCGCAAGGTGTCGAGCAGCACCGGGTTGCGGTTGCTGCTCGGGTGGGTGAGCACGTCGAACAGCGCGTCCGTGTTGTCGAACTCGTTGACCTTGCGCCAGATGCGCCAGTAGCTGTGGCGATAGACGTTGGTGGTGAGAGTCAGGTCCGGCGACGCCTCCAGCACGTGCGTCAGCACGATGGACGCGCGGTGGTTCTTCATGCGGTCGAGCTGGCTGACCGGGTAGCGCTGGTTGGGGTTGGCGCGGAAGTCGGCGTCGGTCAGGCCGAGGTAGCTCTCGTTCGAGATCTCGTCGGAGTAGGTGAGCTTGAGCTTGAACAGGTTGTGGACGTCCGCGTGCGGCGCGGGATCGTACTGCGCCTTGACCATCCACTCGTTCTTGCTGAAGCCGGTGTCGCGGTCGTCGAGCAGCTCCTTGAAGCCGTGGGTCTGCAGCCGCGCGCCCTCGACGAGGAAGCCGAAGTTCTCCACCGTGGTGCCCGCGTACACGTGCGCCTTGCCGTAGCCGTACTGGCCGGCCGCGATGTCGGCCATCGCCGCGGTGCGCCTGGGGATGGGCCGGGTCTGCAGATCGATGGCGCCCGCCACCGTCTGCGGGCCGTGGCTGATGGCCGCCGGGCCCTTGATGACGGTGACCTTGGTCATGCGCAGAAACAGCGGGAAGTAGTAAGCCGCGGGCGCCGAGTAAGGTGCCGGGCCGAACAGGACGCCGTCCTCGAGTAAGGTGACCTTCTTACTCCGGTCCGGGTTCACGCCGCGCAGGCCGATGTTGGGCCGCAGGCCCATGCCGTCTTCGGTGCGCACGTACAGACCGGGCGTCGACAAGAGCGCCTGGGTGGCGTCGTCGTACTTGAAGCGGTCCAGCTGCTTCTCGCCGATCACGTGCGCCGAGCCACCGGTGCGCGAGAGCCGCGTGCCCACCACGATCACGTCGATGGGCGCCTCTGGCGGCTGCGGTGCGGGGGTCAGCAGCGGGCCCGGTGCGGCAAGCGGTGGCAGCGTGACCTCGGGCAGCGGACCGGGCGGCACCGGCTCCGAAGGCGGCGGCTCGGCGG
>JADMIO011135788.1_pt1 | contig 37312 bp, 40 predicted proteins | sample 8958161 | NCBI WGS metagenome assembly JADMIO01 (sample SAMN16585339, study PRJNA669376) | soil metagenome | isolation source: Crop rotation soil | place: USA: Cullars Rotation, Alabama | collected 2011 | reverse complement strand
CCGTTGTGAATTGTGCTTGCACGAACTCCGCGGCTTCTGAAAAAACAGCTTCTTCGAACGTTACTCCTCCGTCAAAAATCACGTCAGCGAAATTTGCAAAGGATGCAAAATGCACACTCTCGAAAACAGCGTCACCGCGGAATCTTTGGCGACGGAAGAACGCTTTCGAGTGAAACGTAGCTCCATAAAAAGAGATGTCGGCGTTGAACGAAGTCTGATTAAAATCCGTTGTTTCCTCGAATATTACGTCCGTGCAGGTCACTTCCTTTTCGAAAAGCGCAGCGCGAAAGAGCGCAGAGCCTTTGAAAATTGCCGTGTGGAAATCTGCCTTTCCGTGGAATTGGGTTCCGATGAAAACTGCGGTTCCAGGGAAGAGAAATCCAGAAAAAGACACGTCCCCCCCGAAACTCTGAGATTCGAAATCTGCTGTTGCATCTGAGAACCACTGTGTAGTGGCCTCCTCATCGCCCTCCTGCTCCTCACTGCCGCTGTCATTGCTGACCCATTTCCCCAAAGCCTCCAGATGGGCCCTTTGAGTAAGCATCTTCTCTGCCCAGGCGTTCCATTCGTCCTTACCAAGCTCGTACAACGCCAAAGTCTCGTCTTTCGTCACACCACTTCCCGATCTGATTGGTTCTTTCTACAAAACCTCAAACTCTATAGTTCGTGCGCAACTAGATCTACCTTGGTTAAGGACTGAGCTGGGAGCGACGGAAAGATTTGGTCAGTCAAAAAATTCTCTTGAGGCCGGCCGAAACGAGTTATCCACTATAGCTATAGGACAACTTGATTCTATAGAACAAAAAAGAAAAATCGCTTAGCGAGGGCACGCATAAGCGATTGTTTTAATGGTACTTCTGGCGCGCCCGGCAGGATTCGAACCCACGACCCCTTGGTTCGTAGCCAAGTACTCTATCCAACTGAGCTACGGGCGCTTGAACTGATCAATTTCTGCTTTCGTGAACTACCGCGAAATTATATCAGACTGATAGAGAGCAAAGTCAAAGAACTCGAACACGCAGAGATAACACTCCTCTAATTTTCAGGATCCGGACCGGAGATCCGGGAATCCAGAAACTTCTTCCCGCTTGCGCCTACGCTGTCGTAAACATACCATGGAAGTATTCAGACCCTCCCTTCACTCTCTCCCTAAGCGAAAAGGAGAACATCATGCAATTCATCATCTCAGGAAGCCACGGAACAGACGACCCCACGATGGCAACGCTGCCATTTATGGCAGCCAAGGTGGCGCACGAACAAGGCCATGATGTAATTCTTTTTCTCTGGAATGAAGCCGTGACGCTTGCCCGCCCGGGCATTGGAGACAATGTAATCGGGGTGAATCTGACGCCCTTAAAGGACCTTTTGACCGCCATTCAGGCGGCGAATATTCCGATATGGGTGTGCGGGGCGTGCGCGGTAGCGAGAAAGGTTGAGCAATCGGATCTCGTACAAGGAGCCGTGATCAAGACAATGGGGGATTACATCAAGGCCGTGGCCGAGCGCGAGAAAAACGTCGCTTTCTGAGAACTGTCGGTTCCTGCTGCTGGTCAGGAGCAAATAGGGGAGTATGCTTACGACAAGATGTTTATTGCCCAGGTATAAGCACCGCCGCACCCGTCAGATTCCCATTCCTCAGATTTTCCAACGCCGCGTTGGCCTGGCTCAAGGGATAGAGCTCGGTGGTTACTTTGACTGGCACGCGAGGCGCCAGGGCGAGAAACTCTTCGGCATCCTTGCGGGTGAGATTGGCGACCGAGACCAGACGTTTTTCCCGCCACAGAATGTCATAGGGAAACGAGGGGATATCACTCATGTGGATACCTCCACAGACGACAATTCCACCCGGGCGAATTGCGCGCAGCGCGACGGGCACCAAGGCCCCCAGGGGCGCGAAGATTATTGCCGCGTCGAGCTCTTCAGGTGGCGTAACATCCGAATCGCCAGCCCATGCAGCGCCCATTCGTGTCGCAAACTCCTGGGCGGCTTTATCGCCGCGCCGGGTAAACGCGAACAGCTTTTTTCCCTGATGACGCAGGATCTGCGCCACGATATGTGCTGCGGCGCCAAAACCATAAATGCCGACGCGTTCGGCATCACCGGTCATCTTGAGTGCTCGGTAACCAATCAGTCCCGCGCATAACAGCGGAGCCGCCTCGGCATCGTTATAAGCTTCGGGGATTCTGAAGCAATAGCGCGCATCGGCGACTGTATACTCCGCATAGCCCCCGTCTATCTGATAACCCGTGAATTTCGCATTTACGCACAGATTCTCGTGACCGCTCAGGCAATATCGGCAATGGCCGCAAGTCCAGCCCAGCCAGGGGATGCCCACTCTCTCCCCGATAGAAAAATTGTGAACATTTGTTCCACAGGCTGACACACGCCCGACAATTTCATGACCCGGAACAATCGGCAGTTTCGGATCGGGCAACTCGCCATCGACCACATGCAAATCGGTGCGGCACACAGCGCAAGCAGCTATCTTGACCAATATTTGATCCGGCCCTGGCTCCGGGAGTGCGGTGCGGCGCATCTGCAGCCTTTTCCCCGGCGCATCCAGCACCATTGCGTGCATGGAATGATCTGTCTTAGCGATGGCGGATTTCATCTCAGGTATGAGTTGAGGACTATCAGTTGAGGACTATCAGTTGATGACTATTGCTTAGCCAGGTCCTCGATTGTCAGGCATTGTCATCGATACCACGAGGCGGTACAAGCAGGCGGCCGCTGAGTCCTGCAGCAGTATATTCATCCAGTACCGTCCGGGCGGCTGCTTGCAGCCCCTCCGGTTTGCATAAGGCAACGCATGCGCCGCCAAATCCTGCTCCGGTCAAGCGGGCGCCATATACATCGGGATGCGCCTGCAGCAACGCCACGAGGCGATCGAGCTCCGGTGTGGAGACCTCGTAGTCATCGCGCAGGCTGGCGTGGGAAGCATTCATCAGCATGCCGAATTCCTCTGCGCTGGTACAGTTGATCGCACGCAGCACGCGCGAATTTTCGCTAACCACATGGCGCGCCCGACGTCTTAACGGCTCGGGGAGGCTGTCTGTTTCCGAGATGTCGCGAACGTCTCGAAGCGAGGGTACCCCAAGGCGTCGTGCCGCCTCTTCGCATTCGGCCCGCCGCTCGTTGTAGCCGCTTCCCGCCAGGGTACGGGCCACGCCAGAGTCGAGTACCAGAACAGCCGAATCCGGCGGCAGTGGGACAAGTCTTCGCTCCAGCGTGCGCGTATCAAGGAATAGGGCTTCCCTGGTTCCCGCCAGACTGGACGCCATCTGATCCATGATTCCGCAGCGCACGCCGGCGTATTCGATTTCCGCGCGCTGCGCGAGCTGTGCTATGCGCAAGTCATCAAGCGGGCCTCCTGCCAAGGCGCGCAATGCTCTGAGCGTGGCAACCTCGAGCGCCGCGCTGGAGGAAAGGCCAACTCCCATGGGTACGTCTGACTGGACATGGATATCCAATGATCCAGTCTCGATGCCCTGAGCACGGGCTTCCATGAGGCATCCATATACATAAGCCGCAAAATGTTCTGCTGGAGGCTCAGCCAGGGTGAAGCGCGCCATGCTGTCGAGCATGTCGGAATACAGCGCATACTCACCCCGGCCATTACGGCTCATGCTGACGCTCGTCTTCTGTTCGATTGCGATCGGCAGCACATAACCATCGTTGTAATCGGTATGCTCGCCCAGCAAATTGACGCGGCCGGGCGCTTGCCCGGCTGCCTCGGGCATGCCTCCAAACACTGCCTCAAAACTGCTCACAGGCTCGTCCTCACAGACTCGCCTTGAAAGAATTAGCCATCTCCCGGCCCCTTGTAGCTTGTAGCCTCGTATAGGCCCGCATAGCCGACGAACAGCGAAATCGGAAAAGCGTTCACTCGGCGGCCCTCATTCAATGGTTACCTCCACCTGTTGCAACTCGCGCGCCTTGTCTTCAGGCAGCACATCCATCGCAAAAAATCCCGCTGCAATCTCCGTTCCAGCCAGATATTTGAGCCGATCGCGCGTGCGGTAGGGAGGATAGAATTCAGCGTGTAGATGAGATTCAGGGTGAGGCTCACCGTCAGTGGGCGCCTGATACCATGCCATTAAATAGGGAAAGGAACGCTGCCATAAACCATCATATTTCAGCAGGACGGTTTTCAGGGCGCGCGCCAGATCGGCGCGCTGCTCCAGGTTGAGCCGCACGAAGCTTTCGACCGGCTCGATCGGAGCAACCCACACTTCATAGGGATAGCGTGCGCATACCGGGACGAAGGCCACGGCGTGGGGACCTTCGTAGATCATCCGCACACCCATGGTGCGTTCGTCGGCGATAAGATCCTGCAACACCCCCCGGCCTTTCCGTTGATGATACAGCCGCGCTTCATATTGCATCTTCGCCGGCACTGGGGGCACAACCGGATAGGCGTAAATCTGCCCGTGAGGATGATGAATGGTCACGCCGACCTCCGCTCCGCGATTCTCGAACGGCAACACATAGGCGATTTCCTCGCGCTGCCCCAGCTTTTGAGTGCGGTCGGCCCACACTTGCAGCAGCAAATCAATGTGAGCAAGCGGAAGTGTGCCCAGTGATGCCTTCGGATCCTTTGTGAACACAACCACGTCGCATTGCCCTGTAGCCGGGGCGCTCGGTACGATCAGCGAAGGGGGTTCTGTGCTCGATGGGGTGAGAGAGGGAAAGCGGTTATCGAACACGGCAACATCCCAATCTCCGCCCGGCACCTCGGTGGGATGAAGGGGATCGGTAGTTATCCCTAACGGGTTGAATTCAGGCGGCGGCAGAAACGTGCGGCCTTGCCGATATGCCGCGTAAGTAACCCATTCTCCCCTCAGAGGGTTCCAGCGTAAATGGGGACTTCCATTCAGCGGTTCGGTAAACGGGCTTGGTGCATTGATGCGCGAGTCGATCGGCTGGCGGGAATATAGAGTGAGCTGCCGCCCATCTGGTTTTCTGAGATCGAGTGCATACATCAAACGCCTCCAGGTATATGCGTGCGTGACATGCGCATCACCTTCGCAATATACTCGATGGGAATCTTTGGCGTACGATCCGCACATAACAAGCCGTTTGCTTCCTGGAAGGTATCGGCGAACTGGGTATAGCAGAAGCCGCTGAAGAGCGGTAAATGAATTACTGCGTGTATCAGATCGCCAAACATCCGTGCGAACTCGTCGCCGTCTTTCGCTACGGTGTAGCCCCAGGTCTGCCGGACGCCCTCCTCGGGGCACTTGGCGAATGCGATACCTCCAAACTCCGTCAGCATGATCGGCTGGCCCCGATGCGGATAGCCATCCAGAGTCAAAAGCCTTCCCCCTGGCCTCCGGCGGTCAAACAACTGCTCGGGTTTAATCTCGGCCCCGTAGCGCTGGCGCAGGTGCTCCACGTTAGCCTCATAATCGTGAATACCGATAATATCCGTGGCGCTGCTTTCCCAGCCGTCATTCCCAATCACAGGGCGGGTGGCGTCCAGCGTCTTCGTCAGGTGATATAGCGCTTCGACGGCATGACGCTGCTTGCCTATTGCAGCGAGCTCCGGGACTCCCCATGATTCGTTGAAGGGAACCCAGACAATAACGCAGGGATGGCTATAGTCGCGCTCGATCGCTTCCGTCCACTCACGCACCATCCTCTTGATAGCACTGCGCGTAAAGCGATAGGCCGAAGGCATTTCCTCCCACACCATGAGTCCCAGCTTATCCGCCCAGTACAGATAGCGAGGATCTTCTACCTTCTGATGCTTGCGCACCCCATTAAAACCCATTGCTTTCACAAGCTCCACGTCTCGCCTTAGCGCATCATCATCAGGCGCAGCAAGCAGGGTTTCAGGCCAGTAGCCCTGGTCAAGCACAAGCTTGAGCGTATATGGCCGGCCGTTAAGCATGAACCGGTCGCGAAGAATGTGCACTGACCGCATTGCGGTATATGAGGTGAATTCGTCCACCACCTCTTCGCCTCGCATGAGCTGAACGGTCGCATCAATCAAGGTCGGCCGCTCCGGGCTCCATAGCAACTCGTTGCGATAGTCGTCGATGCCAGGGTCGGATAAAACGATAATGCGATCCACTTCCCGGTCCACCACACGATAGCGGTCACGCGCAAGCAGCCGTTCGCCATGGCGCAGGGTGACGTCCACGTTAAGATCGTTGGCCATCTCCCCGATGATCCGCGCTTCAAAACCGATGGCATAGGTTTCGACCTGGGGAGTCCACCGGATCTTTTCGATATAATTGTCCGGCACCTGCTCAAACCAGACTGTCTGCCAGATGCCCGTGGTTCTGGGGTACCAGATGGCATGCGGCTCCAGTTGCCAATCCTGCTTGCCGCGGGGCTTGGCCAGCTCATGAGGATCGTCTTCCACATGCACGGTCACAGTCTGCTTACCCGACGGCTCGAGCATGTGCGTGATATCAGCCCAGAAAGGCGTGTGGCCACCCTCATGGGTAACAGCCAGGCAGCCGTTTATCCAGACCCTCGCGCTGTAATCGACCGCCCCGAAACGCAGGATTACCCGTCCGGAAAGGAGCTTGCAATCAAAGTCCCGCTGATACCAGCACCAGGGATGAAAGCCCCGGTCACCGATACCGCTCGCCCTGGATTCAGGCGGAAACGGTACCGTGATTTCCATTGGCCAGGATTTTATTTGGTTCGGTTGGGCGTACTCGCGCGCGTCGTCATAGCAAAAACGCCAGATGCCGTTGAGTGAAGTCCAATTCGAGCGCTGCATCTGGGGCCGGGGATAGGCGAACTCCAATGGACTTCTCCTTTTGAAAGGGTTACTGCCATGCTCGACAGACACCGCTCAGCTCAGCCACACTGCATTTGAGCCGTGGTTTACGCGAATGATGCCTCGGCGATAGCCACCGGACAATCATTGGTTGAAAGAAGATAGCGAGTCAAACGTCAGAAACGTGGTGTATTCCGACGTTTCAGGTTATGGCGGAGAGAGAGGGATTCGAACCCTCGATAAGCCTTTTGAGCCTATACTCCCTTAGCAGGGGAGCGCCTTCGACCACTCGGCCATCTCTCCACAATCCCGCATTAGAATAGCTGTTTACCCCTTCCCGGTCAAACGATCAACATCCGGGCTGATGATGCGCTTGGTGCAAGCGCAAACCGTCAGGAAACCTGATCCAGTTCAAATATCTTGTGCAACACGCGCACCGCAAGTTCCATGTATTTCTCATCCACCACCACCGAAATTTTTATTTCAGAAGTGGAAATCATCTGAATATTGATGCCTTCTTCCGCCAGCGCGCGAAACATTTTACTGGCGATACCGACATGCGAGCGCATCCCTACCCCGACCACGGATACTTTGGCTATTCTCTCGCCGCCGATCACACCACGTGCGCCAATGTGTGGTTGGACCTGGTTCTTCAGAATATCCATGGTTCGCGCAAATTCGCTACGATTGATGGTAAACGAAAAGTCGGTCATGCCGTCATGGCCGACATTCTGGATAATCATATCCACATCGATGTTCGCGTCCGCAACCGGACCAAGAATCTGATAAGCAATACCAGGCCGATCCGGCACGCCCAGCACGGTAATCTTGGCCTCGTCACGATTGAATGCGATACCCGAAATGATCGCGCGTTCCATGTTCCCTTCCTCGAAAGTAATAAGAGTGCCTTGGCCTTCTTCTTCGAAACTGGACAACACCCTTAATTTAACTTTATATTTTCCCGCGAATTCGACCGAACGGATTTGCAATACCTTGGAACCCAGGCTCGCCATTTCGAGCATTTCCTCGAAAGTAATCGCCGAGAGTTTGCGGGCTTCCGGCACGATGCGCGGGTCGGTCGTATAGACGCCATCCACGTCGGTATAAATCTGGCATTCATCGGCCCCAAGCGCAGCCGCCAACGCAACAGCGGTCGTATCGGACCCACCGCGGCCCAGCGTTGTAATGTCGCCGACCTCGTCCACGCCCTGAAACCCCGCCACCGCCACCACATACCCGGCATCGAGATCGGAACGTATTTTATCCTCATCAATTTTCAGGATACGTGCTTTGGTATATGCACTGTCGGTGAGTATACGAACCTGCGGACCTGTATAACTTTTCGCCTTGATACCCAGGTCCATCAGTGCCATCGACAGCAGAGCGACAGAAACCTGTTCACCTGTTGAAACCATGACATCGAGCTCGCGAGGGGCGGGATGCACCTGGAATTCCCGGGCAAGCGCAATCAGCCGATTCGTTTCACCGCTCATGGCGGAAACCACCACCACGATCTGATGGCCACGAGATTGAAATCTGGCTATGCGACGAGCGACATTTTTTATGCGCTCGGTGCTGCCCACCGATGTACCACCGTATTTCTGAACAATAAGAGTCACGATTACCGTACTTTCTTCTACACTCAGAATATAGACTTTAAGCAGGCAAACGTTCCCAACCTAGGATCGACCTGCTCCTTGCGCTGGAAAGACTGGCCATGAGAATGCGGATACCAAAAGAACTAACGTTAGCCGTAATTCTACCTCATTAATGAGGAAAACCAGGAAACCGCTGAACATAACCTTCTAAAAAAGATTAGCAGCGCCACCGCGTAGTTCAGGGCGATGGCTGAGCTGAATTTGAATCGCCGGAATCAGGTGATAATCATCACGTGAAAATGCAGGAAATCGGCGGGAATACCTGTGAGGGCGTGCTGACGGCCGCGCCTTTGTGCACATCAAGGGTGCTGCGGTCTTTTCGAGTTATGCAATCTGATAAATGGGTCGCCTGGGAGCCGATATGACAAAAGTTCTTCGAGAGTCCCTTGCCCGCATTTGCAATACTTGCCAAAAGTCCCCCACCGCATATTGAAAATACTTGCATAGAATAATAAAACAAATTAAATTTATGTACGTGCAATAATCTCATAACATAACCCCAACCATAAACTCAACCATACTCACTTTGAGAGCCTGACTCATGAAACTCTTTGAAGAAATATCAAATCCTCGTGAAATTCGGCGCAAACTTGGCCTCAACCAGCACGATTTCTGGAGCAAGGTCGGCGTTACCCAAAGCGGCGGCTCCCGTTATGAGAGCGGGCGAAATATGCCTCGGCCAGTGAGAGAGCTTGTACGGCTGGTGCATGTCGAGCATGTTGACCTGACAAAGATAAAAAAGGATGACCTGATGGTCGCGGCACTGCTTAAAAGCCAGGATCCCGATCGATACAAGACTCTGAAGAAGCAGGCGAAACAAAATAAATAATGCTGGCGATTCAGGCTGCGGGCAGCGGTGTTATCGGATGGCTTGATGATAACGCTGTGAAGCCATGCGCGGACGAATATACCCGGGCGAAAGAATATGACTGGGGCAGATCAGGGATTAACTCACGATTAATTCATGGATTGAGTTTGACGGGGAGCCCCAGAGCCTGGATTTGTGCCTGAAATCCATCCATCCACTCTGGACTGACCTTTGTCAGCCTTGCCGCCTCCGGTTGCATTGAGGGGCGTGCAAGTCCATATAGCAGCACGCCCTTAAGGGGCACGCCTTCCCGCAAAAATTCCTCTAAAAATTTCAGATAAGCGTCGGACTCCGCCTGAACAGGCGGCGCTCCGTCTATTTGAAATACACAGGTTTGCAGCCAGGTAGGGCATAGCGACGCGGCCAACCGCAGGTTTTCCCGCATCTGCCGCAAGCTCATTCTCGTACTGTTGATCAATTGCCTCCCCTCACGGGTAACGCTGTCCAGCTTGAACCAGACTTCACCATTAAGCTCTGACATTCGCCGCAATCCCGACTGCACACCTGACCGATCGATCAGGCTCCCGTTGGTAATCAGTACCAGCTTAAGCTCGATGGGCAAATCGTAATCGGCCTTAACATTTCCGATCAGTTCAATCACCTGTTCAAATTCCCGTGCGCTAGTGGGTTCGCCGTTGCCAGATAGTGCGATGTCATTGACGCGCCTTGCTTCCGGCGCCACTTGAGCATGCATGAAATCGCTGTGTAGAATTTCCAGCAAAAACGCCCGCAACTCTGCTTCCAGCTTGATCAGATCGATCGCAGGTGCTGTGCCGCGTTTAAGTTGGGGAACCTGGCAATAAATACAGCGCCAGTTGCAGGCGTTATTGGGATTCAGATTGATCCCGATGGAGACGCCGCCGGCACGCCGCGACACCACGGGGTAGATGTAGGTCATCCCCGCACTGTCACGGCTGTGGTCAGTGATATTCAGTAGTCTGGAAGTTTGCGGCAAATGTTACAATATTGTCGATGTTAATCACACGCAGGCTGGAATTCGACGCCGGCCACCGTATTCCTTCCCATACCAGCAAATGCCGTCACCTGCACGGCCATCGCTACGCTATCGAAATTACCTTGTCAGGTGACATTATTACCGAGACAGGCGTTGCCGAGCAAGGGATGGTGATGGATTATTCAGAGGTAAAACGTATTGCCAGCACTGTGCTGGTGGATAAATGGGATCACGCCTTTCTGGTATATTCGGAAGATGCCGTTGTACTGCAATTCCTGCAATCTCTTGAAAATCATAAAACAGTCGTGCTGGACATCCCGCCCACCGCGGAAAATCTTGCGTCTACCGCCTTTCGGATACTGGATTCGGCCTACCAGGACACCTACGGAAACCACCTCAGACTGGAACAAGTGCGCCTATTTGAAACACCCAACTGCTGGGCCGATGCGGTGCGAGAACAGGTATATGAAATTTCATCCGTATAGCATATTTACCAGTTGGCATTACCGGTTGGCATTTGAAGGCTCCCGCCTTTACGCCCGCCTCACTTTATGCCATTCTAATGCAAACTGAAAATTCAGGTTCAAATCCTTAAAATGAATGAGTTTCCGTCCATGTCAAACCAACCCGTTTTAAACCAACCTGTGCCCGATTTTGAGCTTCCGTCCACGCATAACAAGGCTTTCCGGTTATCAGCCGCTGCCGGTAAAAACCTGGTCATTTATTTTTATCCGAAGGACGATACGCCAGGGTGTACCACTGAGGGCCAGGATTTTCGAGATGCATACAAGGCGTTCACGCAATTCGACTGCGATATCGTTGGCATTTCACGCGACAACGTTAAATCGCATGAAAAATTCAAGATGAAAATGGACTTTCCCTTCGAATTATTGAGCGACACCGACGAATCCATCTGTAAATTGTTCGGCGTCATGAAGATGAAAAATATGTACGGCAAGCAGGTTCGAGGCATAGAGCGCAGCACTTTCGTACTCGATACGCAAGGGATATTGCGCAGGGAATGGCGTGGAGTCAAGATACCGGGTCATGTCCAGGAAGTATTGGAGTATGTGAAAACCCTGCCGAGAGAGCAACGTGGGGTCTAGAAAGCCTGCTTCTTCCCCCGCCTCTTCCGTGTCGACAGTTACCCGCTTGCGCACCGCTCCCAAATTGTTTGTACTGGACAGCAATGTCCTGATGCATGATCCCACGAGCCTGTTCCGTTTTCAGGAGCATGATGTTTACATCACCATGGTGACGCTCGAAGAGCTCGACAACAACAAGAAAGGGATGTCGGAAGTGGCGCGCAATGCACGCCAGACCAGCCGTTTTCTCGATGAAATCATCAGCAGCGCAATAAGCGATATCGACGAGGGAATCTCGCTCCAATCGCATGGCAACAAAAACGCCACCGGGAGGCTGTTCCTCCAGACCCAGGCTATCAGCAGTGTCCTGCCCATGCGGCTGGCGAGCGGCAGTGCCGACAACCAGATCATCGGCGTCGTCAAATTCCTGCACGAAACGTACCCGAACCGCACCGTCGCGCTGGTTTCCAAAGACATCAACATGCGTATCAAGGCTCGGGCGCTGGGGCTCGCGGCGGAGGATTATTTCAACGACAAGGTCCTCGAAGACACCGATCTTCTTTTTTCAGGAATACAGGAACTGCCCGCCGATTTCTGGGATAAACACGGCAAGGAAATGGAATCCTGGCAGGCATCCGGATACACCTTTTATCGCGTGCATGGCCCGTTATGCGCGAATTTCCTCGTCAATCAGTTCGTTTATCTGGAGCATGACAAGCCGTTCTATGCTTTGGTCAAGGAGCGTAGCGGCAAAACGGCAGTCCTGCAAACACTCAAGGACTACAGTCACCAAAAAAATAATGTGTGGGGCATTACCGCGCGCAACCGCGAGCAGAACTTCGCGCTGAATTTGCTGATGAATCCGGAAGTCGATTTCGTCACGTTATTGGGCCAGGCGGGCACAGGGAAGACTTTGCTCACGCTGGCGGCCGGTCTGATGCAGACCCTCGAACAAAAGGTCTATTCCGAAATCATCATGACTCGTGTCACGGTCCCGGTAGGCGAAGACATCGGTTTTTTACCCGGCACTGAAGAAGAAAAGATGACGCCATGGATGGGCGCCTTGGAAGACAATCTGGATGTACTGAACAAGACTGACGCTGAGGCAGGTGAGTGGGGACGCGCTGCGACCCGCGACCTGATCCGTTCCCGCATTAAAATAAAGTCACTGAATTTTATGCGGGGACGCACTTTTATCAATAAATTCCTGGTGATCGATGAGGCGCAAAACCTTACGCCCAAGCAGATGAAAACACTTATCACCCGCGCCGGCCCCGCTACTAAAGTGGTTTGCCTGGGTAATATCGCCCAAATAGATACTCCCTATTTGTCCGAAGGAAGTTCAGGTTTGACATACGTGGTAGACCGCTTCAAGGGGTGGAACCACAGCGGACACGTGACATTGCAACGCGGCGAGCGCTCCCGGCTGGCAGACTACGCCGCCGAGGTGCTATGACTGCCGAGATGGCACAACGATGAGGCTGCGACTGCCAACGGCTGGGTAGATGCCGAAGCCCCGAGGGTAGGTATTACGAAATCCCGGTCTCTAGTAGTGCCCCGACTTGGCGTAACTCTCGAACCGGGTGTACTCCCCCAGAAAAGTCAGATCAACCTTACCGATGGGGCCGTTACGTTGTTTGCCTATGATGATTTCCGCAATTCCCTTGTCTTGTGTCTCGGGATTGTAGACTTCATCCCGGTAGATAAAAAGAATCAGATCCGCATCCTGTTCGATGGCCCCGGATTCACGCAAATCGGACATGACCGGCCGCTTGTTAGGGCGTTGCTCCAGACTCCGGTTCAACTGGGATAACGCGACCACTGGAACATGCAATTCTTTCGCCAGGCTTTTTAGCGAACGTGAAATCTCCGAGATTTCGGTTGCCCGGTTTTCTCCCTGGCCACTGGCTGACATAAGCTGCAAATAATCCACTACGATCAGTCCCAGTTCGCCCCGCTGCCGATGCAGCCGTCGCGCCCGCGCCCGCAATTCCAGTGCATTCAATGCCGCACTTTCGTCTATGAAAAGAGGCGCATCGCTGAGCCTGCCCAAGGCATGAGTAAGCTTGGACCAATCCTCGTCCTGTAAACGACCGGTACGGACCTTGTGCTGATCCAGGCGGCCCACCGAGCCCAGCATACGCATGGCCAACTGCGCTCCACCCATTTCCATGCTGAATACGGCGACCGGCTTTTGAATATGAGTGCCACATGCTCGGCTATATTCAGCGAAAACGCCGTCTTGCCCATGGACGGCCTGCCGGCGATAATGACCAGATCCCCCGGCTGAAAGCCAGACGTTTTCTGATCGAGGTCAGGAAAGCCAGTGGCAATTCCGGTTACGTCGCTTGGATTGTCCTGGTTGTACAGTGTCTCGATGCGCTCGACGACTTGCTTCAGCAGCGGCTGGATGTCGACAAAGCCTTGCTTTCCCCTTGCACCGGCCTCGGCAATTTCGAACACCTTGGCTTCGGCTTCATCCAGAAGGTCAGCAGCCGAACGACCTGCGGGGGTATATGCGGAATCGGAAATTTCCGAGCCAACCTGGGCAAGCCTCCGCATGACCGACCGCTCGCGCACAATTTCCGCGTATCGCCGGATATTTGCCGCGGACGGGGTGTTTTGGGCCATTATCCCGATATAGGCAAGTCCTCCAACATTCTGCAGTTCAGCCGATATTTCGAGCGATTCGGCTACAGTTACCACGTCTGCTGGTTTGCTATGTTCAACCAGCTTGCAGATATGGCGATAAATAAGCCGGTGATCCTGCCGGTAAAAATCATCCTCGGTGATGACGTCGGCCACCTTATCCCAGGCATGATTGTCCAGCAACAATCCGCCCAGCACAGACTGCTCCGCTTCAACGGAGTGCGGCGGCATTTTATAGGATTCAAGCAACGGGTCGCTGCTGGTTGCGGTGAGGAATTGAGCCATGGGCTCTAGGCGGCGCTTGTAAGAAGTGAGAATCGGACAGATTCTACCATTCGCATTGTGGTTTAAAAATTAAAAAAGGGCTGTCAACAACAAACAGCCCTTTTGTCTGGGTTGAATCGAAAAGCGTTCAGGAAGCGGCTTCTCCCAGAACTGACACGACGATATGCGCAACAACGTCACTATGCAGCGCGATGGAGACCGGATAGTCGCCCACCTGCTTAAGCGATCCTTGCGGCATGCGTATCATTGCCCGCTCGATGTTAAAACCCTGGACTTTCAGCGCTTCCTCAATATCGGCGTTAGTGACGGAACCGAATAGTTTGCCATCCACCCCCGCTTTCTGACTGATCTGTACCATCAATCCGTCCAGTTTGGCCGACTGAGCCTGGGCCGCCGCGAGAACATCCGCCTGGGTTTTTTCCAATTCCGCCCGCTTCGCCTCGAACTCGGCTATGGCCGCCTGCGTTGCCCGTTTTGCCTTTCCCTTCGGAATCAGGAAGTTTCGCGCGTAACCGTTTCTTACCTTGACTACGTCACCGAGCTGGCCCAGATTGACAACTTTTTCCATCAATATAATCTGCATTTATTGCTCCTCAGTGTAAGTCTGTATAAGGGAGCAATGCGAGAAAACGCGCACGTTCAACCGCAACACCCAGTTGGCGCTGATAACGTGATTTGGTGCCGGTAATGCGAGCCGGAATGATTTTTCCATTTTCATTGATGAAATCTTTCAGCAAATCGACATCTTTGTAATCCACTGTCTTGATACCTTCTGCAGTAAAGCGGCAGAATTTTCTGCGTTTAAACAAAGGACGGCCGAGCTTCTTGTCCTTCTCCTTGTCCTTGATGTCTTTCCGCTTTGAAATAAAACGAGCCATAATCCTTTACCTCCTCTTACCTCTTGAATAAATTTATCAAATGGAATCGATATTGCTCACGTGCAATACCAATTGCATGCTCATGCGGCTTTTTCTGGCCAGAAAACCGGCCAGCTTCACTGCCGAGCCAGTCCTTATTCCGGAAACCGTTTCAGCCATTTGTCCCAGTGCCACCGCAGCGATTTCGCATTCGATCTGACGCGGCTTGCCCGCTTCAATCTGACGTGATACATGACTGATTTTGAATTCTGTTACTGCAATTCCCGCCGGTGTATATCGCAGGGCCCCGATTTCGACAATTTTGCCGCAAATCGCGGTCTCGTTGCAGCTCAATTACTTGGTCTGGCCTATTGCGAGTGTGGTTTCCCTCAGATCCTCCCCCGGTGGCGTGGCCGGCTTGGGCTTTTCGTCGCGCATCATGGGGGAAGGCCCTGTCACCGGCCCATCCATCTTGACGGTCAGATGACGTAATATCGCATCGTTGAACTTGAAAGCGTGATCAAGCTCATCCAGGGTTTCCTGATCGCACTCGATGTTTATCAGCACATAATGTGCCTTGTGGACCTTCTGGATCAGATAGGTCAACTGGCGACGTCCCCAGTCTTCCAGCCGATGAACCCGACCGTTCCTTGCGGTCACGATACTGCGGTATCGTTCGATCATCGCGGGCACCTGCTCGCTTTGATCAGGATGGACAATAAAAACAATTTCGTAATGTCGCATGCGTTTTCCTTATGGGTAAAGCCTCCCGCTATGCGCGCGGTGAGGCAAGGGTTGAACCTGAACCGGCAGTTGGCTGCTGACGCCACTCGCCCAGCCGCTGGATCGGATTGAAAAGGTCGGTATCATACTGAACCAGGGCCGAAATATCAATCAGCGTCGCAATGAAGTAGCTGCCCGCTTCCTGGAGACTCATGAACAAGACCGGACTACACGACCCTGGTTGGGATCAGCATCTGCAGCAGCATGGGTTTCCTCCCCACTGTGGACACTCGTTAGACAGAGACCAGGACAGCCGGGATCGCGATGAGCCGCATGAGAATTCCCTCGCCCTACCCCTCTATCGTGTGAGAGAAGGGCCTAAAAATTAGCTGAGGTGAGGCCCAGCGCGCCCTGCGATAGATCTCCCTTATATCCCCCTTGGGTCCTGGGTTTTGCCAGACGCGGACCGTTGCCGCCGCGTTTCAAACAGGCATATGCCGGCGCTCACCGAAACATTCAGATTTTCCACGCTACCCAGCATGGGAATGGACACAAGTTGGTCGCACGTCTCGCGGGTCAACCGCCGCATGCCTTTCTCCTCCGCACCCAGCACCCATGCGATAGGCCCCTCGAGCCGTACGGAATAAAGATCACTATTGGCATCAGCGGCTGTCCCGATTATCGACACGCCGCGCAGCTTCAGTTCCCGCAGGGTGCGCGCCAGGTTGGTGACGGAAATATATGGCACCACATCAGCGGCGCCACTCGCGACTTTATGTACCGTAGCGGTAAGCCCAACGGCACGATCCTTTGGCGCGATCACGGCATGAACGCCAAAAGCATCCGCCACTCGCAAGCATGCACCCAGATTGTGGGGGTCCTGTATTCCGTCCAATATCAGGAGCAGCGCCGGCTCAGTAAGTGTATCGAGTACATCCTCTATATCGATGTAGCTGCGGGACGCATCGATGTTTGCTGCTACGCCTTGGTGGCGCGCCTCACCAGCCATACCCGCAAGCCTTGCACTATCACAGGAGATCAGGCGAACGCCCTGCGCTTCAGCAAGTTTCGACAAGTCGCGTGCACGCTGGTCGTAGCGGGCAGCATCGAGAAAAATCTCCTTGATGCTTGCCGGATTCTGCCGCAAGCGGCTCACGACAGCATGGAACCCGAATATAAGGCGATTACCAGACATTCTGACTAAGCGTGCTGTCTAATTTGTCGCCAACACGAAATCGATCTTGCTGGCTTCCAGATTGACCCGCACCAGCTTGACCCTGATTCGGTCGCCGAGACGATAGCGCCTGCCGCTGCGCTCACCCAGCAGCATGTGCTTGGCAGCATCGAAGTGGAAATAATCGCTGGGCAACTCGGAGATATGTACCAACCCCTCCACGTAAATCCCATCCAGGGCCACAAAAAGTCCGAAACCGGTTACGCCGCTGATAACGCCATCGAAATCTTCGCCGATTTTGTCCTGCATGTAATAGCATTTGAGCCAGGATTCCACATCGCGACTGGCATCATCCGCTCGGCGCTCCGTTTGTGAACAGTGCGCCCCCAGCTCATGCCAGTTGCCCGGGGAATATTCTTTACTGTTCAACACCGCCTTGATTGCGCGGTGAACCAGCAGATCTGGGTAACGCCTGATAGGGGATGTGAAATGGGTATAGGATTCATAGGCAAGCCCGAAATGGCCGACGTTATCAGGACTGTAAACCGCCTGGCTCAAGGATCGCAGCATGACCGTCTGCAACAGTTGCGCATCGGGCCTGTCCAGGATTTTGGTCAGCGTTCTGGCGTAATCCTTGGCGCTGGGTTGGCTTCCCCCGCCCAACTGCACGCCGAACTCCTTGAGAAAATCGCGCAAGGCAACCAGCTTGTCCGGTGTAGGCCCTTCATGGATGCGATAGAGCGTGGGTTGTTTATTCTTCTGCAGGAAGTCCGATGCGCATACGTTGGCCGCCAGCATGCATTCTTCGATCAAGCGGTGGGCGTCGTTGCGTTTTACTGGAAGAATGCGCTCGATTTTTCCCTGATCGTTGAAAATCATCTGGGTCTCGACGGTCTCGAAATCGATCGCTCCGCGCTTCTTTCTGACTTTCAGCAATACCTTGAACAATTTGTAAAGAAGCTGGATATGAGGGAGAAGGGTTTCGTATTGCCTGGCTTCCTCACCTTTGGAATTGCCCAGCATGGCGGCCACCTTGGTATAGGTAAGCCGGGCCTGGGAGTGCATCACTGCGGGAAAAAACCGGTAATCCCGGAAATTACCCGCGTCATCGAGATTCATCTCGCATACCATGCATAAACGGTCCACTTGCGGGTTAAGTGAACACAACCCGTTGGAAAGCACTTCCGGCAACATCGGGATAACGCGCCGTGGAAAATAAACCGAATTGCCACGGTTGAATGCTTCCCTATCCAGCGCATCAAGAGGACATACGTAGTGGCTGACGTCAGCAATTGCCACATATAATTTGTACCCCTTCCCGTCGCGCTCGCAATATACTGCGTCATCGAAGTCTCGCGCCGTTTCTCCGTCTATCGTGACAAGCGGCAGATCACGGATATCTTCCCTTTTTTTCAGGTCTTTCTTTTGAACGGAATCGGGGAGTTTGGCCGACAGTTTTTCGACCTCCGGGGGAAATTGATGCGGCAGGTCATGCTTGCGCAGCGCGATTTCAATCTCCATCCCCGGAGCCGTGTAATCACCAACCACTTCAATAATTCGACCGATTGGCTGGGCGTGCTTGCTCGGTTGCTGAATGATTTCAACCGTTACCACCTGACCCGCCCTGGCATCCATGGATTCTTCCCTGGGTATCAGAATATCCTGGCTGATACGCCTGTTCTCCGCCTCCACAAACAGAATTCCATGATCTGCATGAAGTCTTCCCACCAACTGCGTTACGCCACGCTCAAGCACTTCGACAATAGCGCCCTCCCTGCGACCACGCCGATCCACTCCCGTTTCACGCACCATGACGTGATCGCCGTGCAATACCTTATGCATTTCCTTGGCGCTCAGAAACACATCGGGGCTACCGTCATCCGGGATCAGGAAGCCGAAGCCGTCTGGATGCCCCTGAACCCTGCCTTTGATAAGATCGAGCTTCTCGACTACGCAGATATCGCCCTTGCGATTACGCATGATCTGGCCTTCACGCAGCATTGCGGAAAGACGGCGATCGAAAATCTGGTTTTCTTCTTCGGTGATTTGAAGCAGATCGTGCAGCGCCTTCTCGTTGACCGGAATACCCTGCTCTTTCAGAATTTGCAGTATGAATTCGCGGCTCGGCAGTGCATGGCTATAACGCTCCTTCTCGCGCTGAAGGTAAGGATCGAGTTCGCGGGAATTGTGTTTCTTCTTAATTGACAAACCGAAGGTTTCCTATAAAATTGCGCCTCTGTCCCATGCCAGACAAGTTCGGACAAGTTATCCCCATTGCCCAGATGGCGGAATTGGTAGACGCACTAGGTTCAGGTCCTAGCGGTGGCAACACTGTGGAGGTTCGAGTCCTCTTCTGGGCACCATCATTCAATACACCCCATCAATCTTGCATTCAGCGGCTTCTGCATTAAAAAGTTTCTGCAGGTTTTAGCACGGCAAGATCAGACGCTCTGATTATTATAGCAGCCAGCTTATCGAGCTTCAGATAATTCCCGCAGCAGGTGGCGAAGATGGCAGAGCTGAATTCCATGTAATTGCATGACCGTTCGCCAAAACCCCGCTTCCCTGTCTTCTCCAAACCTGCGGTGGTTGTTGGCTGAGCCCCGTTTTAATAATTCCAAGCTGTAAAATCTTACAGCTACTCACGAAATCCTATCCGTGGTCTTATAGCTGTCCATAGGCTCGAGCTTGCAGCAACCTGCATACATGGCTATCGCCATACGCTTGTCATAATCATCCCAAAAAATGAAAAATAAGTGAATCCCGATTTATATAGGTGTACTGGGATAGATAAAGTGAAACAGATTCTCGCCGTTAAGTATCAAGTCTTCTCCCAACTCGATTTTTATTGCCTTATATCGCAAATCAATTTTTCTGAATTCTCCATAAATGCGAGAGTGCGCGCGCTCGGCCGGCATTTCCTCAAACGCATGGAAAATTCCCCTCTTTCTCTTGGACTGAAAAGATTTGCACCTGGGTTATTCTGTGCCCGATTGTTGACAATGTCCCCCAGGCCAGCCTCCATCGGCAACCCCGCGATTGAGGGGGAAGCAACAACCGCACAGGCAGGAAAGGCTAGACGCAACCTGACAGCAAATTCCCTGCGAAATGATTTTAAAGGTCGCAGATTTCAACTGGAAACACTTGAGCCTATTTTGATGAACGATGTGGTCGCCGCTTTTAACGAATATTTTGAAGTTATCGATGCCGATTCCCCGGAATTACTCCGCGAGGCATTCCGTGTCCGCTATCAAGTGCTGTGTGTGGACCAGCGCGCTCCTGGCTTTCAAGCATCGAACTATCCCGAAGGCATGGAAAGTGACAGTTATGACCGCCACTCATCCCATATACTTCTGCGGCACCGCCCGTCAGATAAATTTGTCGGGACTGCGCGCTTGATACTTCCCGATCCGCTCGATCCGAAAAAGTTCTTCCCTACTGAGCGGTACATGCAGATCGACCCCAATCTCATCGATATGAGCAAACTGCCACGGCAAAGCATAGCGGAAACGTCGCGCTTACATATTGTGCGCGGATTGCGTCGACGCAGGGAAGACAACGAGGAGAACGAAAATGAAATAGTTGTCGAGGAAAACAAAACAAAAATAAAGCGACGTTTCCCTCACCCGCTCCTCGCGCTTGTTGTTGGCCTAGTACGCATGTCTGCTGCGCACAATATCACACACTGGTTGTCGGTGATGGATCCTGCCCTGAATAGATTGTTGAGTCTCTATGGGCTGCAACACGATGCTGTTGGACCGATAACCGAGTATTACGGCCAACGTCGGCCCTATTATGCCAACCTGCCGACCATGCTGGATAGGATGTATCAAAGTCATAACCAGATATGGGAGCTTCTAACCGACTCCGGCCGAATCAAGCTAGTCTCTGCGGAGCCACCGCCGCATGTCGTCCCGTTTCCACCATTCTTACTGACGCCTGAAAGTGAAAAGCGACGGACAGCTAGCCAATGCGCTGACATAACTCAGTGCCGCGATTGACGTCTTTTACTATTTTCTATCTTGGTGGTCGTGCCTCAACCCGGCTTCGGATCCCTACATCGATGGGTGAATACAAGTCGTGCCAATTAAAATAAAAAATATTGGACGTCGCTTTCTCTTTGTGTGCCTGGTCCTCGGCATATTTTTTGCTAACGGCATTGCTTGGGCATCGGAACCGTATGAAGTCATAACCAACTCCAGCGTTGCCGAAAAAACGCTGTCCAAAAGCTCGCTGCGCGCCATTTTTGGCATGCGCCTTCACAATTGGCCAGACGGGACTGCCGTTAGAGTATTCGTGATGCCCGATGACGCGCCTCTGCATACCGCGTTTTCGAAGGAAAAGCTGAACACTTTCCCCTACCAGTTGCGGTTGGCCTGGGATCGGCTGGTATTTTCCGGAACCGGCCAGGCACCTGATACCGTCGCCTCTACCGAGGAAATGCTCGCACGGGTTGCCAACACCCCTGGGGCGATCGGCTATCTACCCAAATCCAAAATAGACGGCAGAGTCCATGTACTCCAGATTAAATAACCGTCCGCCCATTAACCTCTTGCGGATGATTGATCTGCTCGTGATACCGGCTCTCCTGTGGGTCGGAACAGCTTATGCACAGAAATTGCCCATTCCGCAAAACCTGCCAAACAATCTGCAAATTCATGGCTTTCTCAGCCAATCCTGGTTGAAAAGCTCGGATAACAACGTTTTTGGAAAAAGCAGTTCGGATAGCGGCAGCTTCGACTTCAGAGAAATAGGACTGAATGCTTCGATGCGACCCCTTAATAACTTGCAATTTTCCATACAGGGAATATCCCGCTGGGCGGGAAAAGGCAGTCCCGGCAACATTCGTCTCGATTATGGATTTATTGACTATACGTTTTTGTCTGCGGAAACCGGCCAACTGGGAATACGGTTGGGCAGAATGAAAAATCCGCTCGGCTTCTACAACGACACTCGGGATGTTCCTTTCACGCGGCCAAGCATTCTTTTGCCCGAGTCCATTTACTTCGACCGGGTACGCAAGGTTGCGCTTGCCGCTGATGGCGTCCATTTATATGGTGAGTACCGTTCCGACATGGGTGTTTTATCCTTTCAAGGTGGAGCGGTGCGTCCATTAGTTAGAGGCGCCGAAGCTGAGGTGGCCTTGCTGGGACATGATATGCCAGGGCGCTTGAGGCCCGATATGTTATATATCGGCCGTGTGAACTATGAGCTTGATGAAGGCAAATTTCGTTTTTCAGTCAGTGGAGCGCAATTAAACATAGGCTATGCTCCTGCAATAGTTGATCAACTTCACCCGGGCTCGATCCGCTTTGAGCCGCTCATTTTTTCCGCTCAGTATAACGCTGAACGCTGGAGCCTCACTTCGGAATATGCTCTCCGTCACTTTGAGTATAAAAATTTTGGCGTCGCGCCGCTAAACCTAAACTTCACAGGCGAGAGTTATTATTTCCAGGGAGCCTACCGCTTCACGCCAGAGTGGGAAGGTTTCATTCGCTATGATGTTTTATACACAAACAGAGATGATCGTAGCGGAGAAAAATGGGCAGCAGCTACCGGACGCCCAGCATTTAGTCGCTTTGCCAAAGATATCACCGTCGGTCTGCGCTGGAATATTACCCCGGAGTTAATGGTGCGCGCGGAATACCATCGCGTCAATGGGACCGGCTGGCTTTCCACGCTCGATAATCCTGTTTCCGGTGATCTGGCTCAACATTGGGATCTCTTCTCAATCCTTGGATCTTACCGCTTCTAACCACGACCTGATGGAAAAGCATTCCCCAAAAGCCATGGTTCAATTTGGCGGCGCCTTAAGCTCCAGCCAAAGATTCCTGGGCTTGAAGTGGAAAGTCTTATTGTTAAGCAGCCTGATATTGATCGCTATCGTCGTTTCATTCACTGCGATCACATATCGAAGCTTGATGAATGACTTCGAGAATCAAAGAGACGTGCAGCATCAGCGTTATACCCGCGAAGTAGAGGGCTTGATTGACCAGATCTCACAGAATCTGCATCAGCTCGCGCAACTGATTCCTTTTCTTGAAGGGATGAATACCGCTTTGCTCGTAAACAGCGGGAAAAACGTCACCCAAACATTCGATCCCTACTGGGCGCCATTGCAGCTTAACAAGGATATCGAAATGATCCGGTTTTATGACAGTTCCAATCGGCTGCTGGCGGGCTGGGGCAACTCCGAGTCTTACGCCCGGGAAAATGTCATGCTGAAATGGGTTGGGGAAGCAAACGCGAGGGAGCAACCTATCAGCCCCCTGAGCTGCCAGAAAAGCTGCACTCAATTCGCAGTGACGCCCTTGCTGGTTGAAGGTAAGAACGTAGGCGTCGTCGTGATTGGGATCCCCCTTGTCGACGTCGTTCTCGGATTCAAGGATATTTCGGGGGGTGCCCACATTGCCCTGCTCATGAAAGAACAGGGCAATAAGATCAATAGTAGCGAGATGAAGATCGCAAACTGGAATTTTCAGGTTGCGGCGCATAGCAGAGATATGAATGTCGCAATTCTCAACAAGGCCGCTGAACTATACCCCGATTTCGATGACGTCGAAAAAGGTGTCCAGATACCCTGGGCCGGTCAGTATTTGCGGGTAAAACCGCTTCCCCTGGAAAAAATTGCCTCTTCCGGCAAGGCCCAACTGATCGTTGTTACAGATATCACTTCCACAGTCCGCACCATACAAGGCTCTACGGAGCAGAGCATCCTGATTGGCCTGGTAGGGCTCATACTCTCCGAAATTTTATTGTTCGTCATCCTTACAAGGCCATTATCGCGGCTCAAGCATATCGTGTTCACGCTGCCGCTGCTGGCTCGCAGCAGCTTTCACGATTTCCGTACATCGCTTCGTTCCGGCAATCATAAACAACTGCTCAAAGACGAAATTGACATGCTGGATGAAACAGCGGTGGCCCTGTCTTATCAGCTCCAGACACTGGAAGACCAAGTTGCAGATAGAACGCGGATACTGGCGCGAAAAATGGACGAATTGGGCAAGGAGAGGGATTTCATCACGCACCTGCTGGATATCGCACAAGTGATCGTGATCACTCAAAACGCAAATGGTGAAATCCTCACCTTGAATGCGCATGGGGAAATGCTCATCCAGTACACCGAAAAAGAGCTGCAGGGAAAACCATTCATCAGTCTTTTCGCTCTTGAGGGGAATCTGCAAGAACTGATCACCCATCTCGAGGAAATACGCTCCGAGCGAAGAGATCAACTGCGCCACGAAGCCGACATCTTATGCAAGGATACATCGGTAAGAAATATCCTCTGGCTGCATTCCCGCTTGACGCGGCATACGACCGATGACCCGGCGATGCTGTCAGTTGGCCTTGATATGACAGAACATAAGCGGGCAGAAGGACGCCTTGCCTGGCTGGCCGATCATGATCCCCTTACCGATCTGTACAATCGCCGCCGCTTTCAGGAAGAGCTGGAACAAATGCTGAATCTGGCCGCACGCTATAAGCATTCGGGAGCCCTGCTCTTTTTCGACCTGGACCAGTTCAAATATATCAACGATACGAGCGGACACCAGGCGGGCGACGCATTATTGAAGATGGTTGCGCGCATGTTGCTCAGCAGTATTCGCAACGTGGATATACTCGGGCGCTTGGGAGGGGATGAATTCGCAGTAATACTACCGCAAACCACTGCGGAAGGTGCGATAGAAGTTGCAAAAAATGCCCTGGCATGCCTGAGCCAGGGAAAGATAACCGTAAACGGCCGTACCCACAAGGCACTGGCAAGTATCGGTATCGCGCTCTTTCCCGAGCATGGAAATAACGTACACGATCTGCTGGCAGCGGCTGATCTGGCGATGTACCAGGCGAAGGAAGCGGGGCGAGGTGGCTGGCACCTGTTTTCCAATGAGGAGAAGACGCGGGAGCGCATGCATACCCTCGTGTATTGGAAGGAAAAGATCGAGCATGCGCTTTTGCATGATCAGTTCCTGTTCTACTTCCAGCCCATTATGCATATTTCGGATAAAACCATCGATCACTATGAAGTACTGCTGCGCATGCTTGATGATGATGGCACAGTGCTCACCCCTCATCTCTTTATACCGGCGGCGGAGCAAACCGGGCTGATTCACGCCATCGATCACATGGTATTAAGGAAAGCCATTGCGCAATCGGCGCAAATCCAGCATCGGGGCCAGCGCATCCGCTTCTCGATAAACCTGTCAGCGCATGCGTTTCATGATCCGGAATTGTTGCCGATCCTGACCGAAGCCTTTGATCGTTATGGCGCAGACCCGTCGAACTTTATGTTTGAAATAACCGAAACGGCAGCATTAGAGGACCTGCCGGCAGCGAAGGAACTCATGCAAACGATTAAACGACTCGGGTGCAGTTTCACGCTGGATGACTTCGGGGTTGGCTTCTCTTCCTTTTATTACATCAGGCAACTCCCGATCGATGTAGTGAAGATCGATGGCTCGTTCATCCGTAACCTGGCCGAAAGCCCGGACGACCAAATCCTGGTCAAGGCCCTGTGCGACGTGGCGAGAGGGTTTGGGAAAAAGACAACGGCCGAGTTTGTGGAAAGCGCGGCGACGCTTTCCGTGCTGGAAAAAATGCAGATAGATTATGCGCAAGGATTCCTGATAGGAATTCCGGCTTCGGCGGATGAATCGCCTTTCAGACATTACCTGAAAGTGTAGTGCCTGGCATTAAATTGGGGGCTAGCCGCCCGCCTTGCCCCGGATTTTTGGCGTCGTACACACGACATCCGCATTTTGGGCGCGATGGCGCAAGGCATGGTCCATCAGTACCAGTGCCAGCATGGCTTCAGCGATGGGAGTAGCGCGAATGCCCACGCATGGGTCGTGCCGGCCATGGGTCTCGACGACGGCCGGGTTGCCGGCCTTGTCTATCGAGCGCCGTGCAAGCCGAATGCTGGAGGTGGGTTTGACGGCAATGTTCACGACAATATCCTGGCCCGTGGAAATGCCACCTACGATGCCTCCCGCGTTGTTGCTCAAAAACCCCCCCGGCGTGATCTCATCGGAGTGCTCAGTCCCTCTCTGAGACACAGCGGCAAATCCCGCGCCGATTTCCACCCCTTTAACAGCATTGATGCTCATCATGGCATAGGCGATCTCCGCATCGAGACGATCGTATACCGGTTCACCCAACCCAACAGGTACACCTTCCGCCACGACAGTGATCCTGGCTCCAACCGAATCGCCCGATTTGCGCAGCTTATCCATAAATTCTTCGAGACTGGGAACGATATCGGTGTCAGCCGCAAAGAACGCGTTCCCGGCAATTGCTTCCCATTGCCTGAATGGAATTTCGATAGGCCCCAATTGGGACATATAGCCGCGTATTAATATGCCATATTTCATGCCCAGCCATTTTTTCGCAATAGCCGCGGCGGCGACCCGCACCGCTGTTTCGCGGGCTGAAGAGCGACCCCCGCCACGGTAATCGCGTATCCCGTATTTCTGCCAATAGACATAATCGGCGTGGCCCGGCCGAAACGTATCCATGATCTTGCTGTAGTCCTTGCTGCGCTGGTCCTCGTTACGAATCAACAGTGCGATGGGTGTACCGGTGGTCTTGCCTTCGAATACGCCGGAAAGAATCTCCACTGTGTCCGGTTCGCGCCTCTGGGTTACATGACGGGAAGTACCGGGCTTTCGCCGATCCAGATCTTGCTGGATATCCTCGGTGGATAATTCCAGTCCAGGCGGGCACCCATCCACTACGCAACCTATGGCGGGGCCGTGGGACTCACCGAACGATGTTACGCAGAAAAGCTTACCAAGCGTATTGCCGGACATTTTATTTCTCTCGTAAAATCAATGCCTCAAGTTTAACATATCCCCCACGTTCAGCGCCGTGACGTTCCATGTCTCGGTATTCCCGCGTTCTGAACATCCGTGACGGTTGCCACCGTATGGGACCGACCTTGCATACCGAAAAAATAAAGGGAAATAAAAATCATGAGAGCCATACTGATGAACGCTCCGGGTGATCCGGATGTATTAAAAATTGCCGATGTACCAAAACCTCAAATAGTCGCTCCATCGGACGTTCTGGTAAAACTTCATACCGCTGGCGTGAACCCCATCGATACGAAAGTGCGCAAGCTCAATATGTACTATCCGGACAAGCTGCCCTCTATCCTTGGCTGCGACGGCGCTGGAGTGGTGGAAGCAATCGGCAGTTCAGTTACGCGCGTACGGCCGGGAGATGAAGTATTTTTCTTCAACAATGGTCTGGGAGGTGCACCTGGGACGTATGCTGACTATACCGTGGTGCAGGAAGACTATCTCGCCCTGAAGCCAAAAAATATTACGATGCTCGAGGCCGCAGGCATTCCTCTAGCATTAATTACCGCATGGGAAGCTCTGCTGGATCGTGGCAATTTGCAGAAAGGCGAGGCAGCGCTGATCCATGCCGGAGCGGGAGGGGTTGGCCACATCGCGGTTCAGCTTGCCCATTGGGCCGGTGCGCGGGTGGCAACCACAGTTTCAGGTCCGCAAAAGGCAGAGCTTGCCCAGTCACTGGGAGCGGAACTTGCAATCAACTACAAGGAGCAGGATTTTGTTGAAGCTGTGCTGAACTGGACTACGGGAATAGGTGTAATGCTGGTGATGGATACCGTGGGTGGCGAAACTTTCTGCAAATCATTTTCTGCAGCCCAGCTATATGGGCGCGTCGTAACCCTCCTCTCGACCAGTTGCGATGTGAAGGCTCTGAATGTCGCTCGCCTGCGCAACCTTATTATCGGGTATGTGCAAATGACCGCCCCGCTCTACTTCGGCTTGCCGCGGACGCGTATTGTGCAGACTGAAATACTCGAGCGCGGCGCGAAGCTACTCAAACAAAAGCTGCTCAAGGTTCATATCGATCATACGCTGCCCCTGGAGCAAGCCGCCGAGGCTCACCGGCTGATAGAGACCGGACATACCACCGGTAAGATCATACTGCAGATTGCTGATCGGGAGTGAGACAGTCCGTTTCATACCGAATAATTTGTACGGGTAACATTCAGAGACGACCCATCATATCAACTCCCCATGCCACCCCAAAACCGGTGACGTCGCTGGCGACAGCGCCCAGCCCGCCTTTGTTATTGCTCGCGGAAAGATCCATGTGCAACCAGGGTATGTTGTCCACGAACCGATCGAGAAATCGTGCGGCGAGAATGTGGTCGGCTTCACCCTCGAGCGTACACTGCTTGACGTCGGCAATTTTGCTGTCCAGCTCCACATCATAGTCGGCATCGGAAGGAAATGGCCAAACTCGCTCGCCACTGAACTTCCCTGCAGCCAGCGCCTTTTGCACCAAATCATCCCGATTGCTGAAAATGCCGCTGTAACGCGATCCGAGCGCTGTATGCATGCTTCCTGTCAATGTTGCGAAATCTATCATCGCATCCGGCCTCTCCCTTGCGGCCAGGGTCAGGGTATCCGCCAGTACCATTCGTCCTTCGGCATCGGTATGAATAATCTCGATGGTGTTTCCATTTAATGCAGTGATGACATCATTTTGCTTATATGCATATGGACTAATGAGATTTTGAGCAATGGCGAGCCAGCAATCGATATTTATTGGCAGGTTGGCATGTGTCACCGCCGTAAGCAGGCCCAGTGCAATGGCCGAACCATTCATATCCTCGTTCATCCCGTGCATATGACGAGCGGGTTTCAGGTTATGCCCGCCTGTATCAAAGCAGATGCCTTTGCCAACCAGTGCTATGGTTTTAGTCGCATTTTCAACGCGGCGCCGCAAACGCACGATGGCGGCGTCTTCCGGGTCGCTGCCCTGGGCAACGGCAACAAATGCACCCGCCCCCATTTTGCGCAGAGCATCAAGATCGAACTCGGTATATTTCCAGCCTTCCTTATCCGCAAGCTTGTGGATATGTTTGCGGTACAGCGATGGCGTGAGCTCGTTGGGAGGCAACACGGTAAGTTCCCTGCTCAGCAGATTACCTTCCGCCTTGGCCTTTAGCAGCGTAAAGCTGTCCGCTTCGTCATAGCCATGCAGCACAATGTGAGCAAGCGGTTTTGCTTCGGTACTTTTCCCATCGGTTTTCCGCGACGGCAACAGCGCCCCGTTAACCCAGACAACATATATAGCCAACTGTGCAAGGGCACGCCTTTCCGCATCATCGCCAGAGACGGTAAGATGAATTTCGGCAGGACTTTCCTCCAGCAACAACTGTACCGCTTTTCGCATGGCTGTTTGCTGATCGTATGCGGATTTGCCAGTGTCGATCATTGCCCAGACACATAAGGCGCCATTTTCAAGGTTGCCGGCTACCGGCACATTGCTGATTTCGCCGGGTTGCATTTTGCGCCGTATCAAGATGGCTTCCAGGATATCTCTACCGAAAACGTCGGGCTTATCCGGAACCTTATCCGGCAACTTGTCCAGCTTGGGTAGCACAGCCAGAATATGCCTAGCCTTAGCTGTGGTAGACTCTGTAAGCGGCGACGCATGCTGTATGAGCGTTGCGAGCATTTAATGATTCCCTAAAGTTAAGAAAGCGGGTAAGAAGGTGCGGTAAGTATAGGCCATTTCTCCTTCCGGCTGCGCGGCAGCCCCTGCAATTGATCACCATGCGCCAATATCTCGAACTCATGCGGCATGTCCTTGAACATGGACATAAAAAATCCGACCGCACCGGTACGGGGACGCTTTCCATATTTGGCCACCAGATCCGGTTTGATCTGTCTGAAGGTTTTCCGCTCGTCACGACCAAAAAATGCCACTTGAAGTCCATCATTTATGAACTGCTGTGGTTTCTGCGAGGCGACACCAACATCAACTTTCTCAACGAGCACGGCGTTTCAATCTGGGATGAATGGGCTGATGAAAATGGCGAGCTGGGTCCGATTTACGGACACCAGTGGCGTTCCTGGGATGGCACGGGCGGCGAGCATATCGATCAGATCGCGCAGGTCATCGAGCAGATCAGGGATACTCCTGACTCGCGCCGCATCATAGTGTCATCCTGGAATGTCGGTGAATTGCACCAGATGAAATTACTGCCGTGCCACGCTCTTTTTCAATTCTATGTTGCCGATGGCAAGCTTTCCTGCCAGCTTTATCAGCGCAGCGCCGATATTTTCCTGGGTGTACCGTTTAATATCGCCTCCTATGCGCTGCTGACCCTCATGGTAGCCCAAAGCTGCAACTTAAAGCCAGGGGAGTTCGTGCATACCTTCGGGGATGCTCACCTTTACCTCAACCATCTTGCCCAGGCACGTGAGCAATTAAGCCGGGAACCGAGAAAGCTCCCGGTAATGAAGTTGAATCCTGCAATCCATAATATTTTTGATTTCAGGTACGAAGACTTTACCCTGGAAGGTTACGACCCGTACCCCGCAATCAAGGCGCCGGTCGCAGTATGAAACCGCGTCTCTCCGCTCTGGTGGCGATGGCGCAGAACCGCGTCATAGGCAGGAACAACCAATTGCCCTGGCGGCTGCCCCCTGATCTGAAGCGCTTCAAGGCGCTCACCATGGGCCATCCCATTATCATGGGGCGTAAAACGTTTGAATCGATTGGCAGACCGCTGCCCGGGCGCACCTGCATTATTGTCACGCACCAGCCGGGTTATACGGTCAAGGGTGCGATTGTCGTGAATTCGATCACGGAAGCACTGGAAGCCTGTTCCAGCGATATGCCTGAGCATGTGGCAGAGTCAGCAGGCATGGAGAGGGAAAACTTCGTAATCGGCGGCGCGGAAATATTCCGCCAGACCTTACCGACGTGCGACAGGCTGTATATTACCGAGATTCAGAGGGATTTCGAGGGGGACGTACTGTTTCCGGAATTCAATCAGGATGAATGGATTGAAGTCTCACGCGAGAAACATATGGATGATAGCGGGCTGGAATATCATTTTGTGGTGCTCAACCGTAAACCGACCCCAATAAAATGACATACCGCGAATGAACCTGAGGGAATGAACATGGCGGGATACAGTCCTCTGTCCCGCCATGTTTTCGCATCGACTGCGCCCCGCCTTTTAACGAGGCATGCTTTTTACAATACCATTACGTCCGGCAGCGGAAAACCGTTGAAATTGCTGGCATAAGCGGTGGTGTACGCACCGGCGTTGGGTATGTAGATGAAGTCGCCCTCCTGCATATCTTCCGGAAGCATCTCGTCACGCATGAGGATATCGACCGAGTCGCAGGTCGGCCCGGCAATAGCCCATTGTATGTCCGTACCCTTGCGATCCGACAGAACCTCATAGCGGAGGCCCTCGGTAACCTCGATCAAGCCGCCGAATACGCCCGCGTCCCAGTACATCCAGCGTTTGCCGTTCCGCGTGGCTGTGCCCTCTACGCGGCAGACAAAGTAAGCAGCATCGGATACGAGATAACGCCCCGGCTCGGCCATAACGCGTATGTCATCCGGCAAATCCCCAATCGCTTCGTTTACCACTTCCCCTATTACTTCTATCGACGGGATGGGCTTCACGTGACGCACTGGATAGCCTCCGCCAATATTCAGCAAGCGCGGGGCCAGACCCACATGACGCATGTCCGCAAACACCTTTTTTGCCCTTTCGATGCCCACTCTCCAGTTCTGGGGATTGCGGCACTGCGACCCCACATGAAATGTAACGCCCGCAAGATCAGCGCCAAGCTTTGCCGCCTCATTGACAATATCCTTGATTTCGGCCGCATGCGTGCCAAATTTCCCTGCGAGCGGCCAGTCGCTGCCAATGTTGGGCGTATCGATGCGCACATACATCTTTGCGTCCGGCTTGACGCTAATGATTTTGCGCAGCTCTTCAACGCTGTCCAGTACATACCACTCCACACCTTTTGACGCCGCGTATTCGAGATATGCCCGCGATTTAATCGGATTGCTGTAATAGATCTCGGCGGCCGGTACTCCCAGGCCAAGCAATAAATCCAGTTCGGAAATGGAAGCAATTTCGAACCCGACGTGCTCCTCGATCAAAGTCTTGAGTACACGTGGGTCGGGATTCGCCTTGACTGCGTAATGGGGATGCACACGAGGCATTGCAGCTTTAAAACGGCGGGCCTTGTCGCGGACGATGTTGCTATCCACGAGCAGGAATGGTTTGGCGTAGCCTTTTTTCAGGGCTGCCTGGACATGTTTAAAATCCAGGCGGACTTCAGGATGGGTATCGAATACTTCTTCGGCTTCTACTTCTTGACGTAGAGCGGCGGTGCGCATTTGCATGAGAGTCTTCCTTGAAAAGTTGCTACGTAACGGGAATATGGATATTTACCAGATCAGCCGTACTGAAGTAGTTTGCTTTGCTTTTCATGATGACCTCCTGTTTATCTGTTAGAACGCCGGAAAAATTATGCGGATTATAGACTGCATCCGGCGGGAATCAAGCGTTTTTTTCACCGCGGAAAAAATGATTTCGTCCGCCGGGGACCGGGCCACAAACCCATCCGTCATCGCCCCGCCGTCGTTATTGCGGCGCTTGAATTTGAAGGTATATATGGGGACCATTGACGGGATAACAACTAAACTTGTGTTTTTTATTGATGCTGATGCTGAGATAGCCTGATACTAATGGGCAGCGTACCGGCATCTTGATGATGGGCGGGATGTAATGCGTGATCCAGGCTGATGCTTCTCGATTAACAATCTCCTTTAGCAATCTTGCTGCCCAGCAACAGTAATGACCGTACCAAGGGCTCCAACGTGCCAGCCAAGGGGTTTCGGCGGGTGAGGCATACGTTGCTATAGGGACCTTGATAAGCTCTGCAAAAATGTACTCAGCGGCAATGTTAGTTGCCGCTGAACTTACCGTTAAAGAAAGTGGTTTTGAGAAGAAACCGTTCGTTGAAGAGCAGATTGATAACGTCTGGATTTAATGTTTTAATCATTTTCTCTCTTCCGCATCGCTCACCTCTCACTTTTGCAGCCAGTATTTGCGGGGAGTGGGACAGAAAAATTTGATTTTGCTTGTTGAGAATGTTGGCCGGAATACTCTTTGGATTGTGACCCACAAAGTTCAAGTAAATGAAATGGGCTGTGACCGAATGCTCCAGGCCGATAATTTGTTGAGATTGCAAGGATGAACATTTCCGGGCGCCGGGTAACAGCCAGCACGCTAGCCGCTAGCTTGCTCATTTCCTCCGTATTCCTTCAGGCCAAGGAAGAGGTTTTTGAGAGCCTACCGGCATTAGGTAAGGAAAAGGCGGGTTCAAATACCAAAAACGGGATTTATTTTGAGAGATCGGCTCTGGGACTGAAGTGGGAGAGCGGCGCCAACGAGATTCGTATCAATAGCCTTTTACAGGCTGGGCCGCAGCCCTCTGGAACTAATGCTGGATCTTCCGTCGATCAATCACTTTTAAGTCGGACACAGCCGGTCCTCGACATCAAGTTTGAAAAGAATTACGGCTTTCATATAAAGCCCGTGCTCGGTACAACCTCGGGAATTCTTGATGCCTACCTTGAGCGCAATTTCACGGATTCGTTCAGGGTACGCGTGGGCAGGTTCGCGCCTTCGTTCGGCCCGGAAAGTTTGCCGCCTGTCACCGCATCAGCCTTTAACGAACGTGCATTCCCGATGAATCTTGGGCCCGTTCGGGAAATCGGCGGGCAAATTTACGGCGAAGCCCCTGGAAGAACGGCGGAGTATCATCTTGGAGTATTTGGCGGCCGGCCAGTCGATGGTGGCGGATCAGGATACAACGTGGGGGGATATGACAGCAGTGTCGATTTCTCTGCGCGTTTCTCCGCTCGTCCGTTTCAGGATAGCAGCCCTTTGGTAAAGGGGTTAGGGCTGGGCCTGATGTACGACTACCAGACGCAGCCTGGCCAAACCGGCCAACTCGCTCCCGGAAACTGGATGCTGCCGACGTTTCGATCTCCCGGTCAGAGAAGTTTCATATCAACTGGATACGACGCTTATGCCGGCGGGGGTGAGCGGATCTTCCCCCGGGTCTATTACCATAACGGCCCCTTCGGAGTGCTCGGGGAATATATGCTATCCCGTCATGCGATGGATGGGAGCCCGGCTACTGCCAAGGTTGGAAGTGACGCGTTTCAAGTTCAGTTCGGGTGGTTTGTGGCGGATGGGAATAAATTCTTTGGCAGAGCGATGCCGGGGAATCCGCTTGATGGGACGTCGACTCCCACAGCCGGAGCAGTGCAACTGCTGGCACGCTATTCCGAGTTGGGCATTGAGCGCAACGCCTTTGCCAATGGGCTAATGAAAATCGATCAGTCAGCCAGGAATGCGAAAGACTTCGGAGTGGGGCTGAACTGGCATCTGAACCACAATACAAAATTGCAACTCAACTATGATCAGACCAACTTTCAAGGTGGTGCGCCGAGCGGCGCCGATCGGCCTAGCGAAAAAGTCTGGTCGTCGCGCATGCAGTTTGCATTCTGATCATACCAGCAGGCAACCTCTCGATCTGATCCAATATGATTTTTATGTTTACTCTACGCTGGCTGCAGCCTCACCTGCACCCAGCAGCCCTGCTGACATCCTAATCACCACCTTGCGCTCACTAGCACTGCTCGCTCGAATTCTGCAAGATAATCTGTATCATCAGGGATCGCCAGGCGATACAGCCTTCAATCGCTTCAGTCAAATCTGTCGCAGAACGAATCAGATTTTAGGTAAAGTCACCCCGTGCTGGCCCTGATATTTTCCGCCGCGGTCCTTATATGACGTTTCGCATACTTCGTCGGACTCGAAAAAAATTACCTGGGCCACCCCCTCGTTGGCATATATCTTTGCCGGAAGAGGTGTGGTGTTGGAAAACTCCAGGGTGACGTACCCTTCCCATTCCGGTTCGAACGGAGTGACATTGACGATAATGCCGCAACGCGCATAGGTGGATTTGCCGAGGCAGATGGTCAGTACATTGCGCGGAATGCGGAAATACTCGACAGTTCGGGCAAGTGCGAAGGAATTGGGCGGAATTAGGCAAACGTTGCTCTTCACATCGACAAAAGAATTGGAGTCGAAATTCTTGGGATCGACGATGGCGGAATTGATATTCGTGAACAGCTTGAATTCGTCCGAGCAGCGGATATCGTACCCATAGCTCGATGTTCCATAAGATACGATCTTCTGCCCGTTGGCATACTTGATCTGGTTGGGCTCGAAGGGCTCGATCATCCGGTGTTCCACTGCCATGCGGCGAATCCAGCGGTCAGACTTGATGGTCATTTTGAACGAATGGGAAGATTGAGTGATGTCATGCGCAACAGGGAGCCGACGAAAGGGACTATGCGGTGATTCGCAGCCCTGGGAAGATCAGGTGTCCTCAATCACAATCTTTGCGAATAACGCGGAATGATCAAGTGACAGTTCGTCCACCTTCACAGCGAGGCGCCGGGCGATCCCACGGTAGATCTCGGCTATTCGGCCGTTCGGGTCAGCCGCTACGGTGGGAGCGCCTGCATCCGTATGCTCGCGAATTTTGATGTCGAGCGGCAGGCTGCCCAGCAATTCCACATCGTAGTCCTTGCACATTTTCTGGCCGCCGCCCTCACCAAAGATGTGCTCCTCATGGCCGCAACTGGAGCAAATATGCGTACTCATGTTTTCTATGATGCCGAGAATGGGGATCCCCACTTTCTCGAACATCTTGAGTCCCTTCCGCGCATCGAGCAGCGCAATATCCTGCGGGGTGGTAACGATCACCGCGCCCGTAACCGGCACCTTCTGTGCAAGTGTCAACTGGATATCGCCGGTTCCCGGCGGCATATCCACAATCAAATAATCGACGTCGTTCCAGCGCGTATCGTTCAGCAACTGCTGCAGCGCCTGGGTGACCATAGGCCCGCGCCACACCATAGGCGTTTCCACATCGATGAGGAAACCAATCGACATGGCCTGGATGCCATGAGCTTTCATCGGTTCGATGCTCTTGCCATCGGGCGATTCGGGACGCCCGCTGATGCCCAGCATCTGCGGTTGTGAAGGGCCGTAAATATCGGCATCCAGAATACCGACAGACGCGCCTTCCGCCGCCAGCGCCAGGGCCAGATTGACCGCAGTTGCGGATTTGCCTACGCCGCCCTTGCCGGATGCGACGGCAATAATGTTCTTCACCCCAGAGATAAGCTTGACCCCGCGTTGAACGCTGTGAGACACGATCTTGCTCGTGACGTTAACGCTCACGTTGCCGATTCCAGGAATGCTTTTGAGCTTGTCGGCAACCTGTTTGCGAATGCCCTCTACCACGCTTTTTGCCGGATAACCCAGCATGATATCAAGCGAGACGTCGTCGCTATCTATTTTGATATTATGGGCTTCATTGCTGGTCACGTAATCCTTGCCGGTGCTGAGATCGACGATTTCCGTAAGAGCTGACTTTATTTGCTGTTCAGTAATAGCCACAATAAGACTCCTTTTGACTTTTGCCCGGTCTATTCATTGCCCGGCCATGAGTCATAGATCAACGATGACTCAATATTAACATATGGAATTAAAAGGCCGGGAAGCTGAAGAATAAAGAGAGGCAATGGGCGGAATTCCCACTGCTAAAGTGGTTGCCGCTGAAGTTTTCGGCTATAACGCGAGTAACTCTCGCTATTATTACAGACAGGCTGATACCGCAGTATGGAGGAAGCTAGTGCAGTATGAATTAAGCGGCCTGAATTCTCTACCGGCGAAGCTTGACCTGCTGAAGCGAAGCGGATTCCTACAACGCGCTTACAGCTTATATTGATAACATATTTTATCAATAATAACTGATTCCAAAAAAATTCCCCCTTTTGTCCTCAGAACCTACCCAATGAAACATGATATGATTACTTATGATTACTTCAGATTACATTTTACTAAGGAGAGAATATGGAACCTACGGAACCGATTACCATCCGAGCTAGCAAAGATGTGGTCAGTCAGATCGACACCCTTGCCGCTGGTATGGATCGCTCTCGCAACTACGTGGTTAATCAGGCCCTTCAGCAATACCTGGCTTATCATCGCGTTCTACACCGGAAAATAGAGCAAGGATTGAATGATGCTAAAGAAGGTAGACTGACGGCGGCTGATGATGTTATGAAAGAAATCCGCGCACATCGTGCCAACAAGCGCACGTGAAGGTATTTCTCACCGATACGGCAAAACTAGACCTGATTGATATTGTCGATTATTTCGATAGTCATGCTCCCTCCATCGCGGATCACTTTGAAAACGAGCTTCAGCAAAGGTTGGAAACGCTAAGAGAGTTTCCGCGTGTGGGACACGCTGGTTTTGCAGGTCTTCTGGAACTCGGTTTCCAGGACTTTCCCTATGTCCTGAGTTATAAGGTCTTGCAGGACGAAGTGCAAATCATTGCAATTTTACATACTGCGCGTGATCGCGAA
>JADMIO011298029.1_pt1 | contig 37325 bp, 22 predicted proteins | sample 8958161 | NCBI WGS metagenome assembly JADMIO01 (sample SAMN16585339, study PRJNA669376) | soil metagenome | isolation source: Crop rotation soil | place: USA: Cullars Rotation, Alabama | collected 2011 | reverse complement strand
GGCTGCCCGCGCCGGCACGCCTGTCGTCGAGACGGTGGCGGCGCTCCGCGGCGTGAGCCCCGCCGCGGAGATCGGCGCGGCGCAGTGCTCGCCCGTGACGCGTGCCTTGCTGGCCGAGCTCGACGAGACCGACCCCAGCGAAGGCCTGTACGTGAGTGAGCTCGTCGAGAGGGCCCGCGCCGGCGAGCTCTTGTCGTCGCATGTCGGTGCGCTCGCGTTCGTGCGCAGCGAGCCGTCGTTCCCGTTGCTGGTCGCCATCGAAGCGCCGCACAGCCGCCGGCCCGACCCGCCGGAAGACACCGCCGACGAAGAAGTCGAGCCGGAGACGACCGACCCCGATCCGCGCGAGTCGTCGATCCCCCCGGCTCACTCCGCCGATGTCGACCCCCGGTCGAACGAACGGGACACGGAGATGATCCCGCCGCCCATCTCGGCCGGTGCTTCCCGGCCGATCGCGCCCGAGCCGCCGAGCAGCGCCCCCAACACGATCCGCAGCTCCCGTCCGCCCGCGTCGATGCCCGAGCCCCCCGCGTCGATGCCGCCGCCGTCGATGCCGCCGCCGTCGATCCCGCCGGCCCGGCCTTCGACTCCACCGGCCCCGAACGAGGTGCTGGCCGAGGCGGATCAGCTGGTGGCGGCCGGCAAGGACGAGGAGTCGCTCGCCCTCTACCGGAAGGCGCTCTCGCTCGTCGGCGCGACCGGCGGCGGTCGCGATCCGGATGCCGAGCGGGCGCGCATCCACGCCCGCATCGGCGAGGTGAAGCTGCGCCAGGGCAAGCCGCGAGAAGCCATCGCGAGCCTCGAGAAGGGGCTCTCGTTGAGCCCCGACATGAGCGGCGCCGACCGCGCGCTGGTCACGCTGCTCTCCCTCTACCGAGCGGAGAAGGACCATCGCTCGGTGCACCGCGTCGAAGAGCGCATCCTCTCGCGCATGGACGCGGAGGCGGACTTGGTACCCTCCCTGCTCGCGTTCGGTCGCTCGTGGATGAACGAGCTCCGGGACCCGATGCGGGCGCGCGAGCGGCTCGAGCACGCGCGCGCGCTCGCGCCCGAGAACCACGAGGTGGTGCGGCTCTTGTTGTCGTTGGCAGAGGCCGACGGCCGCACCGAGGAGGCGCTCGTCCTGCGGCGCCGGCTGGCCGACCTCGACCCCGACCCGAAAGCGAAGGCAGCCCAGCTGTTCGCGCTCGGCCGCGAGCTGCTCAAGCGTGAGCGCGAAGACGAGGGCCTCGACCTGCTCGAGTCCGCCCTCGATGCCGACCCGACATCGCTCGAGCCGCTCGCCATCATGAGCCGCCTGCTCGGCGACCGTCAGGAGTGGGGCGAGCTCGAGGGCGCCTACCGCCGGATGATCGATCGGGCGAACGAGATGGACGCGTCGCTCGGCGACGGCCTCCGTCACGAGCTCGAGAAGCGCCTCGGCGTGCTGTTGCTCGAGCACCTCGAGGATCGGGAAGGAGCGCTGGAGGCGTTCTCGCGCGCATCGGCGGCGCTGCCGAACGAGCCGAGCGTGCGTCGCATCGCCATCGAGCTCGCGCAGGAGACCGGGGACAGCGCGACCGCGCGCAGCTTGTTGCTCGGCCTGCTCGCGATCGAACCGCGTGACGAAGCGGCCCTGCATTCGCTGTTCGACATCTTCGTCAGGCACGAGGAGGTCGAGCGCGCGTTCGACGTCGCGGCGGTATTGACGTCGCTCGACTGCGCGACCGATCGCGAGCGAGCCGTCTACAACTCGCAGAAGCCCGAAGACATCGCGCGCCCCCAGAACGTGCTCGACCCGGGCGCGTGGGCGCTGTTGCGCTCGCCCATCGACGGCGCCGGCAGCGAGCCGGATGCCGGAGTGGAGCTGGTCGGGGCCGTCTTCCAGGTCGCAGGCAACGCGCTGGTGACTGCGCTGCGGCTGCTCGCGACGCGCGCCGGTCGACTCCCGCCGCTCGACGAGAAGCTGCGGGTCGATCTGGAGACCAGCACCGTCAGCGTGGCGCGCAGCGTGTCGTGGGCGAGCCGAGCGCTCGGAATCACGACCCCGCGCGTTTACCTCGAAGAGGCGAGCGCCGAGGGCATGACCGCGGTCTTGCGCGACGAGCCGGTGACGGTTCTCGGCGCCGCGCTCTTGCGCGGGCGCTCGCTGGCGGAGCTCGCGTTCATCGCCGGCTACCATCTGAGCGGCCACCTCCCCGAGCATCGCCTCGTGCGCCTCTGCTCGACGCTCGACGATCTCGCGGCCTGCTTCCTGTCGAGCGTGGTGCTTGCGGTGCCGGACACACCCGTCCCCGAGCGCATCCGCACCTTGGTCGAGCTGCTCGTGCCGAGCACGTCGGAAGCCCTGACCGCGGAAGACGAAGCCGATCTGGAAGAAGCGGTGATGGCGTTCGACGCGGCGGGTGGACGCGCCGACCTTGGTCGCTACCAGCGCGCCGTCGAGCGGGCGTCGCTGCGGGTCGGGTTGCTGCTGTGCGGCGATCTCAAGGCCGCCGTCGCCATGTGCGACATGTTGCCGAGCGGCCTCTTCTCCAAGGCCGAGCGCATCGACGAGCTCTACCGGTTCCAGATCAGCGATCGCTATCGCGAGCTCTGTGAGCGCATCGGCACCGGCTGACCCAGCCCGTCCGCACGACCCAGCGGCGCGACAAAAAGAAAACGGGCCGTCTCTTTCGAGACGACCCGTCGAGGGAGCCGACGAAGTCGGCTCACCGGTTCACGGGAGCGGGTTGAAGTGCAGACCGCAGCGGTAGTAGGTACCGGTGTTGGTCGCGTCCTGGCCGCTCTTCTCGAGCTTGACGACGAGGACGGTCTCGGTCGCGGGCACCGGCAGAGGGGCCATGTTTCCGCCGATGAGCAGCGGCTCGGTCGCGGTCTCGGTCGAGGCCGAGGCGCCGGGGACAGGCTGGCCGTTGGTGCCCTGGAGCACGGTGGCCTTGAAGCCCTGGAGGCCCGCACCGCCACGCTGACCGTTGCAGGTCACCGTGAAGCCCTCGTCGAGGACGCCGACGCTGAAGTGATCGACGTCGGCGAGGCCGAGATCACCTTCGATGAAGTAGCTCTGCACGCCTTGCGCCTGGGTCAGCGCCTCGGGGGTGACGAGCAGGTTGTTGGTCGCTTCCTGGGTCTCGATGGGGTTGCCGCTGCCGACCGAGTGCACGACGAAGTAGAACGGCTCGCTCGCGTCGGTCGGGCCGCCGCGCGCGATGCTCAGGAAGTAGTTGGCGCCGAGCGTGACAGGGAAGCTCAGGTCGGCACGATCGGTGTCAGCGCCCTCGTCGCTCATGTCGAAGCGCGACACCACAACGTTGCTGCCGTCACGAACCTCGACGACGCCGGGGTTGAAGCCCGAGCCGTTGCCATCGGTGCCCGGGGGCGGCAGCGTGATGGTCACGTTCGCGCGCGACTCCGGATCGACGAACACGTCGGCGGGAACGGTCATCGCGATGCCGTCGACATCGGCCGCATCGACCCAGTCGCCGTAGGCGATCGTCAGGTAGTAGCCGACCGGGTTGGTGGCGTTCGGGTTGACTTCGTATTCCATGTCGGTCGCGGTCGCGACCGTGTCGTTCGGCTCGGCCGCCTCGTCCATCACGCTGTTCGTGGCGGGGTCGAGCGGGATCACGTTGACCGCGTACTGGAGGCTGCGGAGGTTGTCGAAGTAGTCCGGGTCGCAGGTGTTCGCCGGAGCGAACTCGCAGAACTCCTCCACCTTCAGGAAGTACTGACCGGTGGTGGGGAGGATCGTGTAGAACTCCGCGTCCTGCGTGGTGCGCGGGAACGGGTCGTCGTTCTGCGCGAGCTGGTTGCCGTTCGCGTCGAACAGCGTGACCACGAGATCCATGAAGCCATCGGCGAACGGATCGTCGTCCGGCTTCGCGTCGGACGTGATCAGCACGGGGCCCGCGACGCCGTTGAAGCTGAAGAAGTCGACGTCGGTGTCCGGCGGGTCGAGCTCGCTTGCAATGCCGGAGACGCCCTCGTTCTCGTCGAGCGGCTCTGCCGTCGCGATGGTGTCGTTGCCGTCGCCTTCGGTGCCGCCGCCGCCGCCATCGCTGCTGCCACCGATGTTGGGGATGCCGCCGACGTTCGGCGTGCCACCGGTGTCACCACCGCCCTCGCTGCCGCCGCCCGGATTGCCACCGCCGCTGACCACATCGTCGCTGCAGGCGGCCAGAACCAGGCCGAGTGCAACCAAGCTTGCTAGAACGTTCGACTTCACAGCGCCTCCAGAAGGAAAAAAGGTGATGCCCCGACCCGAGTCGGAGCGGGTTCCTTACATCCGGGCAGGCGCCACCTCAAGGGGCGCGGCACGAGCAGATGCCGTTTTCTTGGCGGCCGATCCGCTTGATTAGTCGCGCGCTGGTGTGGCGGATCGGGGCGCTCGGCTGCTCATTCGTCGGCCATGAAGGGGTAGCCGACCTCGAGCGCGGGCACGAACGTCTCCTTGACGGCCCGGGGGCTCACCCAGCGGTACAGGTTCAGGGCGCTGCCCGCCTTGTCGTTGGTGCCGGAGGCGCGGCCCCCGCCGAACGGCTGCTGGCCGACGACGGCACCGGTCGGCTTGTCGTTCACGTAGAAATTGCCGGCCGTCTCGCGCAGCGCGGCCTGGGCCTTGGCCACGAACGCGCGGTCGCGCGCGAACACCGCACCCGTGAGCGCGTAGTCGCTCGACGAGTCGCAGAGGGCGAGGGCATCGTCGACGCGCGCGTCGTCGTACACCCAGGCCGTCAGCAGTGGGCCGAAGAACTCTTCGCGCATCAAGCGGCTGCCCGGCTCGACCGACTCGACGACGGTCGGGTGCACGAACCAGCCGCGCTCACGGTCCGTCTTGCCGCCGGCGACGAGCTTGTAGCTGCTCTGTCCTTTGGCTTCGTCGATGGCCGCCGACAGTCGCAAGAACGCGCGCTCGTCGATGACCGCGCCCATGAAGCTCCGGAAGTCGCGCACGTCGCCGACGCGGATGGCCTCGATGTGGGCGACGAGTCGCTCCTTGAGCGCGCCCCAGATCGATTTCGGGATGTAGGCGCGCGACGCGGCGCTGCATTTCTGACCCTGATACTCGAAGGCGCCGCGCACGAGCGCGACCGCGAGCGCATCGAGATCGGCGCTCGCGTGGGCGAAGACGAAGTCTTTGCCGCCCGTCTCGCCGACGAGCCGCGGGTATTGCTTGTAGCGTCCGATGTTGTTGCCGACGCGCTGCCAGATCGTGCGGAACACGCTCGTCGAGCCGGTGAAATGCACGCCACCGAGCCGCGGGTGATCGAGGCAGGCGTTGACCATCTCTTCGGCCGGGCCCTGCACGAGATTGATCACGCCGTCGGGCAGGCCGGCGGCGCGGAACAGGCTCAGGAGCTCGTGCGCGCTGCGCATCGCGAGCGGGGAGGGCTTCCACACCACGACGTTGCCGAGCAGGGCCGGGGCGCTCGGCAGGTTGCCGGCGATCGCGGTGAAGTTGAACGGCGTGATGGCGGTGACGAAGCCGTCGAGCGGCCGCGCTTCGAGGGCGTTCCAGATGTTCGGCGCCGCGACCGGTTGCTCGAGCAAGCGACCGGCCCAGTCGACGTTGAAGCGCAAGAAGTCGATGAGCTCGCAGGCCGAGTCGATCTCCGCCTGGTACGCGGTCTTGCTCTGCCCGAGCATCGTCGCGGCATTCAACCGGTAGCGGAAGGTGGTGGCCGCGAGCTCCGCTGCTTTCAGGAACACGCTCGAGCGATCATTTTGGCTGAGGGCTGCCCAGCTCGCGCGCGCGGCGAGGGCTGCATCGATGGCAGCGTTCGCGTGCGTTGCGTTTCCCTGACTGAAGCTACCGAGCACGAGCTGGTGGTCGTGCGGCGAGCGGATGGGCAGGCTGCTCGCGGTGCCGACCTCGCGACCGCCGATGAAGAGGGGGACCTCGACCGGCGTCTTCGCGGCCTCGTCGAGCGCACTCTTCAGAGCGCCGCGCTCGCGGCTACCGGGCTCGTAGCTCTTGACCGGCTCGTTGACGGGGTGGGGCGCATGGGCGGCGGCAATCGGCATGGGCCGCTAACCATAGCGTGGTATACGGCCCCTGTGACGCGGGCGTTGCGAGCAGCACCGACGGTTTTGGCCCCCAACGGCGCGCCCGAGTTCGGCTCGTTCCGCGGCGGTTTGCCCCGGATGGATTTCGGTCCCATCCCGAAGGGGCGCCTCTGGAAGCTGCTCCACGAGAAGCGCTGGACGTACGTCGCGGTGGCGGACGAGAAGATGTTCGCCGCCATGGCGGTGGTGTCGCTCGGCTACGTCGCCACCGCGATGGTGTTCGTGCTCGACCGTGCCACCGGCAACCTGCTCGTCGATCGCAGCATCTTGGGGCCCGGTACCGCGGCATCGTTCGAGGACGCAGGCGACGGGAAAAGAAAAGCTCTGTTTCAATGGGGGCGCACCGAGCTCTCACTCTCGGATGAAGGCTGCGTCGTCGATCTCGCGGGAGAGACCACCCCCATCCACATCGTGGTGCGTCCACGCGCGAGCGGGGTGGCCCAGCCCATCGCGGCCGTCGTCCCGATCGAAGGCGGCTTCGCCAACGCGACCGAGAAGCGCCTGCTCGAAGCCGAAGTCGAGATCGTCGCCGATGGGCAGCGCTTCCTCCTCGACCGCGCCATCGCGGCCTTCGACCACACCGCCGGCTTCCTCGCGCGACACACCGCGTGGCGCTGGGCGCTCGGCATGGGGTTCGCGAAGACGGGCGAGCGCATCGCGTTCAACCTCGTGGAAGGCTTCGTGGGCGAGGCCGAGTGCGGCGGCTGGGTCGGCGACGAGCTCTTCGCGCTGGGCGAGGGCCGCTTCGAGCTCGACATGGCGAACCCCCTCGATCCCTGGCGCGTGCGCACGAGCTGCGGTGCCGTCGATCTCCGCTTCACGCCCAAGGCGATCCACGCCGAGGACAAGGACATGCTGCTCGTCCGCTCCAAGTTCATCCAACCCATCGGCGACTTCGAGGGCAGCATCACGCTCGGCGGCAAGCGCTTCGAGGTCGCGCGGCTGGCGGGTGTGACCGAGCACCAAGACGTGCTCTGGTGAGGCGAGGCGCATGAGGCTCGCACCGCTGTCTCTCTTGCCGAAGAGCGTGCTCGGCATCGCGAAGGAGTTCGCGAGGCACTTGTTGAAGCGACCGGTGTGCGGTCTCGCCGTCGTCGGCTCTCGAAGCGACGGAGACATCGTGCTGATTCGGCGCGGGGACACGGGGACCTGGGCCCTGCCGGGCGGCACCGTGGAGTGGGGCGAGACCTTGCGCCGCACCTTGAGCCGCGAAATGGCGGAGGAAGCCGGCGTGGACGAGGTCAGCTTCGAACGCGTGATCGGCGTCTACGGGGAGCCGGACCGCGACCCACGCTTCCACGCCGTGACGGTGGTGGTGGCTGCTCGCATCGGCCCGATCGTGCGGCCGCCCATGAATCCATTGGAGATCCGCGAGGCTCGCTTCTTCTCGCCGGCCGCGCTGCCCGCCGAGATGGCGATGGGCATGGCCGACTATGTCGAGGCGGCCCTGCGAGGCGAGCCCGCCGTCCTCGAGTAGCCCCGGTAATTGGGCGCGCTTTTCGGCATGCGCTAGCATCGAGACATGGTCGTCTTCGCTTCCTCGCGCGCGTCGTGGCTGCTGTCGCTGGCCGTCCTGGGCCTCGCTTGCACCGGTATCCGGGAGGATCCGTCGCCGGGCGATGCGCCCCCGCCGACGAACGTGATCGTGAACGGAAGTGGCGGCGGGAACGTCGGCGGCGGAGCCGTCGTCGGCGGCGGCGCCCAGGCCGGCGGCTCGTCGGGCTCGGGCGTCGCCTTCGGCGACTGCAGCTGCGCGGCCATCATCGAGAGCAACTCGGTGCCGCTCTGCAACCAGTGTGTGGATCAGGCGACCGCGGCCGCGCAGCCTTGCGAGACGCAGCTCGCCGCGTGCACCGCCGACACCGAGTGCGGGCTGGCGCGCACGCTGCTCGCCAACAACGACTGCGGGGGTGACCCCGCCTGCACCTCGGCCCTGCTCACCGGCATCCTCAGCGACGCCAGCGCGGCGCTGCTGTTCGGCTACTACAACTGCGTCTGCTCGCCGTGTGCCACCTGCACGCTCAGCGGCACGGGTGGGGGCGGGGTCGGCGGCGCGCCCCAGGGCGGCGGTGTCCCCGCGGCCGATGGCAGCTGCGACGTGAGCCTGAAGTAGCGAGCGCGCATCTCACGAGAGATGCGCTGCTACGCGCGCTTGTCTTTCTGCTCGATGGCGTCGGCGAACAGGCTCATGTAGCCGACGGCGCTGGTGACCGAGAAGACCAGCGACGCGTACACGAGCACGCGGCCGATGTGCACCAGGTCGACCACGCCGAAGTCGTAGATGCCGGCGTCGAGGTGGTACGGGAAGCCGATGATGAGGCACACGATGCCGATCATCTGCAGGGCCGTCTTGGCTTTGCCGCCCTTCTCGGCGGAGATCACGAGGCCTTCGCTGGAGGCGATGCTGCGCAGCGCGGTGACGGTGATCTCGCGGCTGATGAGGAGCGCCACCGCCCATGCGCCGATGCGGCCCATGCTCACGAGCCAAACGAGCGTGGCCGCGACGATCAGCTTGTCGGCCAGCGGGTCGAGGAACTTGCCGAGCACGCTGACGAGGCCTTGCCGGCGCGCGAGCCAACCATCCAACGCGTCGGTGATGGCGGCGGCCCCGTACACCACCGAAGCCCAGTAGCAGTCTTTCGGCGTCCCCCGGGAGAGCAGGTAGAGCACCAGCGGGATCATCAGCACGCGCGCGAAGGTCAGCAGGTTCGGCAGGTTCTTCGCGTCGGCCCACAGCGTCTTTCGCTCCTGCCGCTTGCGCTCGCGCAGGCGCTTGCGGTCGGCGCGCTTCTTTTCGCCACGCTCGGCTCGCCGTCGCTTGCGCTCGGAGGCGACGGTGCCCTTCGAAGCAGGCCCGGACGGCGGCGATTCAGCGGCCATCGACAAGCACCATGCCTTCGCCGGTGAGCGCCACCAGGCCACGGGCCTTGGTGGGCGCCTCGCTCGGCGGCACTGCGCGAGGCGAGAGGCGGCCTGTCCAGCCGAGCACCGAGTGCACGCGCAAGAGCAGCGTGCGGTCCTGCATCACCTCGAGCGTCACGGCGCTCTGTGGCAGGGCCAACGTCACCACGCAAGGAGGTCTCGACGCATCTCCCGGCGTGCTTGGACCTCGCAGCTGGATCATGGGCACGAAGTCACCATCGCCGCCGGGCAGCTTGGCGCTCTCGTAGGGGATGTCACCGACCATGGCGACGAGCGCGCTCTCGCGCACGGTCAACGTCTCGTCCCCGAGCACGATGGGAAACAGCTTGGTGCCCGGGGGCGGGCCCAGCACGAGCTCGCCGACGCCGTCGAGCTGCACCACCGGCGAGCTCGCGCCCCCCAGCGATTCTTCGCCGGCTTTGCCGCGCGTCTTGCGCATCAACGGTCGCGTGACGGCGGCGCGCGCGAACGACATCGCGCGCACGGCGTCGAGGCGCACCGCGACGTCGGCGCTCGCCTGGATCAGCACGCAGCCGCTCGGATGCAGGCTCGTGGACTGCTCGCGAGCGGGCACGAGCAGGTGGTCGCGCGCGAAGCTCTGCAGCCGGAGCGGCGGCGCGAGGCCGAGCGGTGGCGGGGCGCTCGGCGCGGACGCGAAGGGCAGCGGCGCGAGCGACGCCGGAGCTTGCGGAAGCTCGCTCGGCTGGTACGGCCGCATCTGACCGAAGCCGGGCGGCGGCAGCGAGTCGCTCGGGGCGAGCGAGGGAATCAAGCCACCGCCCACGTTCGAACGGAGATCGGGCGAGCTCGAGCGGCGATCGAACGCCGCGCCGGCGTCGAGCCCGGGCTCGGCCCAGGTGCCCGATGTCGGCGTCGCGCGGGAGCTCGACAGGGCCGCTTGAAAGTGCACGTCGCGCTTTTCGAGCTCCTCGAACGCATCGCTCGCGGCCTTGGAGACCTCTTCGCGCTCGGGCGTCGAGAGCCCGCGCGCCGCGGGCTCGGCCGGCGCACCGGACAGCTCGAGCAGCCGTTGGGCCATGCCGCGGTGACCGCCCGCCTGGAATGCGGCGACAGCGCGCTCGATGTCGCCGAGCCGTTGGAACGCGAGGCCGAGGTAACCCCAGGCGCGGCTGTGCCCGGGCTCGCGCTCGATCACGCGCTCGAGCTGCGCGCGCGCGGCCCCTGGTTGGCCCGTCTTCAAGTAGCAGAGCGCGAGGTTGATGCGCGGGGTCGTGACCTCGGGGTAGGCCAACAGCAAGCGCTCGTAGATGGTGATCGCGCGCGGGTAGAGCCCCAGCCGGAAGTAGACGATGGCCAGCAGATCTTGCCCCTTGGCGTCGCGCGGCTGCAGGGCGAGCGCGTGCTCGAGCTCGCGTTTGGCCTCGTGGACGCGGTCGTCCTGGAGCAGCTCGTTGCCGCGGTAGAGGTGGAAGAGGAAGTCCTCGGCCGCCACCTCCCGCACGGACTCCGGGCTCGGCTCGTCCTCCATATCGACGCGCGAACGTTAACCGAGTCTCGGCCCTCGCGGGGCGAATTTGCTCCGCTCGGGCGGGGCCGCGACTAGGATGCGCGACGCATGGCAGGCCTCCGCTCGGGTGCTCGAAGGCGATGCCGACCTTGGGTCGGACGGTGGTTTTCGATCGGCTCGATCGCGCTGTCGGTTCTCTGCACCTCGTGCTCCGCGGGGCTCTCGCAGGGCCCGAGTGAGACGCTGCGCGCGTACGCCCGTGCGCTCGAGGAAAAGCGCGTCGACGACGCCTACCGCCTGCTCTCGGACGAGGCGCGGCGCGCCGTGCCGCTGGAGGCGTTCCGGCGGATGGTTCTGGAAAACCCCGAGGACGTGATGGAGGTCGCGCGCGCCCTGGCGCGACCCGCTGCCGACCCCACCGTGCATGCAACGGTGACGATGCCGAGCGGGCAAGAGCTCTTGCTCGTGTTCCAAGACGGGCGCTGGCGCATCGACGCGGCTGCCATCGATCTGTACGGCCAGCAGACACCGCGCCAAGCGCTGGTGGGTTTCCTGCGCGCGTTCGAGCGCAAGCGCTACGACGTGATCCTGCGCTACGTGCCGGACGCCGAGCGCGAGGCGATCGCGCCGGCAGAGCCGGCACCCGCGAAGCCCGCCGAGCCGGAGGCCAAACCGGACGCCAAGGCCGACGCCAAGGCGCCGCCGGGGGCCGCCGTCGCCGAGAAGAGCGCGGAGATCCCCGGTGTCGGTGGCGGCGAGCTGACAGCGGAAAAGCTGCGCGCCGCCTGGGAGGGGCCGCAAAAGGACGAGATGCTGCGCATCGCGCAAGCGCTGCGTGCGGCGTTGCCAACTGCCACAATCGAAGAAACGGGTGACGTCGCGAGCATGTCGTATGGCTCGGGGGCGACGGTTTCCTTCGTGCGCGAGCGCGGCGCATGGAAGATCCGCGACTTCTGAGGTGGCTAACCGGCTAGCAAAACGCTAGCTTCCGACTCATGGCCTCGGGCCAAACCCCATCGAAGCCGCCGCCCATCGAAGCCGAGGGAGTGCCGATCCTCCCGCTGCGCAATTCGGTCCTCTTCCCGATGTCGGTCGTGCCGGTGAACGTCGGCCGGCCCCGCAGCGTGCGGCTGGTCGAAGACCTGCTCGGTCGCGAGCGCGCCGTCGTCGGCGTGGTCAGCCAGCAATCGCCCGACATCGACGAGCCAACGTTCCGCGACCTGTTCTCGGTCGGCACGCTCGCTCGCGTGGTGAAGGTGATCCGCCTCGGCGCCAACAACTACTCGGTCGTGCTCAACGGCCTCGGCCGCTTCAAGGTGAAGGAGCCGCTCGGCCTCGAGGCCTACATGCGGGCCAAGGTCGAGCGTGTCCCCGAGCCGCTCGCCCGCGACGCGGAGCTCGATGCGCTGGGCGCCACCTTGCGGGAAGCCACCCGCGAGGTGCTCACGCTGATGCCCAACCTGCCGAAAGACACGGCCGGCATCCTCGACAACGTGCGCGAGCCCGGCGCGCTCGCCGACCTCATCGCGTCGAACTTCCCGCAAGCGCAGGCCAGCATCCGCAACAAGCAGGAGATCCTCGAAGCCTTCGAGGTGAAGGCGCGCGTGCGGCTCGTGCTCGGCATGGTCAATCGCCAGCTCGAGGTTCTGCGCGTCAAGAAAGAGATCAGCCACATGGTGCAGGAGGAGATGGGCAAGTCCCAGCGCGAGTACGTCCTCCGCCAGCAGATGAAGACGATCAAAGAAGAGCTCGGTGAGGCGGGCGACGACGACGAGATCGAGGAGCTTCGCGAGCGCATCCGCCTGGCGAACGTCTCGCCGGAGGCGGAGAAGGCCGCCAAGAAGCAGCTCTCGCGGCTGCGCTCGATGTCGCAGCAGTCGGCCGAGTTCCACGTCACGCGTTCCTATCTGGAGTGGATCGCCGACTTGCCGTGGTCGAAGTCGACGCATGACAAGATCGACGTGAAGGACGTGCGCCGCTGTCTCGACGAGGATCACCTCGGCCTCGAGAAGGTGAAGAAGCGCATCGTCGAATACACGGCCGTGCGCCAGCTACGCGCCGACAAGAAGGGTCCCATTCTTCTCTTCGTGGGCCCTCCGGGGGTCGGCAAAACATCTCTCGGAAAATCCATCGCGAGGGCCATGGGTCGTCGTTACGAGCGCATCGCGCTCGGTGGCGTGCGCGACGAAGCCGAGATCCGCGGGCACCGCCGCACCTACGTGGGCGCCCTCCCGGGTCGCATCATCCAGGCCCTCAAGAAGGCCGGCACCAAGAACCCGGTGCTGGTGCTCGACGAGGTCGAGAAGATGGGAGCCGACGTGCGCGGTGATCCGACGGCTGCGCTGCTCGAGGTGCTCGACCCGGAACAGAACTCCACGTTCCAGGATCACTACCTCGATCTGCCGTTCGACCTCTCGCAGGTGACCTTCCTGGCGACGGCGAACGATCGCGACCAGATCCCGGGCCCCTTGCAAGACCGCATGGAGATCATCGAGGTGCCCGGCTACACCCGGGCCGAGAAGCTCGGCATCGCGAAGGAGTTCCTGATCCCGAAGCAGCTTCGCCAGCACGGCCTCACCGACGAGCGGCTCGACTTCTTGCCCGACGGCATCGCGGCCGTGCTCGACGGCTACACCCGGGAAGCCGGCGTGCGCAGCCTCGAGCGCGAGATCGCGGCCATCTGCCGCGCTGCCGCCGTCCGTCTCGCCGAGGGCGAGGACGTGCGGCAACAAGTCGACCGCGATCACGTCGAGAAGGTGCTCGGCGTGCCGAAGTACCGCTCCGAGGTCGCCGAGCGCAAGCTCGACCCGGGCGTCGCCACGGGGCTCAGCACCTCGGCCGGTGGCGGGGACCTGCTCTTCATCGAAGCCTCCAAGATGCCGGGCAAGGGCAACTTCACGCTCACCGGCAACATGCGCAACGTGATGCAGGAGTCGGCGACCACGGCGATCTCGTTCGTGCGCTCGAAGGCGCGCGAGCTGGCCCTCGACCCGGAGTGGCTCCGCGAGATCGATCTGCACGTGCACGTTCCGAAGGGCGGCACCCCGAAAGACGGGCCCAGCGCCGGCATCACCATGTTCCTCGCGGTGGTGTCGCTGCTCCTCGACTGCCCGGTGCGCAGCGATCTCGCGATGACCGGGGAGATCAGCCTGCGCGGGCGGGTGCTTCCGGTCGGTGGCATCAAGCAGAAGCTGTTCGCGGCCCACCGCGCGGGCATCAAAGAGGTTCTCATCCCCGCGCGCAACAAGCGCGACCTCGACGACGTCCCCAAAGAGGTGACCGACAACGTGAAGGTCACCTTGGTCTCCACGGTGGACGAGGTGCTCGCCCAGGCGCTGTTGCCTCCGCTCTCGACGCCGGGTCGCGACTCGCTCGACGGTTCGCCCTCTCCGGGCGAAACTGACGATCCGGACGCCAAGCGCGAAATCTCCGCAGGCTGACCTGTTGGCTGGCTCCGCAGCCAGGGCTGCTACGCAATTGTCTCGCGGCCGAGCGCTGGTCGACGCCGCCCGAGCGAACCGCGCCCTCGCGATCGGCGGCGGGCTGGTGTTCCTCGTCGGCCTCGCGCTCGGCTTCGTGCCCGCTTTCGGCGGGCCCGGCTACGAGGTCGCGCTGGTGTACGGCATCTTGCTGTCGAACATCACGGCCGTGGCGGTGAGCTTCGACCTGGTGCGCAAGTCGCTCGCGCCTTTCGATCAGCTGAGCCGCGGCGCCGCCGCGGGGGCCGCGTACTTCGCGCTCGGCCTCTTGCTCAGCATGTTCCACGGCCTGCGGACCGGCTTCTGCGATCCGTGGTCGGGTCTCGAAGTGATGCTGCTCGGCCCCGGCGTGGGCTGCGTCCTGGCCGGCAGCTGGGCTGCCGTCGCCAGCGAGATCGCGCGCCGTGTGACGCCCGGCCGACGGCGCTCGCTGGCGACCGTCGCGCTCGCGCTCGCCGCGCCGATCGGCTGCATCGCCTTCAGCGTCGGCCGCTTCTACTCGAGCCCGATGATCTTCGCGTACGACCCGTTCGTCGGCTACTTCAGCGGCAGCATCTACGACACCGTGCTCGACTACGACCGGCTGTTCACCTACCGCTACGGCACCGTCGGCACGCTCCTCGCAGCCGTGGTGCTCACGCTGCATCTCGTGCGCCGCGAAGATGGTCGCCTGCGTCTCTCGTGGATCGGCCGACCGGGCGTCGCGCTCTTGGGGCTCGCCGGGCTCGCGCTCAGCATCAGCATGATCGCGCGAGGCACGAGCTACAGCCATTTCCACACCAAGGAAAGCATCGAGGAGGAGCTCGGGGCGCGGCTCGAGGGTGAGCGCTGCATCGTCGTTTATGCGCGCGCGCTGAAGCTCAGCGACATGAAGCTGTTCCTCGGCGAGTGTGAGGCGCACGTGGTCGAAAACGAGGCGTGGTGGGGCGCCCGCGGCCCGGAGAAGATCACCGCGTTCGTGTTCGAGGACGAAGCGCAGAAGGGCCGCTTGATGGGCGCGGCCGGCACCAACATCGCGAAGCCCTGGCGCGCCGAGGTGTACGTCGAGAATGCGGGCTTCCCCCATCGGGTGATCGGGCACGAGCTGATGCACGTGATCGCGAGCTCGCACGGCCGGGGCCCGTTTCGCGTGGCCACCAACCTCGGCGCGCTCCTGCCGAACCCGGGCCTCATCGAAGGAGTGGCGGTGGCGGCCTCGCCCAAAGACGAAGAGCTCTCGCCCATCGAGTGGGCGCGGGTGATGAAAGACCTCGGCATCTTGCCGAAGCTCTCGCGCCTGTTCGGCCTCAACTTCATCGGCGAGAACTCGAGCATGGCCTACACCGTCAGCGGCGCCTTCGTCGGCTTCGTGCACGACCGCTACGGCGCCGACGCGGTGCGCGCCTGGTATCACGGGGACACGCTCGAGGCGGCGACCGGCCACACGATGGCCGCGCTCGAGAGCGAGTTCGTGGCCGAGCTCGACAACATCAGCCTGCCCGAAGCGGCCGCCATCCAGGGCAAGGCGAAGTTCGATCGGCCCGGCTTCTTCGCTCGCAAGTGCCCGCGCTTCGTCGACGGCTGTCGCGAGCGCGCGTCGTCGCTGGCAGGCTCCGGCGACTTCGACGGGGCGCTGCGCGAGCTCGCCAAAGCACGCGCGTTCGAACCGGAAAACCCGAACCTGCGCTTCGACGAAGCGGAGGCCGAGCTCGCCAAGAGCGACGACACGAGCGCCCTGAATGCGCTCGCCAGCGACGAGTCGGCACCGCGCTTCGCCCGTGACAAGGCGCTCGAGACGCTCGCCGACCATGCGCTCTCGACGGGCGATGGCGATGCGGCCGCCGGCATCTATCGCGACCTCATCACGCGAACGATCGACGAGGGCAAGCTGCGGACCCTCTACGTGAAGCTCGCCGGCGCGACCGATCCCGTGCTGCGCCGGCCCGTGGCCCTGCTCCTGGTCGGGGAGGGGAACAAGAAGCCCGACCGGGCCCTCGCGTTCTCGCTGCTCGGGCCGCTCGATCTGGCGCGCCCCGACGACGGCCTCGTCGCGTACTTGTTTGGTCGGTATTTGTGGGACCAGAGCGACTACCGCGCCGCCATCGGCGAGCTGGAACGCGCGCTCTCGCGCAAGCTGGAGGTTCCGCGCGTCCGGCCGGAAGCGTTGCGACTGCAGCTGCTCTCCGCCGCCGCCGATTTCGACTGCGAAACCGCTGCACGCGCGCTCGCCCGCTATCAAGCAGAACCGACAGTTCCCGCGCCGAAGATCCAAAGCGCCGAGCGCGTGGTGCTGCGCTGCTCAATTGCACGGAAGTTCCGGTAGGCTAGCCGCTCGCTCAAGATGGACGCGTCCGAGACCCAAGAGCTCTTCACGCGTGCGCTCGGCGTCGTCGCGCGATGTGAGACGGTGCTCGCGCCGGCCGCGTTCGACGAGCTGGCAGCCGTGCTGGCAGACAAGATCGGCTTCGCCAACATCGCCATCACGCGCTCCGAGCGGCCTGGCTTCTTTCGCGTGCTGGCCTCGACGCGGGGCGCGATCGAGGCGGTGCTCCCGTTTCGCACGCTGCTCAGCTCCGCCCGCCACGTGTACGAGACGGTGTACGAGCGCGGCGAGCCCTACCTGGCCGCCGACCTGCAGCGCGGCGCGGAGATCGAGCGAGCGGCCGGCAAGGCCGGCTTCGGCTCGTACGTGATCATCCCCATTCGCGAGTCGCAGACAGGGCCCGTCGTGGCCGGGCTGGTGGTCGCGTTCCGCGAGATGGATGGTGTCGACACGATGCCGATGGACCTCTTCATCGAGATCGCGTCGTCGATCGGTCCCAGCGTCGCTCGCGGCCTTTCCGCCAGCCAGCGCGACCGCGCCCTGCGCATCCTGGAGGCGTCGGGCGACGCGCTCATCGCGTGGGACGCGGAGGGCCGCGTCACGGACGTCAACCGATCGGCCGAGCACCTCGTCAGCGCCTCGCGCAGCGAGCTGCTCGGCATCCCGATTCAAGAGCTGTTCGGCGCCATCCCGATCGGCCCGTCCAGCGGCCAGCGCCTGAACCTGCAAGCGCGTGACGGTCGGCGTATGACCGTCGCGGCCACGGTGAGCCCGGTGCAAGGCGACCCGCTGGTGTTCGCCCACGCCCTGATCCGCGATCTGAGTGATGTCGTCGCGGCCGAGCAAGACGCGGCCGAGCGCCTCGCGCAGCTGCGTGAGCTCACCGAGCAACACATGGTGCTGCTCGACAACGCACCGCTCCTGATCTTCCGGTTGGATCCGGAGTCACACGAGATTTTGTATCTGAATCGACACGCCGAGCATCTCTTCGGCGTCCCCGCTGCACGCGCGCTGTCGACCCCGGGCTTTCTCCGCGACGCCCACGTCGACCCGGAGGGGGCCACCGCCTTCGAGGAAGCGGTGGTGGTCGCCAAGCTCGGGCAAGCCATGCCGGCTTACGAAGCGCATCTGCGTCGCGAGGGGGGCGACCCGATCGTCGCGCGCGGCACGATCTATCCGATCCTCACCGAGAGCGCCCGCGTGGTTGGTATCGAAGGCATCTTGCTCGACGTCACCGGCGAGCGCGGCGTGCGCTCGCGCCTCTTGCAGGCCGACCGCCTGGCGACGGTGGGCATGCTGGCGGCGGGCGTGGCGCACGAGATCAACAACCCGGCCGCGTTCATGCTGCTCGGCCTGGATGTGCTGTCGCGCTCGCTCGCGGGGCCATCGGTGACGATGGCCCCCGAAGTGGCCGCCCACGTGAAGCAGCTCGTCGCCGACCTGCGCGACACGGGCCGTCGCATCGTCGACATCGCCCGCGACATGCGCACCTTCGCCAGCCCACCGCCGAGCGGTCCGGGGCGCCGCACGCTGGTCGACGTGAGCCGCACGATCGAGAGCGCCCTCACCATCACCCGCGCGCAGATCGTCGAGAAGGCGGATATCGAGGTCGATCTGGCGCAAGACCTGCCGCTCGTCTCGATGGACGACGGTCGCCTCGGCCAGGTCGTCGTGAACCTGCTCGTCAACGCGGCCCAAGCCGTGGCCGAGGCGCGCACGCAACGCGTTGCGCCGGCGAAGGGGGACAAGGTTCGCATCGCGACCAGCATGACCGACCGAGACGTGCTCATCGTCGTCGAGGACACCGGCATCGGTATCAAGAAGGACACGCTCGACCGCGTCTTCGTCCCGTTCTTCACGACGAAGCCGGCGGACGTGGGCATGGGCCTCGGTCTCGCCATCAGCCGCACCATCGTCGAGGGCGCTGGCGGCACCGTCTCGGTGGAAAGCCCCGGCACGCTCGGCGACCCGCCCTGTGGCTCCCGATTCACCATTCGACTGCCGGCCTATTTGCCGGAGTCCGACGCGCCCGACAGCGTGCGTACGAGCCCGGCGACCGAGCGTCGCGGCAAGGTGTTGCTCGTGGAAGACGAGCCACTGCTCGGTCGCGCCCTCTTCGATCAGCTGTCCGAAGCGCATGACGTGACGCTCGTCACGAGCGGCGAGGAGGCGCTGACCGCGCTGGCGAAGGCCACCTTCGACGCGATTTTGTGCGACATCAAGATGCCCTCGATGGGCGGCGAAGAGCTGTACCACGCTGTGCTTTCGGCTTACCCCGAGCAGGCGCGGCGCTTCATCTTCATGACCGGCGTCGGCTTCGCGCCCGAGCTCGAGCGCTTCCTCACCGAGTCGGGGGCGCCGCTGCTGGAGAAGCCCTTCGCGATCGGTCGCGCGCTCCGCCTGATCGCGGAGCGCATCGCGCTCGGCTCGACGGGCGCTTCGACCCCGCCGCCGGCGCGGGCGGACTCGTCGCCGCTGTAGGTCTTTCGCCACGCGCATCCGTAGTAGTGGCGATGACGACGAGCGCGTTCGACCGCTGGGCCAGATCGATTGTGGGCGTGATGCTGCTGGGGGCCGCGTGCTCGCCCCAGTCGGGGCCGACCGCGCCCTCGGGCCAGTCGCTCGTCGCCGGCGGCAAACCCGAGACGCGGGCCGTGGTCCCGCCGCAGCTCCTCGAAGAGGTCTGCCATGCCGAGCACGCCGACGAGAGCTCGACCGTATTCTCGGCGGTCGACTCGTCGGGTGACGTGAAACGACTGGTCGTGACGCCCTCGCGAAAGATCGCCGACATGGGCAACCTCGTCTTCGACATGAGCGGCGCCTTCCTCGGCCACGACACGGGCAGTGAAGTGCCGTGGGACGACCGTGCCTTCGTGGAGAAGGAGCACGCACGAGTCGCGGCGTTGATGGGGGGCGCGCGGATCCCCGACGGCAGCGAGCCGATTCGCTGCGAGTAGGCCGCGCCCGTCAGTGACTTAACGATCGCGGGCTGGAGCTCGAAGCAGCCCCAGCAATATTCTTCAGGATTTTTTGGCAGGAGAGTTGCTTACGGGCGCGCATGCCCAAGCTGCTGAGCGCGTTCGCTGTCGGCCTCTCCCTCTTCGCCATCTCCGGTGTCGCCGACGCCAAGAGCTTCGTCGTCATCAAGGACACCGAGGGCAAGATCGCCGACCCAGACGGGCCGAACATCAGCGCGATGCGCAACACGCTGCTGGACGAGTACGAGCTCAGCGGGCTCGAGCTGCCGGAGGTGTTCACCTGCTGGACGACGTTCTCGATGAACGGCAACGACTTCGCGACGTACATCGACCCGCGCGCGAACGACGTCAGCGGCATCGGTTTCGAGGACGTGTTCCCGCCCACCGGGATCAAGGCGCCCACCCAGCCGCCGCTGCGCGCGATCTTGTGGCACAACAACGTGTTCGCGATGGATCAGCGTGCGGCGCTGCATCGTTCCGACGCGACCGCCGCCGAGTACGCGCGCTACCTGTTCTTGCTCGAGCTCTCGCACCTCTGGGGGCCCGACATCTCGTTGCCCGATCCGGGCGCGAACGACGCGATCGGCTTCCCCTTCCACTGGTCGTTCTTCCTCGATGTCGGCGGCGGCCCCGCGGGTGGCAACCCGTGGACCGACAACGGCGACGGAACCTTCACCGTCGTTCCAGGGTCGCCTGGCACCGTGAAGTACTCGATGCTGGATCTGTATCTGATGGGCCTCGCGACGGCGGACGAGGTGGAGCCGTTCCGCGTGCTGCTGCCGACCGACGTGCCCACCACCCCGACCGACCCGTTCTGGGGTGGAGCCTATAGCGGCCAGTCGTTTCCTTGGTTCGACGTCGAGAACGAGCCGCTGACGGTGACGGCGACCGTTCGCGACCTGACCGTCGACGACGTGATCGCGGCCAACGGCGAGCGAGGCCCTGTCGCTGGCACCAAAGACACCTTCACCGTCGGCATCGTGCTGGTCGTCCCGGCGGACGCGACGGATGAAGAAATCGAGGCAGCATCTACCGACTTCGCTCCGTTCGCGGATGCGCTCGCCGGCCATTTCGACGATGCCACCAGCGGTCGCGGCACGCTCGACATCGTCACGGTCAGCGAAGACCCGGGCGAGGGTGGGGGCGGTGCCGGCGCCGGCGGCGCTCCGGCGGCAGGCGGCGCCGACGCGAGCGGGGGCCAAGGCGGTGGTGCACCCGTCGACGGGGAGGACGACGGCGGCTGCGACTGCAGCTCGACCGGCTCCGGTGGCTCGACCAGCGGGGTCGGGTTGCTCGGGCTGATGGCGGCGCTTGCGCTCCGGCGGCGCCGGGCCTGAGCCAGCGCGACGATCAGATGGGCGCGGACGTGACGCTCACGCTCGTGCCCTCGAACACCAAGTCGTCGCCGCTTTGCATGTGGATCACGAGGCGCTTGCCGTCGTTCTCCAGGTCGGCTTCGTTCACGCTCTTGCTCGGGCCCCACGCGTTTCGGCGCGGGCACTCCAGGAAGGTCACGCCTTCGACCGTGATGAGGCAGCGCGTCGCTGTCGCGGAGCTGAGCCGCAGCGAGAGTGTCGCCTTCGCAGCGGCCCAGTCGAACGTCACCGTTTCGAGGACGGCGTCGTGCAAGTTGTCGAGGTCGGCTTGTGAAGCGGTCACGACGAGCCCCCCGTGTTCAAGGGAAGGTGCGCTTGTGGCGACTCGGCCGGGCAGACGTTGCCGTTGATGTCGAGGCGCTCGCCGGCCGGATTGTTGACGTGGCAGTGGGCGGTGCCGGTTCGCGGCGTCGGGTGTATCAGCACGCGCTGCTCGCCGGTTACCGGGTCGATGTAGGACCCGTTGCCCGATTGCGGGTTGCCCTTCGGCTGCAGCCCCGCCGCGCGGGCGGCCGCGTCGATCTCGGCTGGGGTGCGACCTGCGATGTCCCGCGGATCGATCGTGGGCGACGTAGGAGGCGGCGCCGGCGCCCCGTGGCTCGGGTCGCCCTCGGTGAGGCCGAGCGGATCGACGGCGTTGGTCGGCGCGAAGTCGAGGCCGTTGGCGTTGAAGCCGCCGGCGAACTCGAGCGGGTCGGGGCTGAGCCAACGTCCGACGCCGTGGTCGAACACGCGGAAGCGCGTGAACGAGAGTCCCGTCTCTTCGTCGGAGAGCTGGCCGGCGAATCGGAGGGGCGTCGAGATCTGGGAGCCATTCGCCTCGCGCGCGGGCGCGTGCTTGACCTCGCGGAGCTCGCCGAACGGCGACAGCTGCATGCTGAGCGCGACATTGCCGGCGCGGTCCACCAGCTCACGCGGCGTGCCCAGGTGGTCTGTCACGTACAGGAACACCTCCCCGTGCTCCTGGTGGAGCAAGGGGGCGAGCGTGTTCGGTCGATGTACGAAGACCTGGCGGCGGTCGGGGCGGGTCACCACCGCGATGGCATGGCCGTCCCAGAGATAGTGGGTATGGAGCGGCTGCAGGCGGTCCTGCTCGACCGTCTTCCGCACGCGTCGCCCGAACGCGTCGTACTGGTTCTTCACGCGCGTGCCGTTCGGTAGCGAGACCTCCACGAGGCGATCGCGCACGTCCCAGCGGTAGCCGGTGATCTGCTCCGGGCCTTCCGTTTGGGTCAGGTCGCGACTGCCGGACCGCCGACCGCGCGCGTCGTAGGCGAGCTTCGCGGTCGGCGTCTGCAGCAATCGATTGCCGGGCCCGAGCTTGAAGCGCGCTTGCGATTTGCCGCCCGTCGCTCGATCGAGGCCCGCTACCAGCGAGCGACACGGATCGTACTCGAACGCGGCTTCGTGCTTGTTCACGCGCGCGGCGAGCAGCTGACCCACGGGGTCGTAGCGATACTCGGCCATGCCCCAAGCTTCGTCGATCAGCCGCGTCAGGTTGCCGGCCGAGTCGTACTGGAACGTTCGCGACACCAACCGTTCGACGTCGCCGCTGCCCTCGCGTGTCACCCGTTCCGAGACCATGCGGTCGAGCGCATCCCACTCGCAGCGAAAGTCGAAGCGCTTGTCGCTGGGGGTGATGGCCGTCTCGCGCCCCATCTGATCGTGCTCGATGTCGAAGCGCACGCCGTCGTGCTCGACCGCGAGCAGCGAGTGTCGGCGATCGTAGCGATACGAGGTGGCTCCCCCGCCCGGTAGCACCCGCTCGACGACGCGACCGTGCCCGTCGACACTGAAGCGAATCGTTTGGTCGCCCTGCGTCTCGCTGATGACGCGGCCCATCGCGTCTCGTTCGTAGCGGATGGTGTGCGTCAGGGAACCGTCGCTGCGCGATGCTTCGATGACTCGCCCGATGCGGTCGCGCCGAAAGCTCACCGTGGTTCCGTCGCTGCCCTCGTCGCGCAGCAAGCGCCCCGCGCGATCGTATTGAAAGCGCCGGGAGCTGCCGTCGGCGTAGACGGTCTTCTCCGGACGGCCGCTCGGCCCGCGTTGATACTGCGTCTTGCGGCCGTCGAAGCGGGTCTCTTCGCGGACCAGGCCGCGTTCGTCGTAGCTGAATGTCGTCGCTTCACCGAGCGGGTTGCGGATCTCGGCGAGACGTTCCTGGCTCGTGTAGCGAAAGCGCCACGAACGGCCGCTCGCGTCTTCGAGCTCGACGGGGACACCCATGCCGCCGTAGCGAACGCTCGTCACGCCGCCGAGCGCGTCGACCTGCTTCACGACGCGGCCGAGCGCGTCGAGGCTGCGCGTGACGCGCGAGCCGTCGGCGTGATGGACGGCCGTCACGCGGCCGAGTCGATCGCGCTGCACCCGTGTGACCCGCCCGAGGGCGTCGACCCGCTGCACGGCTCGGCCGAAGGCGTCGACGGCGTAGCGGGTGCGAGCGCCGTTGGCGTCCGTCTCGGCCACGAGGTTGAACGCGCCGTCGTACTCGTACGTGAAGAGCGGACCGTCGGCGTCGTCGATGCGGGTCAACAGGCCGTGGCTGTCCCACGTGAAGCTGTAGCTGGCGCCGTTGGGGTAGCTGACGCGCGAGAGCAAGCCTCGGTGCTCGTAGGCGAAGGTGGTCACCAGGCCATCGGGGTTGATCTCTCGCACGCGGCGATCGCCCTGGTACTCGTAGGCGGTGACCTGACTCTCCGCGTCCATGCGCCGCACGAGATTGCCACGCTCGTCGAACCAGTCTTTGTAGCCTTCGCCGGCCCCATTCACGCGTGCGATCACGTAGCCGTCGGCGTCGATTGCGCGTTCTTCGATCACCTCGCCGCCGAGCGTGCACTCGCGGCTGGCGCGGCCGTACACGTCCGACCAAACGATGCGCCGGCTCTCTTCGCCGAAGACGCGGGTCTCGCGCGCGACGTCGTCGTACTCGAGCTCGATCGCATAGAGCCCATTGGGACCCCAGGTTCGCACGCAGCGCCCGGAGTCCTTGTCGTACGCGTATTGGAAGCGCGACCCGGTCTTGATCGTGGCCGCCGACATGCGTGCGTAGCCGTCGTACTCGTACTCGTCGGTGTGGCCGAGCGCATCGCTCACGCCGACCAAGCAGCTCTCGTCGTCGTATTCGTAGTCCACCCACTGCTCGACCGCGCCGCCGACCGACACCTCGATGCGGGCGAGGCGCGAGCCTCGAAAGTGCGTGCGAATGCTGCGGCCCGCGCTGTCGGAGAGACCGGCCAGTCGCCCGTCGACGTATTCGAACGTGATGCGATTGTCGCAGTGGTCTTTCAGCGTGCGGAGGACGGCGGCGCCGCTGGGCGAGAGGGGGCGCAGCTCGTAGCGCACGCGTCGGTCGTGACGCTCGAGCTCGAAGTCGAGCTCGCCTTTGCGTCGCAACGTCGCGCGCTCGGCGCGGTGAAACGTCTCGGCGCCGACGGCGATGGGCTCGAAGTAGATGAAGCGGCCTTCTTCGTCGCGCAGCATGAAGTTGCGCTCGTGCATCTCCAGCGTCACTTCGAGCGAGGAGCTCCAGCCGGGGCCGAGGAAGCCGCGTGCCTGCTTCGCTCGCGCGGAGCTGTACGTGCGAACGATCTTCAGCGGGAGCGGACCGGCGAGGTCGAGATCCGTTGCGCTGTCGATCACGTCTCCGGTCACGAGATCGACAGGGTGGCCGCCCTGACATTGATGCTGCCCGGCGGGGCCGGAAGAAGAGCCGGGGGGGGCATCCGCCCCGCTGGCCCGCCCGCCGGGACCGCCGGCTCCACCACCGGCGCCGCTGTTGGAGCCGCCGCCTCCGCCACCGCCGTTGGACGGCCCCGAGGGGCCGCCGGGGCCTGCTGGTGCCGCGCCGCCTCCGCCGCCACCACCACCGCCGCCGCCCGCGCCGCCCGCGCCGGATGCAGTGCCATTGGCTCCCGGCGTAGGCGCTTTGTTGGAGATACAGGCGCTGCCGGTGATCCCCATCATCCCGAGCTCACACAGCACGACGGGAGCGCCCATGATGATGAAGCAGGGGCCGGCCGTGTTGAGGCTGACGACCTCTTTCAGCGTCCCGGGCTCGTTGCCGTGGCAGCCCTTGAACACGGAGCCGACGGTCGCGACCGGCGAGCCAGTGACCTTCGTTCGCAACGCCGTGTCGGAGAGCCCCTCGGCAGCGGTGGCCAGCACCGGATAGGGGATGGGCAGCGGGCTCGGCGCCGCAGGTGTCGTGCACACACTCACCGCGCATGGAGTGACCTGGTGGCCGCTCTTCTCGGTGATCACATCCATCGCCAGCGCGGTGACGCCCATCCCAAGCTCCTCGAAGGGGGCTACGCCGCCCCCCAGGACCGGAATGTACTGCGGATTTGGCTGTCAGGCAGCCCCGCGATCTTGCTCCACAAAAATCGCGGGAGCAGAGCTCAGGCAGTCTCGCGAAAAGCCCGCATCTTGTCCTTTTCGCGCACCATGACCCGGCCCGCATCCGGGTCGACCACCACGTTGTCGCAGCTGCACTCGCCGGGGATGCCCATGCTCTCGAGCACGCCGCCGCAGCGGAGGCATTCGTAGAAGATGCCTGGCCCGGCCGGGTAGCCCTGACTCGGGTCGAACGTGATGTAGGCCCGCGGCGCGCTCTGGCTCATGGTGGAATCTCCCGTATGTCACCCGCCGCGAGATGGGAATCGATGCTGCGTGGCAAGAAGTGCTGCGTGCCCCCGCCTGGCTCACCGAACCAGGGCGAAGCAGGTCCGCTCTCCACCGGGATCGGACGGACCACCTCGTAGCGGCGATAGGGCCGTTGGTCCGTTCCGGGCGGCAGCGCGCGCTCGCCGTAGGGGGTGCCGTCGTCGGCGACATAGCGACCGGTATCGCTGAAGCTGCCGTCCGGGTTCACGCGCCCGCCATAGCGATCGATGCGCGCGCCGGGCTGCAACGTGTTGGGCGCGCGCGATTCGAAGCCGTCGTTCGGGGGCCAACGGATGCTGCCGTCCGGGTTGGTGTAGGGCGGGTGATTGTGGGGGTTGCCGCCGCCGGTGGAGAGGCCGAGCGGGTCGATGTCGACCGACGGCGCACCGTCGAACGCTTGCAGGTTGAGACCGCCACGCATGCCGAGCGGGTCGGGGCTCAGCCAGCGGCCTACCTCCGCGTCGAACACGCGATAGCGCGTGAACGCGAGCCCGGTCTCCTCGTCTTCGTACTGGCCCAGCAGTCGGAACGGCGATCGCACTCGATAGCCACGGCTCTGCTCGCCGGTCTCGTCCCAACGTTCCTCGAGCGTGCGCCCCCATGGGTCGTGGCGCGCCGCCCACGCCACGCGGCCGCCGCCGTCGATCAGCTCGCGCGCCTGGCCGACCTGGTTCGTGACGACGAGAAACACTTCGCCCCGCTCGGCCTGCAGCAGCGGATGTCCGTCGTTGGCGTGATGCACGAACACGCGAACGCCGCTCGACTTCTCGAGCTCGGCGCACAGCTGATCGTGGTGCCACAGGAACTCGGTGACCTTCGGTCGCTCTGCGGCCGTGCCGACGCTCTTCTTCGTCCGCCTGCCGAAGGCGTCGTAGTCCATCGCGATGCGCCGGCCGTCGGGCAGGCGCACCTCGCGCAGGCGGTTCCGGGTGTCCCAGACGTAGTCCGTGACCTGCTTGCTGCGCTTGTCGCGCTTGGACGTCCGGCGGCCGCGCGCGTCGTAGGTGTAGACGTGGGTCTCCGTCTCGCTGAGCTGGTTCCCGGCGGCGACCTTCCAGCGTCGCTTGTTGCCGGCCGCGTCGAGCTTGTCGAGCACCGACACCAGCGATCGCGCGGGGTCGTACACGAACGCCTGGCGACTCGACTCCTGGCTGGTCGAAGCGAGCCGCCCGCTGGTGTCGTATCCGAGCTCCAACTTGCCCCAGCGCGCGTCGTCGATGCGCGTCACGCGGCCGGCGGCGTCGTGTCGATAGAGCCGCTCGGCCAGCACCTCTCGGATCTCTTCGCCTGCTTTCGGGGCGACCACGCGCTGCTCGATCAGCTTGTCGACGGCGTCGAACACGTGCTCCACGCTGAAGGCGCCGCGCGCGTCCTTGCGACCGATCTCCCGCCCGGCGCGATCGCGCTCGAACGAGAAGCGCCTGCCGGCGTGCTCGACGCTGGCGAGCGCGCCCTCTCGATCGAAGGCCCATTCCGTACGGCTGCCCTCGAAGAGGACGCGCTCGACGGTGTTGCCGTCGAGGTCGTAGCCGAAGCGGATCACTCGGTCGTCCTGGCGCTCGCTGACGATCTGGCCGAACGCGTCGCGCTCGAACACGATCGTGTGGCGCTGCGGGCGGCCGTCCGAGCTCGTCTCGAGCAGCGAGGCTTCCATCACGCGGCCCATCACATCGCGCCGGAACGTCGTGCTGCTGCCGTCTTCTGCGCGCTCGACGAGCAGGCGGCCGCTGCGGTCGTACTGGTAGCTGCGCTCGCTCCGGTCGGCGTTCTCGATCTTCGCCACCCGCTGCGCGCCGTCGCGCGTGTATTTCACGACGCGGCCGTCGAACGCCTTCGTCTCCACCACGCCGCCCGCTTCGTCGTACTTGAAGTCGTACGACTCCCCGAGGGGGTTCAGGATCTTCGCGATGCGCTCGTGGGCGGTGTAGCTGAAGCGATAGGCCCGACCGGTGGGGTCCACCACGCGGTCGAGCTTGTGCATGCCCGACCAATCGAAGGTGCTGATCGCGCCGTCGGGCCCGACCTCGCGCGTGACGTGCCCGAGCCCGTCGAAGCTGCGTTGCACGCGGGTGCCGTCGGCCCGCATGAGCTCGGCGGGCCGGCCGAGGCGGTCGCGGGTGATGCGCGTCACGCGGCCGAGGTCGTCGGTCTCGCTGATGGCGCGCCCGAGCGCGTCGTAGCCGAAGCGGCGGCGCGCCCCGCGAGCGTCGGTCTCGGCGCTGCGGTTCGACTGCGCGTCGTACTCGTAGAGTCGCAGCACACCGCCGTTGTCTTCGATGCGAAGCAGCCGGCCTCGGTCGTCGCGGGTGAACACCAGCGCTTTGCCGTTCGGCTGCGTCAGCCGAAGGAGGCCGAAGCGGTCGTCGAACACGTAGCTCGTCGCGTTGCCGTCGGGCTCCACGCGGCGCGTGAGGGCCCCGCGTGCGTCGCGCTCGAAGGTGGTCACGGCGCCCGCTGCGTCGACGCGCCTCACCTCGAAGCCCGCCGCGTCGTACCAGTGCTTCGTGCCTTCGCCGGCTCCGTTGACCTTGGCGATCAGGTAGCCGTCGTCGTCGTAGGCGGCTTCTTCCAGCACGGTGCCGTCGAGCAAGGCTTCGCGTCGCGCGTAGCCGGGGAGGTCGGCCCACTCGATGACACGGCTCTCTTCGCCGTAAACGAACGTGCGCCGGTTCTCGTCGTCGTACTCCAGCTCGAGCGCGTAGAGGCCGTTCGGACCCCAGGTCCGCGCGCAACGGCCGCCGTCCTTGTCGTACGCGTACTGGAAGCGGGTACCGATACGGTTCTGCGCCGCCGTCATGCGGCCGAACCCGTCGTACTCGTACTCGTCCGCGTGGCCGAGCGCGTCGACGGCCATCGTCAAGAGGCCGTCGTCGCTGTGCTCGTAGTCGACCCACTGCTCGACGGACCCGCCGACGGCGACCTCGACGCGGACGATGCGCGAGCCCCGCCAGCGCACCACGATCTCGCGGCCGACGCTGTCGCGCACGCTCTGGAGGCGACCGGCGTCGTAGGTGAAGTCGATGCCGTTCGTGTAGCCGTCGCGGATCGACTGCAGCATGGCGCTGCCGCCGGCGACGACGGCGCGGAAGCGGCTGACGAGGCGTGTGCGCAGGTTCTCGATCCGGAAGTCGCACTCGCCCTCGCGGACGAGCAAGAGCTGCTCGCGCCGATGAAACGTCTTCTCGCCGACGGCGATCGGCTCGAAGTGGACGCTCCGCCCGTCACCGGCGAAATAGGTGTGCGCGCGGTTGCCGACCTGGATCCACTGTTCGAGCTCGTGCGCCCAGCCGGCGCCGAGCGAGGCCGCGCGGTCGCCGAAGCGCGCGGACGAGTAGCGGCGCGTGAACGCGAGGGGGATGAGGCCGGGCAGCTCGAGGTCGAGCGCAATGTCGACGACGGCCCCGCTGACCTGATCGACCGGGTGACCGCCTTGGCACTGGTGCTGGTCCGCGGGGCCGGAAGAGCTACCGGGAGGGCCCTCTGCCCCGGCCGCACGTGCGCCGGGGCCGCCACCACCAGCGCCCGCTCCGCTGTTCGACCCACCACCGCCACCGCCGCCATTGGCAGGCCCCGAGGGTCCGCCCGGCCCCGCCGGCGCGGCGCCCCCGCCGCCTCCTCCGCCGCCACCACCACCCGCACCACCTGCGCCCGATGCCGTCCCGTTGGCGCCGGGGGTCGGTGCTTTGTTGGAGATGCATGCAGAGCCGGTGATGCCCATCATGCCCAGCTCGCAGAGCACGACCGGTGCGCCCATGATGATGAAGCAGGGGCCGGCCGTGTTGAGGCTGACGACCTCTTTGAGCGTGCCCGGCTCGTTGCCGTGGCAGCCTTTGAAAACGGAGCCGACGGTCGCCACCGGTGATCCCGTCACCTTCGTGCGCAGCGCGGTGTCGGAGAGGCCTTCCGCTGCCGTCGCCAGCACCGGATAGGGAATCGGTAATGGGCTTGGAGCAGCCGGCGTCGTGCAGACGCTGACGGCGCAAGGCGTGACTTGGTGACCACTCTTCTCGGTGATCACGTCCATCGACAGCGCGGTCACACCCATCGCGGAGACCTCCAGGACAAAAGGACCCGAGCATCCACGAGACTACGCAAACGCGCACGGAATGGAATTTGGCGCGGTCGCGGCGCGCGATTTCAGCACCACAAAAGCACACGCCGCACGACCAGTAGGCCGCGCGGCGTGATGCGTTTCGTTCTCGTGCTTACTGCTTCGGCTTTGCCGAGCCAGCGGGAGCGGCCGAGGCCTTGGGGGCAGCAGAGCCCGCCGCCGGCGCCGCGGAGCCGGAGGCCGCGGGCGCAGCCCCATCGGCGGGGAGGATCTTCACGAGCTCGACGTCGAACGTGAGCGCGCCGGCGGGGTAGCCGCGCGGAGGCTTCTCGCCGTAGGCGAGGTCCGCCGGGATCCAGAAGCGCATCGTCTCGCCTTCGACCATCAGCTGAAGGCCTTCCGTCCAGCCTTTGATCACCTGGTCGACGCCGAACTCGACGGGCTTCCCGCCCGGGATCGACGAGTCGAACATCTTCCCGTCGCCGGGCGTCCAGCCGGTGTAGTTGCAGCTGACCTTGCTCTTCTCGCCCGGCTTCTTCGTGCCGGTGCCCTTCTTGATGCTCTTGTAGACGAGGCCGCTCTTGGTCTTCTTGGCGTCCTTCGGCGGGTCTTTCACGTCTTCCGGCGCGGGGATCGGCTCGACCTTCGGCGGCGGCGGTGCGCCCTTCTGGATCTCGAGCAGCTCGATGTCGAACGTCAGCTGACCGGCGGGCCGACCACCCTTGGCCGTATCGCCGTAGGCGAGGGGACCCGGGATCCAGAAGCGACGCTTCTCACCGACGACCATCAGCTGCACGCCTTCGGTCCAGCCTTTGATCACGCCGTTCAGCGCGAACGACGCGGGCGCCTTGCGCTTGTAGCTGTTGTCGAAGTTCTTCCCGTCGGTGGTCCAGCCCGAATAGTGGACCTTCACCTTGTCGGTGGGGCCGGGGTGCTCGGTGCCGGTGCCCTTCTGCAGTTGCTTGTGGAAGATGCCGCTCTCGGTCTTCTCCGCGTCGGCGGGGGGCTTGGCGACATCGTCGGGGGCCGGCATGTCGCCCGCGCCCGGAGCCGCTGCCGACATCTTGCCGCCGGGCGTCGGGCCCGAGCCGCTGCCAGCGGGCTCGGCGCTCGCGTTGGTGGTGGGCGGGTCGCCGCAACCAGCGAGCGACGAGATGGAGGCAAGGACCGGGAGGGCAAGGACGGAACGACGCAGCATGGTTCTACTCACTCAGCTTGATGGGAATGTAGAGCGCCCGAACTTTGGACATGGTGCCTTCGCGCGTGTAGCCGGCGAGGCCGTAGAGGATGTTCCACCAGTGACCAGTGGGTGACGAGCCGAACGACAGCGCCGGGAAGAAATGGAACTCCCACTCGGTGCCGCCGGCGACCTTCTGCTCGCCGTAGTAGGTGTTGAGCACGATCTGATCGACGCTGTCGGTGTCGGAGAAGCGGAAGAACACCGGGAACACCACGGTCGCGCGCGACTTCGGCGTCGCGAAGTCCCACAGCACCGGCGGGATCACGAGGTGCGTGTCCTCGTAGCGGCGACCGGCGAAGAAGATCGGGTAGATGTTCGTCTGCCAGCCCGTCACGCTGGTCGTGACCTGCACGAGCGGGGTCACGAACGTCGTCGAGCTGAGGCCCGGCCGCTTGAAGTGCGCGTAGAACGGGAACGCGACCACGTCGTCCACGCGGGGCGACTCGGACTGGTAGTAGAAGGGGAACAGCAGCTTGGTATCGAGCCCGATGTCGGGGTCGCGGTACCACCAGAAGAGCGGCGTCACCATGTCGAGCTCGGTGCGACCGCGGTAGCGCGCGTAGCCCCAGGTCACGAAGGTGCTCTCGCCTTCGTCGCCCTTCGACTCCAGGAAGAGCGGCGTCACGAGCAGGTGCGAGTCGCCCTTGTACCCGTAGTGGAACAGCGGGAAGAACGTGATGTGGTCCTCGTTCGGACCCCAGTTTCGATAGAACAGCGGGAAGATGTCGAAGACCTCGCCCTCGCGATCGCGCTGCCAGAAGAAGGGTCCCCAGAGGTTCGTCTCGCTGTCCGTGGTCCCGTTGTACGAATAGTAGTGGAGCAGGGGCGGGATGACCTCGTACTCGGTTCCGCCGCCGCCGGGCGTGCGGTCGCGCCCGTAGAAGTAGAAGGGGGCGAGGCCCATGTCGATCGAGTCGGCCGTGCGCAGATCGCAGGCGGGGCCGCCCTTCCACTTGCAGAAGAAGGGGCCCACGACGTTCAAGCCGTCGCGGTCCGAGTGCTCGGTGAAGGTCAAGAGCGGCGGGATGTGGAAGTAGCCACCGCCGTCTTCCGTCGCGCCTTCGAAGAACAGGGGCGGCAGCCAGTTCGCGTGCGTCGGCGGCTTGCCGTCACCGCCCGCAGACTCTTGGTGGGCGAACGGGCCGACCACCGTCGTGTACGTGTTCTTGTCGCGCAGGTGCCAAAAGAACGGGAACAGCACGTCGGCGTCCACGTCGACGCTGCGTCGCTGGTAGTAGGGGCCGAACATCGACGCCCGATCGCCGGGCTGCGTGCGCTCGGCCCAGAACGGGATCACCGTCTTGAACTCGTAGTCGCCGCTCTTCTCGCCGTAGTAGACGCCATAGAAGTCGACGGTCTTCTCGACGACGACGCCAGTGGGGTCCTCGTCCTTCTCGCGGTTCGTCCCGATCTGATCCTTCGTCGCTTCCGGCAGCTCGAGCGGATTCTCCGGGAGCTGCGTCTCGACCTTCGGGATGTTGAGCTGCTCCGCGCCTGGCGCTGCGTGCGGCTCGGGCGCGCCCGGCGGCAGCTTCGGTTGCGCCTTGGGGGGCCCACCGAGGCCCGGGATCTGCGCCCACGCCGAGCCGGTGAAGCACAAGCACGCCAGCGCGACGGCCAAGAGGAGCGCGAGTCGGCGAACGCCGGCCCGAAGGGGCGCATCAAGGATCAATCGACCCTCGCCGGCGCCGTGATCGACGCCTTCTTGTCCGCGAGGAAGGTCGAGAACCGATCCAACGAGACCTCTTCTTGCTCGCGGGTGGCGAGCGTCTTCACCATGACGATGCGTTTCTGGAGCTCGTCTTCGCCCACGATCACGCAGAGGCGTGCGCCACTGCGCTCGGCGCGCGACATCATCGCCTTGAGCTTTCCGCGGGTGTCCACCTCGCAGCCGACGCCGAGGTCGCGCGCTTGCTTGGCCAGGGCCAGCGCCGCGGCCACGCCGCCCTCGAACAACACGGCGATGTAGACGGCGGTGGACTTGGGGGCGGCGGCTTGCGCGCCCATGGCCACCAGGATGCGCTCGAGCCCCATCGCGAAGCCGATGGCCGGTACCTTCGGGCCACCCAGGCTCTCGATCATGCCGTCGTAGCGTCCGCCGCCGCAGACCGTGCTCTGCGCGCCGAGATCGGCGCCCTCAGCTTTGATCTCGAAGAGCGTGCGCGTGTAGTAGTCGAGGCCGCGCACGAGCTTCGTGTCGACGACGTGGTCCACGCCGAGCGCGTCGAGGCCCCGTCGAACGCCGTCGAAGTGCTGTTTGTCCTCGTCCGAGAGCACGTCGAGGATGGAGGGAGCCCCCTCCGCGAGGGCCCGATCTTTCGCGTCTTTGGAGTCGAGGATGCGGAGCGGGTTCTTCTCGAGCCGGCGCTGCGAGTCCTCGGACAGCGCGCCTTTCTGCGGGAGCAGATAGTCGTAGAGCGCCTTTCGGTAGCGCTCGCGCGTGTCCCCCGCGCCGAGCGAGTTCACGTGCACCTTCAGATCGCCGATGCCGAGGCCGGCGAGGACGCGCACCGCGAGCTCGACCATCTCGGCATCGCAGACGGGGCCGGGGTCGCCGTAGAGCTCGCAGCCTGCCTGGTAGAACTGGCGATAGCGACCCTTGGCCGGGCGCTCGCCGCGAAACATCGGGCCCAGGTAATACCAGCGCGAGATCGGCTCTTTGTTGGCGACGTTGTGCTCGACGTAGGCGCGCGCGGCGCCCGCCGTGCCTTCCGGCCGCACCGTCATCGAGTCGCCGTGCCGCTCGAAGGTGTACATCTCCTTCTCGACGACGTCGCTCGTCTCGCCGATTTGCCGCACGAACAGCGAAGTGTCCTCGAGCAGCGGGGTGCGGACCTCGCCGTAGCCGTAGAGGCCCGCGATCTCCCGGAAGGTCGACTCGATGCGGTGCCAGTGACGCGCTTCGTCCGGCAGGATGTCGTTCATCCCCCGGATGGCTCGGATTCCGCGCGATTTGTCTTCGGAGGGCACGGGAAATTGGGTTGGGTGTCGACTCGGGTGCCCTCGAACGGCGGCAGCGGGGCGCTTATGGCCAGTGTGGGCGGGGGGGTCAAGCGCATCGCACCTTGCCGCCGCGCCTTTCCTGCGTGATTCCACGGTCTCAAGCCGATGGATAAGCGCGGGCACAGCGAGAACGAGCCAGGGGGGCGTGTTCTTGCCATCGACCCCGGAAAAGCGCGCGTGGGCATCGCGCTCTCGGACGAGCTGCGCATTTTGGCGTCGCCGCTGTGCGTGCTCGATGGCTCGGACCGGCTGCGGCTGGTCGCCCGCGTGAAGGAGCTGGTGCGGGAGAACGAGGTGAAGCGGGTGCTGGTCGGGCTTCCGTTGCACATGAGCGGTGAAGCTGGCGGCAGCGCCACCCGGGCCCAGGACCTCGCACAGCGCATCGCCGACGCGACCGGCCTCGAGGTCGAGCTCGTCGACGAGCGCCTCACCACCGTCGAAGCGACTCGCAAGAGCCGGGAGGCGCCGGGAAAGAGAGGCAAGAAGGCGGCCGCGCCGGTGGACGACAAGGCTGCCTGCGTGCTCCTCCAGAGTTGGCTCGATCGCCGCCCTTCTCCTCTCATTTGAGAGATCTCGAGGTGCTTTTGCGCCTGCCCCGCGTTGTCATGGGCAAGGGGCGTCACTAGGCTGCCGCCGTGCTCGCTCCCGGGACCACGCTCGCTCGTTACGTCGTCGAGACGCCCATCGGTAGCGGAGGCATGGGCGCGGTCTACCGCGCGCGCGATACCCACCTCGATCGCGCCGTGGCGCTGAAGGTGCTCTCCGACGGCGCAGGCGGGCTGCCCGACAAAGAGGCGCGCGAGCGGCTCGTGCGCGAGGCACGCGCGGCGGCGGCCCTGTCCCACCCGAACGCCGTCGCCATCTACGACGCCGGCGACAGCGAGCACGGCCCGTTCATCGTGATGGAGCTCATCGAGGGCGAGACGCTGCGCGGCGCGATGACGCGTGGCGCGAGCGCCGCGAGCATCGTGGGCTGGATGAAGATGGCCGCCCTCGCCCTGGGCGACGCGCACGAGCGAGGCATCGTGCATCGAGACATCAAGCCAGAGAATTTGATGTTGAGACGAGACGGCATCGCGAAGGTGCTCGACTTCGGCATCGCGAGGCACACGTCCAAGGCCCAAGACCCATCGGCGCCCACGCATGCAGCGCTACCGACGCTGACCGGCACCGGCGTCCAGATCGGTACGCCGCAGTACATGGCGCCCGAGCAGATCAAGGGCAAGAAGCTCGACGGCCGGACCGATCAGTTCGCGTGGGCCGTGACGGCGTACGAGGCGCTCGCCGGTCGTTTGCCCTGGCAGGCCGAGAACGGCGCGCTCGGTGTGGTGGCTTCGATCCTCGAAGAGGTGCCGCCCCCCGTGGACGAGGTGCGGCCGGAGGTGCCGCACCATGTCGGCCTCGTGATCGCGCGCGCGATGGCGAAGAAGCCGGAAGATCGCTTCGCGTCGATGCAAGAGCTCGTGCGGGCCCTCGACGGTGAGACATCGGTGGCGCCCGAGCCTCCGGCTCCCAACCACATCTCGGTTCGCCCCCCTCCTTCTCCTTCTTTCTCCGCAGCACCTGCCAACGAGACACGCTTCAGCGAAGCCACCATGAAGGCGGTGATCGGCAAGGCGCTCTCGTTCCAGGAGCAAGGCGGCTATTCGAAGAGCGAGCTGAAAGAGGCCGCGCGCGAGCTCGGCATCAGCGAGGCGGCGCTGGAAGAGGCGGCCGGGGCGATCCGCAAAGAGAAGTACCGCGCGAGCGAGATGGTGGCAGAAGACGCGATGCGCGAGCGCATCTTGATGAAGCGCCGGAAGGGCTTCCGCGCCCACCTCATCTCGTACCTCGCAGTGAACGCCATCATCATCATGCCGTTCATCTTCGAGGCGCATGCCCGACGCGACATGTGGGCGGGCTTCGTGCCCGCCATCGCCTGGGGCATCGGCCTCCTCATCCACGCGTTCAACGCATTCTCGAAGCACGTCGAGCCCCACGAGCTGCGCAAGTGGATCGAGCGCGAAGAGAACGCGATCGCGAAGGACGCCGCGCGTCGCGCGGCGCTGGCCGAGAAGCTCGAGCGCAAAGAGCGTCGAAACCGCAAGCACGAGGCGCCCAAGGCGCCGCGCGTGCCCGGCCAGCCGACGCCGTTCGATCATGCCGTCGACGAGCTGAGCAACGCATTCGAGGACGGCGCCGCCCGCGTGCTCGCCGCGGCGGCGCGGAAGATCCGAGCGGGAGCTGGTCTACCGCCGCAAGCGCCGGCACATCCGGCGAGCGTGCCGCCGCCCGCCGCAGAGCGGGTGCGCGTGAACGCCCCGCCCGCCTCGAGCCCGCCGCCAGGCTCGGGCCCGCACGATACCGAGCGCATGCGCCATGAAGCGCAAGCGGAGGCCGAGGCGAAGGCGGCCATGCCGGGCCCGCAGCGCAACGTCCGCTAGACGGCTAGGCCAGCAGCTTGAACACCTCGAGGTGGAACACCCCGCCGTCGAGCTCGATGGGCTTCGCGTACCAGAGGAGGTCGCGTTCCTGGGCGCGGGGGCGCAGCACCGCGCGCGCCGCGAAAGGCCCCCGTGGCAGCGCAGCGACTCGTTTTCGGTAGTCGTCCGGATCCCGGAAGCGCTGGGCGAAGAGCTCCAGCACCTCGCTGCGGGGCTTGCCCATCACCTCGCTTTTCTCGAGGCTCATGAGCTGTGCCAGTGAGTCGCTGATGCGGCAGACGACCCGATCGGGGTCGAGCAGCATCGCGGCCACGTCCGCTGCTCCGAACGCGTCCTCGATCTCGGCGCGCGCGCTGTCGGCTCGCCGGCCTTCACTTGCCGAAGCGGGCTTTCGGGCGCGCAGCTCGAGCTCCCCCGCGACGCGGCGCGCGAGCTTCGCCAGCGCGTCGACGACATCGCCGCCGAGCTCGAGCGGGCTCTTGTCGATCACGCACAGGGTCCCGATCACCGCCCCATCGGGCGTGGTGATGGGCGCGCCGATGTAGCCGCCGATGGCGCCGCTCTTCACGAGCGGGTTGTCGGCGAACACGGGGTGGCTGCGGGCATCGGGCACCACCAGCACCTCGCTGCCCTCGATCGCGTGCTGGCAGAACGAAAGCTCGCGCGACCCGCCGCGCGCCTCGGCGAGCGGTCCGCCGAGACCCACGTGCGCCTTGAACCATTGCTTGTCCGAGAGAATCAGGGAGATGACCGCGATCGGTACTCCGCAGGCGTCGGCGACATCGCTGATCAAACGCTGCAACCCCTCGTCCGGCGGCAGGTCGTCCACGAGCCCCATCTGCTCGATGCGCGCGAGCCTCGCCCCTTCGCGGCGAATCACCGCGTCGCGATCGAGCTCCGGCTCGGCTTCGCGCTCGTCACGGTCGAGCGCCGAGGTCACGACCTGCTCCACGAGCTCGGCCGAGCGCAGGCTGGGGATGATGTTGGCGATACCGCGGTCCGTTCGAAGCGACCGCGCGGCGGCACGCAGGCTCGGCATCGTCGACGCAGCGATGATGGCGGTCTGCTGCGGTCCCGCGAGCGCACGCAGCTGCTTGATCAAGGCGAAGCCGTCGCAACGCGGCAGCGACAGGTTGACGAGCAGCACGCGTGGCGGGCCGAGGCGATGGACGATCGACATCGCTTCCACCCCGTCGCGAGCGACGCGCACCTCGAGGCCGGCGTTGCGCGCGTAGGCCGCACATTGCGCGGCCGTGTTCGCCTCCGCCTCGGCGACGAGCGCGTACGCGCCGCGGGCCGGGAGCAGCGAGCCGCGCAGGGCTGTCGCCAGCGCGCCGAGGGCCGCGCTCGCATCGATGAAGCGATCGGCGGGG
>JADMIO011113538.1_pt1 | contig 37325 bp, 23 predicted proteins | sample 8958161 | NCBI WGS metagenome assembly JADMIO01 (sample SAMN16585339, study PRJNA669376) | soil metagenome | isolation source: Crop rotation soil | place: USA: Cullars Rotation, Alabama | collected 2011 | reverse complement strand
ACCGCCGCCACCATTGTGATATCCATCCTGGTCGCCGCTACAAAAAAGCCCACCGCATATTAAAGTGCGCTGTGCGCCGGTACTGCCGTTGCCTCCGCCGCCACCGCCACCTGAGCCTGAGCCCGCGCCGCCACCGGCGCCACCCGCTGCAGGGCCACCGCAATTTCCGTTGCAATCACCACAAGTGGCATAAGCACCTCCGGCACCCCCACCGCCACCTGTGCTGCCCAAACTATTACCATTAATAGTACCGCTGATGGTAATATTATTTGCGTTAATCTGAAGCGCACATCCTTGTTGTGTAGTAATGGTTGCACCGCTGCTTAAAGTAAAATCACCATTAATTACGTAAGTACCGCTCATAGTGGTATTGGAACTTATTACAGCATTGCCATTATAAACCGGTGGAAAATTACCTCCCCCTACTGAATTCAAATCAAGGGTTGAGGATGCAGTACAAGAACCATAACTTGCTGTTGCGCGAAAATAGCGGTACGGAGTTGAGGAATTAATTGTTAGTGTAGTCCCGGAGCCTAAACTACCTGAAAACGTAGAGTTATCCGTAGAACCCTGCCAGGTTAGCCCGGCCCATGAACCTGAAGCTGTCAACGTATGGGTGCCACAACTAACGCCTGAATATGTAACAGACACGGTTGGATTGTTTCGCCTGTAGCGTAATAAGTTTGAAGTAGCTGTCCATGTGCCGTTACAACCGCTTTGCGTTACAACCGCTATAACCGTGCCTGAAAAATTATTGGTAAAAGTAAAAGGCATTGTGCCATTTGTAATTACAGTGCCATTATAAGTTGACTGGTGTAAAGTTACCTGGTTCGCAGGCCCCGAAGCCAAATCAACTGTATAGTTGCCACCATTTTCCAATACGCCTAAAGATGCATAACCGGTGTTTGCCACAGAAATATTACCGGAAAGGTTTCCGCAAGATGGGACGGCCAATGTGCCAAATGACACACCTGATCCGTTACATTGGGCAGAAACCGAATTAACCAGCCCCCCTAGTATGAAAAATAGCAAACATGTTCGAAGTATATTTTTCCTTCCCATAAGCTTAAAATTATGTAGGTGTTTATCTCAATCCTTATTCAATATTCAGTTTATATTTCTTTGCAAAATCAGGATGCATTTTAATCCATGCATAAGCCCTTTCCTGATACTGCTTTACATCCTGGTCCAAATTACCGGTATCAATAAACCGCGGGAAATCAGGATAATTTAAAAACAAATCATCGCCGGTATAATCTTTAAAATGTTTTATAATGTTGTCTTTGTAAAAAACATTTTCCGTAGTGGCATGTTTTTCCGAGCCCGGTGTCGCAGCATGCCGATCCTCGTTTCCCGGTGCCGATTTTACTTGCCCGTAACCTGATATACTAAAAGCTGAAACAGCTATAAAAAGTAAAAGTTTAAGTTTCATCGCAGTTTGTTTTGTAGTTATAGCGTTTAAATGGCTTTACTTAATATTAAAAAAACAGATTTTCTTGTCATCAAGTTAACGATTTCTCTTCGATTCACCAAAAAAACCAGTTACCACTTTAGAGCAGCTTAAATAACACTCAGCTATCTTTTTTACTGCACCTTAATACTGGTAATATATATCCTAACTCCGGGTTTGTCAATTCAAATCTATGTCGTTATTCCTAAGTCCATGACAACCAATTTGAAGCCCTAAACACAGGTGCCAAATCAGTTTAATTCAATTTATTTGGTTATCACCAGTTTCTTACTGTAAGTTTCATTAGCTGATGATACTGCCGCTGTGTAGGTGCCTGCCGCCAGGTTAGCTACATTGAACTCAATCTTGTTGCTGCCTTTGTTTAACTGGTATTTGCCGCTGATGGCCTTCTGCCCTATTATGTCGTAAATATTTACTTCTATCTGTTGGTCAGTAGTAGACGTTACTACCAGGCTGGTAGTGCTGGTGGCCGGGTTAGGGATAAAGTCCATTACCGTAAACGTCAGTTCGCCGGTTAGTACTGCGCTTACTATACCCGTATATTGGTATACGCCGTTGTTGTCTACCTGTTTTAAGCGGTAGTAGTAGCGCTGCCCTGCCCTTACTTCGTAGTCGTTGTAGTTGTAGTCATGCCTTACCGTGCTGTTGCCGTTGCCATCTACCCAGCCTACTGCTTGCCAGTTTTGGCCATCGGTGCTCTTTTCCACTGCAAAGCCATTGTTGTTTATTTCTAAATCTGTACCCCAGCTTACTTTAATATAGCTGTTGTTTACTGCATCCGCCTGCAGGTATATCATCTCCACCGGCAATGCCGTGCCGTTCTGTGAGCCATCCAGCCATAGTTCGCTGAACCGGTCGGCTATCAGTTCTACGTAGTGGTGCCCGTGGTTGCTGCCGCTATACATGCCGTCAAAGCCTCCGCTTGATTTTTTCAGCGGGCCGTCCGGCTGCGTTGGCAACTGTGTAGGGCTGCCGTACACTTTGTAGATGCCGCTTGGGTCGTTGTTGCTGTAATCCCCATCTTCGTTATTGCCGCTGTATTTGGTTACGTAAAGCCCGTTGATGTCGTAGATGTTGTCGTTATGGCTGCACGCGTATTGTGCATTGTTTGAGGCCGGCTGGTCGTTTGCCTGGCTCGCCAGTATTAAGCTGTCTAACTCTGCCTGGCTAAAGTACAGCCTGATGTATACTGCGCTCGGGCCGTTGCTTGTATTGTGGAAGCTGCCATTGGGGTTGCTGTTGGGCGATGTGATCTTAAAGTGCCTTTGCATAGCCGTGGAGTAATTGCCCTGGCAGTTGTTCGCTGTATTGCTTTGCAGTACCTGTGGAACTATCGCATCTTTGTACATCGTTACTGTTACAAGGCTCAAATCCACGCCGCTGTCTTTTATCGCCAGTATGGCATCATTATTATTATCCCTGAACGTTACCCACTGGTTGTAGGCTATATCATAGCAGCTGGTGGTTATCGTATGCGCCCCTGAGGTGGATGAGCTGTATGGTATATTGGTAGGGTGGCCGTTTTTAGAGGTGGCCCCTGCTGTGCTGCTGCACGTAAAGTCGTCGCTTACTGTGTAGTTGTACGTGCTGCCATTGGCTACCTCTGAGTATATTTTTGTATTGCCTGTTACTGCTATCGGCGTGCTGCCTGATGAGGGCGTAAACGTTAGTACGTGCGGCGTAAACACTGTACCCCCGCTGCCGCTTACCTGTATCAGGTCTTTATCCGGCGATACCAGTGCACAGCCTGATAGCGTTGCCACTACGTTTATTGCCGGGTCAAAGTATACACGCACATCGCTGGTGCTGGTACAGGTGCCGTTTGTAATGGTGTATTCGTATGTTTCCGTTGTGTTGCTGCCGCTGTGGGTAGCCGTTGTTGTTGGGTTGTTGGCATTGCCAAACGTGGTATGCGGTGTGCCCAGTTGTGACCAGCTGCCGCTGCCCGGAGATGGGTTGTTGCCATACAGCGTAAATACTGAGCTGCCATTGCAGATTGGCCTTACATAGCCTCCGCCGCCTGCAGGGTCGCTGATGCTCAGTGCCGTGTTGTCTGCGTTCGCTGTTATGTGCTGGTCTACCTGTACATCCGGCAGTGGCGGCGATACGCTGCCGCAGCCGTTGCCCGCTGTTAACGTGTATGTACCCGCTGCTGCCAGTGTTACGTTGGTGATCGTAGCATTAGCCGTGTTGGCTGTAAAGCTGTTGGGCCCTACCCAACTCCAGGTTACATCGTTAGATGCCAACGTGCCTGTGTAGGTGGTCGTTAGTTGTAAATCGCTGCCTTCGCACAGGGGCGTATTGGCATTGCTTGATATGTTCCTTGTTATCAGGTACGGTTGTACGTTCAGTGCTGCCGTACTGCCTGTTACTGTGCCGCAGGCATTTACTGCGCTTACTGTATACACGCCTTCCGTATTGCCTGCTATTGTTACGCTTGTACGGGTGGGCGTTTGGTTGTTGTTAGCACTGTAGCTGCCCGGGCCGCTCCAGTTGTATGTAATGCCTGTGCCGGCGCTTACTGTTGCGCTTAGGTGTAAATCGCTGCCTTCGCAGATGGGGTTGCTCCCTAAGGTGGCTGTTACTGTGCCTATTGGCGCCGCTATAAATACGGTGCGGGTGGTTTGTGCACTGGGGCCATTACAGCCGCTTGCTGTTACCTGTATGTTTACTGAGCCGCTGAAGCCGTTTGCCCATGCCATTACACCGCTTGAGTTAATACTGCCTGCTGATGCATTGCTGATTGTCCAGTTAAGCCCTGTGTTGTTGGTGGCTGTGGTAGCGTAGGTGGTAGTTGTTGTTCCGTTCGTTAACTGGCACGTTGGTTCTGTGCCTGCGCTTATTGTTATTGCCGTTGGCGTGCCTACTGTGGCGCCTATGGTTACTGTACGGGTTACCTGTGCGCTGGGGCCGTTACAGCCGCTCGCGGTTACCTGTATGTTGACTGAGCCGCTGAAGCCGTTTGCCCATGTCATTACGCCTGTACTTGCGTTAATGCTGCCCGCTGAGGCGTTGCTTAAGCTCCAGTTGAAGCCCGTGTTGTTGGTGGCAGTTGTGGCGTATGTTGTTGTGGTGGTACCGTTCGTTAGCTGGCACGTTGGCTGGGTGCCTGAGCTGATGGTGATAGCCGTTGGCGTGCCTACTGTTGGGGTGATATTCACCGTGCGGATGGTTTGTGCGCTTGGGCCGTTACAGCCACTTGCGGTTACCTGTATGTTTACTGAGCCGCTGAAGCCGTTCGCCCAGGCCATTACACCGCTTGAGTTGATACTGCCCGCTGATGCATTGCTGATTGTCCAGTTAAGGCCCGTGTTGTTGGTGGCTGTGGTGGCGTATGTGGTTGTGGTTGTTCCGTTGGTTAGCTGGCAAGTTGGCTCGGTGCCCGAGCTTACTGTTATTGCTGTTGGAGTTCCTACGGTTGGCGTTATGCTTACCGCGCGGATGGTTTGTGCGCTGGGGCCGTTACAGCCGCTCGCTGTTACCTGTATGTTTACTGAGCCGCTGAAGCCGTTTGCCCACGTCATTACACCGCTTGAGTTGATACTACCTGCTGACGCATTGCTTAAGCTCCAGTTGAAGCCGGTGCTGTTTGTTGCCGTAGTTGCGTAAGTGGTAGTTGTTGTACCATTGGTTAATTGACAAGTTGGCTGGGTGCCTGAGCTGATGGTGATAGCCGTTGGCGTGCCTACGGTTGGGGTGATATTTACCGTGCGGATGGTTTGTGCGCTTGGGCCGTTACAGCCGCTTGCTGTTACCTGTATGTTTACTGAGCCGCTGAAGCCGTTTGCCCATGTCATTACGCCGCTTGAGTTGATACTGCCCGCTGATGCATTGCTTAAGCTCCAGTTGAAGCCGGTGTTGTTAGTGGCTGTTGTGGCGTATGTGGTGGTGGTTGTGCCGTTCGTTAGCTGGCATGTTGGCTCGGTGCCTGAGCTGATTGTTATCGCTGTTGGCGTGCCTACGGTTGGCGTTATTGTTACCGCACGTATGGTTTGTGCACTTGGTCCGTTACAGCCGCTCGCTGTTACCTGTATGTTTACTGAGCCGCTGAAACCGTTCGCCCATGTCATTACTCCGCTGGAGTTAATACTGCCCGCCGATGCATTGCTTAAGGTCCAGTTGAAGCCGGTGCTGTTGGTTGCTGTTGTTGCGTAAGTGGTAGTTGTTGTTCCGTTCGTTAATTGACAAGTTGGTTGCGTGCCTGCGCTTACTGTTATCGCCGTTGGCGTACCTACTGTTGGCGTTACTGTTACTGAACGCACTACCTGTGAACTTGGGCCGTTACAGCCGCTTGCTGTTACCTGTATGTTTACACTGCCGCTGAAGCCGTTCGCCCATGTCATTACGCCGCTTGAGTTGATGCTGCCCGCTGATGCATTGCTTAAACTCCAGTTGAAGCCGGTGCTGTTCGTTGCCGTAGTTGCGTAAGTGGTAGTGGTTGTACCGTTCGTTAGCTGGCAAGTTGGCTCAGTGCCTGAGCTGATGGTGATAGCCGTTGGCGTGCCTACTGTTGGTGTTATTGTTACTGAACGTACCACCTGCGAACTCGGGCCATTACAGCCGCTCGCGGTTACCTGTATGTTTACACTGCCGCTGAAGCCGTTCGCCCAGGTCATCACTCCGCTTGAGTTGATGCTGCCCGCTGATGCATTGCTTAAACTCCAGTTGAATCCGGTGTTGTTGGTGGCTGTTGTGCTGTAGGTTGTTGTAGTTGTTCCGTTCGTTAGCTGGCATGTTGGCTCGGTGCCTGCACTTACTGTTATCGCTGTTGGAGTACCTACGGTGGGCGTTACTGTTACTGAACGTACCACCTGCGAGCTCGGGCCGTTACAGCCGCTCGCTGTTACCTGTATGTTTACACTGCCGCTGAAGCCGTTCGCCCATGTCATTACACCGCTTGAGTTGATACTGCCTGCTGATGCATTGCTTAAACTCCAGTTGAAACCGGTGTTGTTGGTGGCTGTTGTGGCGTAAGTGGTAGTGGTTGTACCGTTCGTTAGCTGGCAAGTTGGCTCGGTGCCTGAACTTACTGTTATCGCAGTTGGCGTGCCCACTGTTGGCGTTATTGTTATGGTTACACCACTGGTGCTTGCCGTATTACTGCACTTATCTGTAACTTTCCTTGTATAGGTGTAAGTGCCCGCAGATAAGGCTCCCGGGTCGTAAGTAGTACCCGTAGCCCCACCAATATCAACACCATTAAGTTGCCATTGGTACGCTGTTGTTCCATTATTTACAGCAGCAGATGCACCGCCACTGGCAGCCGAGCCGCTGGTGAAAGCAGGGGGGTCATAGCCGGCACATGCCGAAGTAGAACCCGAATATCCAATAGTACCCGCATTTAAAGCTGTTGTAACCGTTGTAAAATTCATGGCACCCTGCGAACCGCCAACACCATCAAACCACCTATACTCAATATTATCGCTGGTACCTAAAACACCGGTCCATATATTACTGTGCGCATCACAACAACCATTGTGTACAAACACCTGGCTGCCGTTTACAAAGACATAAACATCATCATCATGGGTTGGAATATCCAATTGATAAACCGCACAAGGGAAACCCTGGCGCTTGTAAACAACAGCATGGTAATCTGCACCAACAGTACCACCGCTGTAAGTATAGCCACTAACCACACTTGATGGTGTGCCGGTGGTACCACTTACCCAAACATTCCCGCTGTTAAAACTAAGAGCATTGTCAACGTAATAACCCTGGTATATATCACTGGTTAAAGTGGTATTATTTCCGCAATATGCATAAGCATTCCATGTATTCGAACCAAAAGTTGAGGGAGTACCAGATGTAGAAGTTACCGTTACAGTAGTTGTGGCATCATAATAAGCAGGCGAACCTTCAGCACCACAACTCGACCATGCCCTTCTTATGTAAGTCCATGTTCCGGCAGACGGTGGAATATCTCCACTTAAAGTTTGGCTATTGGTTGTACCCAAATCAACCGCAGTGCTATTTGTACAGCTATTGGTTCTATACCAACGGATAAAAAGGCTGGTGCCTGAAGCGGCTGTAGCGCTGCTGGTGTTGTTAATTGTAACTGCCGAGCCTAAATTTACTGATGAAGAGGCTGGAGAAATTGTTCCGGCTGTAGCCGTATTTCCGTTTATAGTTATAGTAATTGTGTTAGTTGAATTTACAGCTGTACCACATTTATCCGTCTGTACGCACCTGTAAGCATAAGTACCGGCAGTTAAAGCCCCGGGATCATATGAAGTACCGGTTGCACCCGAAATATTACTTCCATTTAGTTGCCATTGATACGAAGTGCTACCATTGGTTACAGCGGCAGATGCCCCGCCGCTCGCAGCTGAGCAACTCATAGCCGGCGGGTCATAGCCGGTACAGGCCGTGGTTGAACCTGAATACGAAACACTACCTGCAGTTAAAGTTGTTCCTACATTAGTAAAGTTTAAAGCACCCTGTGAGCCGCCAACACCATCAAACCATCGGTATTCTACGTTGTCGCTGCTTCCCAAAACACCGGTCCATATACCGGTATGCGCATCGCAACAACCATTATGCACAAACACCTGGCTGCCGTTAACAAAAACATAAACGTCATCATCATGTGTAGGAATATCCAGGCGGTAAACCGCGCAAGGAAAACCCTGCCGTTTATAAACCACCCCATGATAATCAACAGAAACAGGATAGCCGGTATACGTATAACCCGCAACTACACTTGAAGGCGTGCCACCTGTACCACCGGACCAAACATTGCCACTATTAAAGCTAAGGTTGCCATCTACATAGAAACCATCGTAAGTGTCACTACCTAAGTTTGTATTATTACAGGAATAAGCATAAGCGTTCCAGGTATTTGAACCAAACGTTGCCGGGTTGCCTGAACCCGATGCGCCCACTGTTGTAAAAGTTATTTGGCCGTTAGAGCCACCGCCGCCTTCTGAGCAACGAAACTCCACTATATCGCTTGCACTTAACTCACCAGTCCAAACATTGGTGTGCGCATCACAACATCCGTTATGGTCCCAAACAATTGCTCCGTTTATTAGTAATTGAGCACGGTCGTCATGCCCATTAATATCAATTTGGTAAGTAGCACAAGAAAAACCCGTGCGTACAGCGCGCCATGAATGGCTGTCATAAGGAATATTACAACCCTGAAAACCGCTGGCGTCCGAAGGCCCGTTGTTGCTGCCCCACCTGTTTTGCGTACTAAAACTCAGATTGCTTTCCGTATAGTAGCCCGCATAGTTCGAACTCCATGCACCACTGCCACCAGCCGCATCGCCGGCATCGTAACAGTATACATTCCATACGCCATTTCCTGCGGTTCCTGCGCTTGGCGAAGCAGGCGGGCTGCAACGATAATTCAATGTAGCACTTCCGTAACCGGCCAGCCAGTTATTGCAGTTAAATACGTCTATCTGAACATTCTCAGTACCGGTAAAATTAGACCCCCAATCAATGGTAGATTGTGTGCTGCATCCGTCATCATTATACCAGTTTGCAGTACTGCCGTTATAACCCGTTAGTTGCGAATCGTAAGAAACTCCGCCACAAACATCCCAGTGGTAAGTGCCGCCGGTTTTAATTCCAAATTGCAGGTAAGCAGCATTTCCTATACCAACAGTTTGGTTTCCCACCCTGGGCAAATACACATTGCCGTTTTCAAGCTTGCCAAGAAAACCGCACTGGCTAAGGCCCTCAATTGAAAAACCATAGCTAAATACAACAATGGCCAATACAAGCCGGCAGGTTTTTAAAAAATGTTTGCATTTAATCTGAGTACACCAAAATTTCATAGATTTCCTTTTACTTCAATTGATTCAATCACAGGTTGTAACATAATTTACCCACTAAGATAAAAGCACTGGTACTATATGTCAAGTTTGCCGGTTCCCACTGGCAGTGTAAAGCCAATTGCACAAACCCTATGCCGATTTATTATAATTTTATTAAAAATTAAATTAAATAATTCATAATCAAACAAATACAAGCTTACTAACAATTTTAATATGAAGTTTTTAAAGAAACTCCTGAGCAGTATAATAAACGGTTTTACAATGCTTTAGCCACTTTTAAAGTCATAAACCGCTGCCAACAATTAAATCCATAAACATGTTAATAAATTGCAGGAAGCAGCACCATAGCCGCGCCTATGGTTTTGCGGGGGGTACTGATTCAATCAGTTTTTTTATTTCGGGGCTGTTGGGCAGAATAACCAAGCCTTTATTGAAGTAGATAAGGGCGCTATCGGGCTTCCCTACCATCTGATATATCCTGCCAACATTTACTATCGGATCAGCATTACTGGGCATTTTAGCTGCAGCATCCTCATTTACCTCAATTGCCCGGTTGATTTTGCCCATTTTATAATATAGGTAACTCAATTTATCGTAGCCACCGTAATCAGCCGGCCATTTTTCCACCAATTGCTTAAAATATACCTCCGCTTCTTCATATTCTTTATGGTCATATAGTATATTCCCAATATTGCTCAATGGTACCGGGCTTTGCGGCATATTTTGTGCTTCCAGCTGGTATACAGCAATGGATTGCCGGTAGTCTCCGGTTTTTCTGTAAACACTATCAAGCCTGGCATACCATGTTTCTTCCGTTGGCCTGTCACGTATCATCCGCTGTAAGTATGGAATGGCCTGGGTGTATTTCCCTTGTTGCAGGTAAATAGCACTTATATAGTTATGGATTTCATCGTAGGTACTGTCAAGTTTTAATGCTTCATTAAAAGCTGTCAGGGCGTTATCCAGTTTGCCCGTAATAGCGTAAGCCCGGCCTAAGCTAAAGTACGCATTAAAAAACTTTGGATATATCTCTGTTGCTTTCTTAAAATGCGTTATAGCTTCATTGCTTAAAACAGTGTCAGAGCGAAGGGCATTGCCGGTTTTTGATGTAGCGGCCTGCATTAAGTGTAAGGCAAGTAAATTATGAGCCTGGGCCGATTCTTCTAAATGTGCAATGTCGTGCCTGAAAAGTGTTAGGTCATCTTTCCACTCAAAATTACGCTTTACGGTAAGGCCAACATATACCATCACCAACGCGGCAAAAATGTAAGTAAGCCCCCCTTTTAATTCTGAAAGCTTTACTGCATCAAGGCGTTTAAAAAAATAAAATAAACAGTATATAACCGCAACCACAAAGCCAATGGATGGAATTAATAAATACCTGTCGCCGGCAACACCTGCAATTGGCTGTAGTAAATTTGAAAAAGGCAATACGCTGAAAACATAAAGGAATATTGCAAACGAAAAAACCCTGTGCCTTTTGTGCAAAAGCAACGCCGCAATCAACAATACCAAAGTAATAAGCCACCCCAAAAGCGCCGTTGGCGAAGTAAAAGGAACATTATCAAAATACTTGTAGCCATAATAAAACGACATAGGGTACGGCACAGCCGAAAGCCTGTAGTAGTGCAATAGTGTTACACCGCTAATACCAAGCTTATGTATGGGGCCGGTAGCGGGGTCAAGCGGAAATTCAATAAAATCGATTGGCCTATCCTGATGCGCGCCAATTAATGCAATAGGGTTGCTGATTAATGCAGAGCCAGCAGGTGGTTTTGCAGCCTGCAATTCCTTTGCGCCCTGCGCAAAACGTTCCATCTCTTTCGGTATTTGTAAAACCAGGGCAAGCGCCATTGCTAATACGCAAATTTTGCCAAACCACTCCAGCTTTAATGGTTGCTTCTCAATCCTGGCAATTAATATGGGAAGGTTAAGCGGCACCAGGGCCAGCCATGAACTAAGGTCCAATGGTATCCCCGCCACTTTAAGTATGGCCATAACCACACCTTCTGCAGCAAGCAGTAAAAGTGCTGAGCGCCTGCTAAGGGGCCAGGCAACTAAAAAGAAAACAAGTACAGCAGGAAAAGCCGCCGGCTTTATAAGAATATAAGCCAACACCAGCAGCACATAAAGGCATCGGGTAACGGGATGCCTGTGGTTATAAAATGAAAAAATAATAAACACAGAAACCACAATATCAGCAATGGGGGTAGCCACAAACACATGAAAACCCACCAGGTAACAAGCTACCAACGCTACACCCAACCATCGTTGCACTTCTTCTTTAGAAACGAGGTATACTATAGCACCAATAGCCATAGCCAATAAAAAATAAGGAATGCCAATAAAAAAGTACAATACAGCTGCACCGGCAAAAATAAGGAGTGCAGGCGCCAGGGCCCATTTGTTGCCAATTGCCCACTCGCTGCTTCCTGGCCTGAGCCTAAAAAAATAAAAACTCTTTTTCAGGTTTTCCGGTTCAAGGTTCTTATTTAATTGTCCTGTTGTGCCCGCAAGAGAAAACAGCGCCTTCACCTTCTCATAAATATCTTTGATTGAAAAATTATTGTACAGGTGGGCTACCTGCGGTGCAATTATTACAACACCCGTTAAGGCAATTTTAAATAAGCCTGATGAACTGGAGTAAAACAGAAAAACAGGCACTGAATAAATAACACCCGCAATAAAGCGGCCCTTAAAATCGGTATTTCTAAAAAAAACTGTTCCTGCCGGTATAATTAGTGCGAACAACGTATAATTCTGTTTTGACAGCGTTGCAAACAAAAACAATAGAAACGCGCAGGCATACGCCGGCACCGGCCGCTTTTTATCCCATGCACGAAGCAGAAACAGCCATGAACCGAATGCAAAAAAAAGTCCAAGTAACTCATCCCTGTTCTTAATACTTGCCACCACTTCGGTATGCACCGGAAACGTTACGAACGCAATGGCAATGGCAAAAGAAAGCAATACCCTGCCCGGCATTAATTTTTTAATAACAAGGAAAAACAGCAGGCAGCTAAGCGCGTAAAGAAGCACATTAAAAAAATGGCTTACACCGGCATTGTCGCCAAAAAGCGCAAACTCAAGCGCAAATGACCCAATTACTACAGGCCGGTAGTCGTATGAGTAGCCCATTTCATCAGAATAGTACGGAGTACGCAACACCTCGGGCAAAAAATAAAATGCCTTGGTTTTAAACGGCGAGCCCTGGTACTGCGGATTGCTGAAAGCATCAAAATTGGGTTTAATCGCCTGCCAGCCTTTTGATGTAATTGGGTGGTTGCGCGTTACCAGTTCATCATCCAGGTTATATCCGTTTGAAATTGTACTGGCATATAAAAAAAAGGCCATGGCAGCAACCACTATAGCGTAAATATTTCTGCTAAAAAAACCCTTTCCTGATGTTTGTGGGGCCCTGTGTTTTTTCTTATCCGCCATATTTACTTTTAAACTCTACTCTTTTCAAATTTTTGCAGGCTGGGATTAAATGTAATAAACCGTGGCAAATCCATTAGCATTGGATATGCCTTGGAAAGCAGCGGAAAATTATAATAGTAAAAAAAGCGCATGGCCCTTGCTAACTTCACTTTAATAAGTTGCGAAGAATTTCCTTTTAATAATACATTTTTAAATTGCCCTATAATATCCGCCGATTCTTTCATGTATCGTTCCCGCTGATTAATTGACACCTGGTTACCGTGTACCCTAAAGCCCCCTAAAAGAGCATTGCAGGTATGCAGGCGCGCGTGTTCAAAAAACCGCGTCCATAATTCAAGGTCAAAAGCCACCAGCTCAGCCCTTAAGTACCCACCCGATTTCTCCCACAAAGTCCTGCGCCAAAAAACACTTTCCTGTTGTATCGAATTAAAATCCCCCGCAGCAAAGCGCCATTTACTCCAATGGGCAAATTTGAGATGGAATGTATCGTTAACAAAGTTATTTGAATAAAAGAAGCTTCGGCCGCTCAAAAAAAGCTCAGCTAAACTTGCCCCATCGCTGTTATACCACGTAGGGTAACCTATAATCCAATCCACATCATCAAAGTGGCTAAAAACATCTGCCACCGCAAAAAGGGCCCGGCTATGAAGCCGGTCATCGGTATTTAACCAGCACATAATATCTCCCGTGCTTTGGGCAAAGCCTTTATTTAATGCCTCAGCCGGCCCTGAATCCTTTTCACTGGCAAAATAGGCCAATTGCCCTCTGTACTTTTCAATTATGTCCGTGGTGCCATCTGTGCTGTCGCCGTCAATAATTATGTACTCAAGGTTTGGATACCCCTGTTGCAAAACAGACTGAATGCACTCTTCAATGTACTTAGCGCTGTTAAATGATGGGGTTACTATGGAAATTTTGGGCACCATTGTTTTTAAAACTCGCTTAAGTTGTAGGTTTTACTTTGATAGTTATATCTGATTACATGAGGTAGTTCATAATACAACCTGTAGAAAGATCGCAGCAAGGGTATGTTATTCAAAAAACAGTATTGCATTATCCTCTCGCGTAAACGAGGGCTCTTTTCAGCACGCTTTAAATTCAGCAGGTAGCTAAAATACCTGTTTTGGCTACCATAAGGCCTGGCCGACATATAAGCACTAACCGTATATAAGTCGCTTTGCTTAAAAAAGGCCGTGCACAAATCATCGAAAAAACTTTCCTCCGATACAAAATTGATTTGGCCTCGGCAATCAGCCCATAAGCTTTTGGAAAAAACCGTAGACCCGGGAGCAATATACCTTCCGGAACTTCCATATATATTGTTTTGAAAAGACTTTTGGCTCCAACGGTAATGCGCAGCCTGCCCATTCACAACTTTATACCCGCTATCCGTAGTAACGGCCTGTATACCGGTAAACCACCGGATGCCCGGAAAACAGTTAGCAACCCCTCTTATTACCTGGCAGGCGCCATCCAATAATTCTTCGCCTTCATACATAACCGTAAAGTACCTGGCCCTGCTTGCATGCATTGTTTCCGCAAAGGTTTTATAGTACGCTGCTGAATTTATACCATCAGTTGCGCAGGGTATAACGCATATTTCAATATTCGGGTAATTCTGCCTGGCAATCGACTGAAGCGTGTTGTCCAGCATACCGCTGTTTTGTGCCATAACAACAAAGCAAATTCCCGGATAAGGGCTTATTAAGCCCGTAACACCGTTATAAAAATCCGATAGTTCAACCTCGCCATCAACAAAGGAGGTGGTTGGCCCAAGCGAAAAAAAAGTTCCTTTATCCTTAAATATTACCGACTGAACCGCATCGCTCAAATTATTTCCAAAACTTAAAAGGGGTTGCGCGCACTTTTTACTCGACAATAAATAGGGGGTTTTCACCTCGCCTAATGTTTTGCTTCCATAAAGGTCAACCGTATAATTCCACTCTGCCAATTGGGGCACATAGCGGTTAAGAATATCAGATGATATTTCAAATGAAGCATCATAAACCGAGCCCGATATTTGAATTGGAGAAAAGGCTGCCCCGCCATATTCCATGGCCATGGGTACCTGAAAAACACCACTCCTATCGGTGTTTTCGCCATAGTCGCCATAATTGGTGCTGTATGAAACATGTGGAAAAACAAAAAACTTATTGCTCTCAATCATATACGCGGCAAAAATCCGCTTCCACGATTTTTCGCCCCAGTTACGTATATAGGCCGGCAACAACTTTTCGTCAAAATTTTGATAGCTCCTATTGTACCACTCTTTAAATTCAGCCCACCTGGCTCCAATAAAAAGCTGGCCCCATGACGATGGAACCTGCATAAAATAATTGCAATACCCATCGTTTACAGCATAAAAGGGCGCCAGCCTGCTTTCCGAAATGGAGTATCCGTATAACGAAACCCCAACCACTTTTCCTTCATCTTTATAAAAGCCATGGGCAGCATCTGCGTACTGATAAAAAGCCGGTGAAACTGTAATGTCATCCTCCAGTATTATTGCACTGCCATACTTTATACTGTAATCCCCGCATTGAAGTATATGTTTGCGCAGGCCAAGGCGTTCTTCTTGCATTACAACGTTTTTAACCCCATAATTCCAAACAAATTCATTGGCTACCTGGTGCACCTCTTTATTATCCGCTTTATCAATGCTGATTATAAGTGGTATATCATTCCTTTTGTAAATTGCATTTTCCAGCGATTGTAACAATCGCCGTAGGGAACCAGCCCGGTTATAAGCAACAACAATTATAGCAGATGGTTGTCCCATTTCTATTTATTAAGGCTTAGTTTCGTACATAAAGGCATCGCCATAAATTTTTCTTAAAGTTTCCACCACTTCCCTTGCCTCTTTTATTAAAACCTTTCTTCCCGCCAGGGCCAATTTAAGCGCCAAGGCCAGGGGCTGGGATTCATCCAATATAACAGTCCCCGCCTTGTAAGTTACACTGGTAAAAACAATTACATCATCTGCGTTGTAAATACGCATATATTCTTTAAACTGAAACTCCAGGTGCTCTTTATTCACCTTATCTGTAGCAGCACTTAAAGGAAGTTCAACATTAATGGAAGCTGCAAAAGCTGTAAACGCCCTGTTATCACGCGGAAAACAGGGGCCTCCATAACCAAAGCCATAATTAAGGTAACTTTTGCCTATGCGCTTATCCGCGCCAATAGCGGCAAGTATTTTTTCAGGCTCGGCACCGGCCCGCACTGCCAAATCGCCAATGGAATTTGCAAATGAAATTTTTGTGGTTAAAAAACAATTGGTGGCCAGTTTACAAATTTCGGCACTCAGCCTGCTCATGTAGTTAACGGGCGGAGAGTTGGTGGCAACTTTACAAAGCACCGATGAAACCAAAGCAGCCGATTCACTATCGCTTCCTCCAATCAAAATATGGCTGGGGTTCTGTTGGTCATATATAATGCTGCCCTGGGCAATAAACTCCGGGTTGTAAGTAACAGTATAATTGTAAGGCTCCATTTCAGCACCAAGCAAATCACAATAACCCGGCATGGTGGTACAAACTACAACTAAATGCACTTTATTTTTGCGTGCCCCAAACTGTTTAAGCCCTTCAGCTACGCGTTCAATTTGCTGGTGGCTGTAACTACCGTCTTCTGTTGCAGGGGTAGCAACCATAATAAAAAGCAAATCGAAGCCATCGGCCAGCACATCAGCAATTTCAGTTGAAGCCTTGAAATGCCTGGCAACCTTCAGCCAATCGGTTACCAGTGGTTCTGCCGATATGAATTCTTTACTATTTAGCTGCTTTACATAGGTTTCATCAACGTCAATGGCAACAACCTCAAAACCTGCGTGTTCAAGATTCAGCGCAAAACATAAGCCCAATTTACCAACCCCAAGTACCCCTATTTTCATTCACATTTTTTCCCGAATTTAATTATTCAAAGGAATTGAAAACGATTTCTTCAAAATGCTCGTCTGCCAGGCCCCAGTTTTCATCATTAAACCCAAGTTCCGCTTTGTTCTCAATCAGGTAAATACCGGCATCTTTAACCACATCCCAGCCTATGCCCGGCCTTTGGTTAACGAATCCAATTTTTTCAACAGGGCTCATAGATTCCCAACCGTTATAATGGTCAATATGGTAAGTACAGGCTTGCGAAGGAAACACAACCTGCTCGTAACCCAGTGCTTTAGCCGCAATCAGGCACAAGCTGTCAATATGTATGGAATATAAATCCAGTTCAGCATAGCCTTTTAGCTTAAACCACATGTCCTTATGCATTAGGGTAAAATCGCCGCAGGCCATGGTATCCAAATGCAGCAGTTCAAATTCAGCTGGTTTCAAGTACCGGCTGCGCACCCTTTTGGCCAGTTTATTCATTTGGCCGGGAAACATAAATTTTTTAAAATAAAATGGTGGCCAATGGCTCATGTAAATCTGCTCTTTAAAACCCAACCGCCTTATTACATTCCTTTCGGCAAACTGCAGCATTTCGTTAAAAGGCATGTTCGCGTCAAAGTTTGCAGGTATATCGCAACGGTTAGCCCTGTAAAAAACATTTTTTTTCAATTTTTTTTCAGCCAGTTTTTGCATCAGGCTATCTGAGAAAAGCAGGTCTATATTAGTGCACAAAATATAATCGGCCTTAGCATGCCTAATGCCTACATTTTTGGCTATCATTTGGTAAAGGCCCAGCTCTTTGCTAAACCTGTAGCGCCCGTGCACGCTGGGCGGTACCAAAATATATCTCAGCGATAGCCGGCTGCCCTGTTCCGGTTTTGGCAGGGCTTCATTCAGCAGGGGCACCAAAGGGTCTGCATTCCATTCCACAATTATCAATTCAATATCCAGCTCAAATTTATTTGCCTGCAATAGCAGCCCTTCAATAAAAAGCTTCATTCGCTTTAGCAAATCGCCACCGTGGCCATCGTTACGCGATGCAGCAATAAAAGTGATATACGGCTTCATTTGTATTCTTTAACTTCAAACACTTCATTTACATAACCCCATTCACTGTCGTTATAAGGTATAACTTTCCCCAGGTTTTCCATTTGCCGCCCATCGTTTTCAAATTTTAAAAATATCTCATCGGCAGTTTCATTTTTTACTGATTTGTGAAACCTGCGCTCATGTTCCTTATGGTAAACAGGATAAAAAAACACCTTTTCCTTTAATCCCGAAAAATAGGCCATTATTACTCCACTTAGGTCTGAATGTACCGGCAAAAACATATTTTGCGGATATCCCTGTATTTTAAACCAATTATTACGGTGCATCAGCAAAAAATCGCCCGATGCATTGGTGTGCAGCCTATACGACATTTCTGGCTCATGTATATCAATGCCCAGCGCGTTGGCCAGCCCCCTGTGCCGTTTTAAAAAGAAATAATACTTTCTAAACGCAAAACTTTTAAGTTTATAGAGGCCGACGGCTGCAAAAAAAGGGTATTTAAACCCCAGGGCAAAATCGCGCCCCTTAGCGCAAACCGATAAGCCGTTCTTCCTTACAAGATCCAGCACAGTGTTGCCCGGTTCAATCAATCCTTCAACTCCCGTATAATCGTAGCGGTCGGCCCGGTAGTAGCAACCCTCCGTTAACCCCCTCCCATCTGCTATCGCCTTAATAATAGAGGGGTCTAACAGCACATCGGGGTTCATGCAAAGAATATATTCGCCGCTTGCCCGGCGTATGCCAATGTTCTTGGCTACATACTCAAAAAACGGCAAAGGCATCCTTATGCCTTCATTCAGCCGCTGCCTATGGAACAGTGGCGGCACCTCAATTATTTTAAACAAACAGCCATCCATTTTATGCAGGTTAAGCGCCTCGGCTAACGGTGCCCGCGTTGGGCCCGAGTTATAATCAACAATTAAAAACTCTGCCTGCAACCCAAATTTTCCGGCATAATGTGCAAACCAATTAATGCAATTCTGAACCCTTGTTTCAAAATCGCCCCCGTAATTATCATTTCGTGCAGCAATAACAACGCTAAGGTAAGGCCTCATGGTATTTGTAATACTAAAGCATTTCTTCAGGTAATTCAAAACCCGCCAGCCCCCAGTTATCGTCGTTTCTGATAAGTGTTTTTTTTGTTTCAATCATACGCAAGGCCTCCTCCTCAAACTCCAGGTAAACACGCCTGAATTCCTTTTCATTCTCAATATCCTTCCAGTTATACCGCCGTTCATGGTGCTGATGAAATACCGGGTACCAAAAAACCACCTCTTTTATGCAGCTTATGCCTGCTATTACAACAAACAAGGCATCGGTATGGGTGGCTATATATGTTTTTTCGGGGTTTCCTTTCAGTGCATGCCAATGTTTACGGTGCATAAGCATAAAATCGCCTGCATTGTGCGTGTGGTAGTGGTACTCAGCATTATGCGGGTTAACTGAGAGGCCTAATGCCCTGAAAAAAGCTTCATTCCGCGCTTTAAAAAGCTCATACTTCACCCGGCAATAATTGAATGCCTTTAGGCCCACAAGCGTAAAATTATTTAGCCCCCAACCCGGGGCCAGTTGATACTTAAACCCTTTCATAAAATACAAAAAGGTATTGCGCCTGCAAAGCTGTATAAGGGCTTCCTGGCTTATTGCGCTAACCGTTGAATTACGGAAATCGGCCCTATCAGCCCGGTAAAAGGAATTTTCATCCAATTTTCTTTGCGCTATAAATGCAAACAAATGATGGTGCGGAATTACGTCCGCATTTGTAGAAACTATAAACTCGCCCTTAGCCCTCCTTATGCCAATATTCTTTGCAGGAAATTCATAGAAGGGCACCTCCTTCCTATAGGGCCGGGTGTAGGTTTGGTGTATTTGCCCACTTACCGTAATAATTCTTACTTCCACCCATTTTCTGCCCTGCGGAAACTTTAGTATCTCTTTTAATTGTGGAGTGTTGCTTATAGGGTTGTAATCAACTATAATTAGCTCAACTGCAACACCGGCCCTTTCAAAGTAATAACAGTACCAGTTTAAGGATGCCTGCAGCCGTTCATTAAAATCGCCGCCATAATTATCGTTACGGGCAGCTATTACAATGCTTAGGTACGGTGCGCCTTTGGCCATAATTACTTACTACCCTCAATTAATTTCTCCAAAAATTCAGCGTACTTTCTGTGGCCTTCATCATTAAAATGGCCATCCGTGCAATAATCCCCCTTTGGTACAGGTGAGATGTTATATGGCATGTTCTCAAAAAGGCCGGAAACTAATGCAGGGTTTGAATTTTTTTTCGAAAGTATATCCGGAATAACTACTAAATAGAACTTACAGTTATTGCCCTCAGCGATTGTACGGATAGAATCGATTTGAATATTACTATAAGGCTTGGTACTCTTCAGTTTTTCAGCTTCCCTCCAATATTGGCCATGGCTATCGGGCTGCCCTTTTGCAATATTCAATTTTACAAGCACCCGCCAACCTAATGTAGTAATTACACTTTGTGCAAGTATCTTATTAATAAAATGTCCCTGCGTGGGGATAGTGCTCTCATCATTTACAAAGTTGTACGCCTCAACGGCCCCCGGAAAGTTAATACCGTTTGGACAGGCAATCAGATTGCCTGCATTAGTACTAAAGAAAATAGGGAAATTGGGTACCAACGGCCTTCTGAAATAAAAAATGTCATTCGCCATAAAAAAATTTACAATAACCACATCAGGTTGAACAAGGGGAATGTACTTGTTGGCAATAGCTAAATATTGGGTTGGGTCGGCTCCGCTGATACCGGTATTATAAACCACATAACCCTTAGCTAATAAAATATCAGCGAACGAACTGGTAATATTAGTAGCGCTATGGCCCCACGCAAACGAATCGCCAATCAATAACACCTTCTTTTTCCCGCTCCGGTAGCGCTTAAAAGGTATGCTTCTAAAGCCATCGCTGTTTATTGGCTCCTTTACAAACGTCAATATTGCTGAATCTAAATCCGTTAAGCTCCCGGCATTGGCGGAAAGTAAACTGAAATATTTTTTCGAAAAAAGGTTCGATAACTTCCCTGACTTTAATTCTATAGCAAAGTTTGCCAGTGAGTAAACTTCAGCCACTTCAAGGGTAGTGTTTATCTCGCCGAAAAAAGTTTTAACCCCTGCATCCGCACGCCTCGCAATTTCTTTACCTGCATCAGGCGAAACTTTAAAAATGCCATCGCTATCCGCATAAAAACCATGAAAAACCTTTAAGGTATCCACCTGCTTAAACCATCTCGAATAGTTATAAAAGCCCGGTTTAAAACCAACATACCTCAGTACCGCTTCAGCAACAACCAAAGTAATAACAACCGATAAAAAGAGTAATTTAAGAAGCCGCCCCCGTTCAGATTTTGCCACCTTTTGAGTACTATAGTTTTTTGCTTAAAATATAATCGCGTTTGTAAACATACTTAACGCTATCAGGGTTTATGGGCGATTTTTGAATATACACCGCAAGGCTATCAACATTCCTCAATGCAGGCACGTTACTGGCCCAAACAAACCATAACTCATCCAGTTTCCCCCGGGCCCGGGCTTTGTCCCCAAGTTTATAACTTCTAATAATTTCATCCTCCAGTGGCGTGTAGCTCTCCATCCTGAAATTGGCCGCCCTGCCTTCAGTATAAACATCACGTATGTTACCCGTACTGTCGAAAGCCTGAAAGTAAATATTTTCAGTGTATGGCTTTACAATTGCCGAATAAGTAGGATAAGAAGAAAACGGCCAGGAATGAACGCCAAACACACTGAACGTAAAATTGATGCATAAAATAATGCCCCCTACAATGGCAACCCTTTTAAAACCCGGCAAACGCCAGGCAACACCAAAAGGCGGGTTGTTCACAGGTTCTATCGTTGGCCCCGAAGTTTTTTTCTTAACCCAATTAATCAGTTTTTGCCAATCGGGAAAAACGATATAGAGCCTCTGCAGGTCCTCAAACCCTATATACATAAAATAATTTATCACCTTATGCATTGCCAGCCCCCCTATAAAGCAAACCCATCTGCCAACTTTCGAAAAAAGCAGAAAAGGAAAATAAAGTTCGAACAAAATAACTCCCAGGCCTGCCACGTAGGCAAAAACCGGGTACAAATCCAGCCTTATGCCCGGCACCCTGTTATAATGCTGCACCCATTCCATGCGTAGTTGGTTAACCATGCTTTCGCTAAGCGCCCATGCCAACCCGCATTGGTACAACTTCATAAACCCTGCAAAAAAGTATATAATGCCAAACTGAAGAAGCATAACCTTTATGGGCAACCCAAAAATTGATGAAGGCTCAGTACTTACACTTTGCCTGCGCAAATATTTTTTTATAACATAATCCAATGAAAGCACCTGTCCGCAGCGGCTGAAGGCTAAAATTGCCGGAAACCAAACCCAAATGTGAACGTGAAACAATTTTCCAAAAAACAGGGGCACCCCAATAACATAAATGGAAACGGCAATGTTAATGAGGAGGGCCACGTTTGTAAACAGCCCCAGCATACCCATAATTGCCAAAACAATGCCACTAATACAAAAGGCATTATAGATTGCCGGCGAAACAGGAACATTTTGAATAAGCCAACCTGCCATAGGCAAACTTACACGGGCCTCATGCGGTAACGATGCCCAATAACTATTAAGCATGTATTCACCTATATACTGTTCAAGTAAAAAAAAGCAAATACCTATGCGCAAACCAGCCAGCACATAGGGCGATACAGGCTCAGAAACAAACGCCCAAAAACCTTCCTTAGCCTTAGCGTTATTAGCAGCAAGCACCACAAACAAATGCAACGCCATGCAAAACAAAAGAAACTTGGAGAGCAGTAACTGGCGCGAAAAAAGTATTGGGTCTGAAATAGAGTTTACCCCGCTTGCGTAGTAAACTCCCGCAAAAATGGAAACAAGAACCACCGAAAACAAAATTTGCCTAAGCAGAAACCAGTCGAAATTTTTCCCGTCAAAATAAACAAACCCCTTGGCCGCCTTTAGGGCAAATGCCATGGGCTTTAAGGCAATCACCTTTTTCAACATTGCCGCCGTGGCCTTATTTTTAAAAAGTGCCGTTAGCAGTTCAGTGCCTATCCAAACGCTTACAATAACAAACACCACCAGCGGCATCAAAAACAAAACTATAAATGCAATAAACGGATGGCCGGGATAGTACCTGGCCGCCGATGCCCTAAACACGTCTATTACGTAATTTAGCTGATAAGCCCCAAAGTCAGGGGTAAATAAAAACAACAGGGCCGCCACTATTACACATACGCCAATAAAACCGCTAATCCGGTTCCGCAAATAATGTAAAAGCTGGTTTATCATTTAATCAGTTATGCTGGCCCTTAACCTACCGGCTGTTCACCCATAGCCCGTTTAATTGCTTCATCAATCCTGTTTACATACATCTGCATGGTAAAACTTTCGTTTATTCTTTTCGCTGCATTAAGGCCCAGCCTTTTTGCCAGTTGCCTGTCGCGTGCCAATAAAACCATATTTGCAGCCATGGCATCAACATCAAACTCATCGCATAAGAGCCCGGTTTCATTTTCAATAATTACATCTGCAATGCCGGCGTGCCGGGTAGCTATAACCGGAAGCCCGCTGGCACAGGCTTCAAGTATTGTAACCGGCGTACCCTCCTTTTCATCTAAAATAGTGGTAGCTGAATGTTGCACAAATGCCACGGCCGATTGCATTTCATTATAAAGTTCGGCGGGGCTCAACACTCCGCAAAACTCTATTTTACTATCAACTTTTAGGGCCTTGGCAATATTAACTGAGGCATTTAGCAAATTTTCATCGCCCCCTGCCATAATAAGCCGTGCATCCGGTATTTGCGTAAGCACTTTACTAAAAGCCAAAATAGTAAGGTGGGGGTTTTTAGTATCGCAAAACCGGCCGGCCGATAAAAAGGTATTTTCATTTCCACTGCAATCATTGTACCTGAATATTTCAGGGTCGGTGCCGTAATAGGCCAGCATTATTTTGTGCGCCGGGCAACCAATGCGCTTAAGTTGCTCAACCATGTCGATAGAAACAGCCACCACCACTTTGGCCATCTGAAAAAGGCGGATGTAATCCTCCCTGTGCTGCTCAAGGATAGTTGAGCGGTAGGCGGTCCAACCGTGGAAATGCACCACCAATGGAATATTGTTCCGCTTACAAATATCCATTACGGGAAAAGCCGTAATGGCATAGTTTGCTAAAACCACCTGTATGCCATTGTTTAAAAAATAGCTTTCCACCTTATGCTGATGCTGCTCGTACAAGCTGGTGCCCAAAAATTCCTTAACGGCCGCTTTTAACCTGGCTGAAGCGTTTTCGGGCATAAACATTTGCCCATCGCCCGAAAAGAACGGCAGTTCGCCCCCATATAAATAATGCACTTCGGCCGGTAGGTATTTTACCAGGTTATGGATAAAAGTTTCGCTATACTTTTTATGATTGTATGAAAGGATGGCAACTTTAGGCTTCACATTACACAATTTTCAAAATCCGTTCCTTAAACAATAAATAAACTCTTTCCAGGCTATCAATTTCAGGCAGCGACCTGTATATTTCATCAATATTTAATCCCGCTATGCCGGCCAATGCTTCATTTCTAATACCATCTTCAGCAGCTTTTTCAAGTATAAATTGAAGTTTGCTTTCAATGTTCAGAAAAACTTTGGTTTTCATTTCAGCATCCAAACCACTTTGGGAGTCGATGTAGCGTTTCATTTTCACTAGCCAATCGGCAAATGAAAGGTATTCAACCGGCTTTGTTTTGCTCAGTTCCGCTTTCTGTTGATATCCCTTTAGCTCCTTAATAAGCCCGGCAAACCTTGCTTTGTTAGCCACCTCCATGGCAGTATTCTCAGGTAAAGTTACCTGCTGAAGGTATTGGGTTATTTCCTGCAACTCCGTGGCCGGCAAATTCATTAAACTACAATCGGCAGGGTAAAAAACGGTGTTAAAAAAAACGGATGCATCGTACTTATTAGCAAAAGCCGTTATTGCGGGTATTTCCGCCCAATTCTGTTTCATAGGGCAAAAGGAGAAAGACATTCCTGTTTGCTTCTGTTTAACGTATTGCGCAAAATATTCAATATTGGCAAGAACACGGCCCAAATCGCCGTTTACCCTGATTTTTGAATAGGCCTCCTCATCCAACGAATCAATTGAAACAGATAGCGCAACCCTTAAATTCTCTATTACCCTTTTTACTTTTGCGTTCAAAATTGTGCCGTTAGTTTGCACGCTTATCCTGATAGCCGGGTTCAGGGCCATTAGGCGTTCCCAAATTTCAAAATAAACCGGAATTAAGAAAGGTTCGCCGCCAAGAAACTGAGCTGAGTGCAGATGCGGGATAAATGCATCTAATTGGCTTAAAAACTTTTCATCATACGGCGAAACAACCGCCGGTTTGCGTTCGCGCCGCTCGCGTATTGATGACGAATATTCCCCTGAGCACATAACACATTCCAGGTTGCAGGTATTATCCAATTCAAACTCCATGCGGGTGGGGTAAAGGCCACCCACCGGATGCTTATCGTACACCGCAGCAGGGATGCCGCCGAAATTCCCATTTTCTAAAATAGACATGCATCCCTGGCAGCCTTTGCTTAAATCACCCTTAGCTATTGCACTCCTTAGAATTTGCGCCTCTGGCCCGTTCCATATCTCCTCCAGCGTGTTTTCGGGATACCTGCCTAATACATGAAGTTTATTAAAGCAACAGGCCATAACATAACCACGGTTGCCAAAAAACAGGTTATTAAAAGGTGCATGGCAAAGTATGCCGGCATCCTCCTGCTTCCTACCCAGGTTGTATAATTTTATGGTTTCATCCAAACGCATTGCTTATAAAGCGGGTAATAATATTTTTTCTAAAAATAACTATATGCACCAAAACCAGCCATAAAAACCGCCAATCATTTAATACCATAAAAAACAGGAAACAAAGGGGTAAACATTCAAGGTAAAAATCATCAAACAAAAAGCTACAAAAATTCCTTAGGGCCGGGTGGGCCAATTTATCGCGGTTTGCCAATGCCAGTGCCGCAAAAAAAACAACATACAGCACTAACAAATTTACATCGGTTAAAAGCACAGTTTGGGTTAAAAAGGCAAAAAACATAAAAACTTCAAAAGGTAATAGCACATATTGAATTAACTTTAATGCCTTTACCTTGCCCGTTAAAAGCACAAAAGTGCGGTTGTTTACTTTAAGGTCGTTCTCAAAATCATCCAACTGGTGCAAAATAATATTTCTAATCCCCCAGGCCAATTGCCACAAACCTAAAATAATGGCGAAAGCAATAAAACCATTGCCTGGGCCACCCTTGGCAAGGCAAAAAGTGTAGGCCGCAAATACTGCCGGCACAACATGGGCATAAAGGGCATCAACAAAAACGCCTGCAAACCCCTTCTCCTTTAAACGCAACGGCCTAAATGCATATAGGACAAACAGGGTTAATTCTAAAGCTATTAGGATAGCTGAGAAAACCGTAAAGGGCAAAATAAGCCATGGCAAGGCTACCAAAACCATAAAACCAAACAGCAATGCGCACAATTGTGCCTTAGAAAGGCCTGCGGCCATATTAAATTTTCCCGCCTCTTTGTCCTTTGCAATATCCGCCCAATCATTTGTTACGTATCCGAATCCTGCAAACCCAATTATAAGCGCCAAAGAAACCGAAAGCAACCACGCTGACTGCGCAAAACCAATACTACGGGTGCAAATAACAAAATAGGGAATTGCAATAAGCGCAGGTGCTTTATAACGCCATGGGTCTAATAGCCTGAATTTACTAAAAAGGCCCTTTAAAGTTTTAACCTGCATTTTAGGGAGATAGGCTTATTTGGTGTAAATTTCAAAACTCAATATAACCAGACTGCGCTAAAAATGGCTAATGAAAATAACAACCAGGATTTGATGGATAGCAAAGTGTTTTGTATGATGCCCTGGGTACACCTGCACGTTACCCAGTATGGAACCGTTACCCCATGTTGCCAAACCCCCTGGGATGATAAAAACGCATTTGGCGATATTAACCAGCAATCAATTAACGAAATATGGAATAGTGAGGGGATAAAAAAATTCAGAAAAAAAATGCTTGGCGGGCAGGCCGATAGCCGTTGCGAGCGGTGCTATATAAAGGAAAAAGCGGGCCTTTACAGCCTGCGTAAAGCCACTAATATTGATTACGCCGGTTTTTTAAACCGCGTGCAGCAAACGTTGCCTGATGGTACCAGCCCAAATACCCAACCTGTTTATTTCGATATCAGGTTTTCGAACCATTGCAATTTTAAGTGCAGGATTTGTGGACCATGGAGCAGTTCCAGTTGGTTTAACGATGCCCGCGAAATGGGAACCAGCAATAGCCAACTGCGCCTTACCAAAGCAATAGATAATATGGATAGCTTTATGGCGCAGCTAAAGTTATTATTGCCGCAGGCACAGGAAATTTACTTTGCCGGCGGCGAGCCATTAATGATGGAGGAACACTACCTGATGTTAGACACCCTGTTAGAGCTTGGCTTAACCGATGTTTACCTTAGGTACAACACCAACTTTTCGATTTTTGAGTTTAAGGGAAAATCCATTTTTGATTACTGGAAAAAGTTTAAAAACATTTTTTTATGCGCCAGCCTGGATGACAATTATCAGCGTGGGGAATTGCAAAGAAAAGGGCAGGACTGGGGGGATGTAGTTGCTAACCGTAAAAAACTGATGGTTGAATGCCCGCACATTGATTTTATGTTGGCGCCTACCGTAAATGTTTTAAACGTATTTAACCTTCCTTCTTTCCATCGCGAATGGGTTGAAGAAGGCCTGGTGGACGTTAGCGAAATATGGCCCAGCCTGCTTGATAACCCGGAAGAATACAACATTAAAAGCCTGCCGCCCCAAATGAAAAAACAGGTGGAAGAAATTTACCTACAGCATATTATATGGATTGGCCAACAACCCAGCAAAGACGAAAAAGTGAGGGATATGGTAAAGGAAGAATTTAATAACTGCATAACTTTTATGAATAGCGCGGACATGACAGGAAAAGCAGTTAATTTTGCCCGGCTAAGCACTACATTAGATGGCCTTAGGAATGAAAGCACCGTAAACGTTTTGCCTGAATTAAAAACCCTGGTTGAAAAAAAGTAAAACTGAACCAATGAGCCCTAACCTCAACATATATCTTAATAACCCATGGAAGCCGGTTAAATATTCATTTTTTATAGATGAGCAGCTCTGTTCGCAGGTTTACGAAATGGGTTATGCAAAAGTCAGCTTTTTAAACCCCGAACAGTTAAAGGAGTTGAATGAGTTGTACACTGAAACACACAATATTCAGCAAAGCAATGGCGGTATGTTCTATAGTGTTTATTCAAACGATATTGCTTACCGCAAAAAAATATTCAGCAGAATTAATGAAATACTAACGCCATCCTTTCAGAAGTACTTTAAAGATTTCAGGGTGGTTATGAATTCCTTTGTTGTAAAAGCCAGCGGGCCCAAAAGCGAGTTTTACGTACACCAGGATTCCAGTGGGCTTGATGAAACCCAATATAGCTGTATCAGCCTTTGGATTCCCTTGCATAATATTGGCCCCGATAACGGAGCCATGGCCGTTATGGAAAAAAGCCACTCTCTTTTTTCGCCATACCGAGGCATTTCTTTTAAGGCCCCCTTTGATAATATACACGGGGCAGTAAAAAAATATTTAAAACCGGTATTTATGGAAGCCGGTGAAGCGCTATTTTTTGACAACCGCCTTGTACATAATTCCTTGGCCAATTCATCAGGCAAAAACAGGGTGGTGGCCACCTGTGGTATTTTTCCGGTTGAGGCAAAAATTATTACCTGCTTTAAAAACCTGCCCGGTGATGATATAGAGTTAATAGCCCATGATGATGAATTTATGACTACTTACCCCAAGTTTTTAAATGGCTGCTTCGACCGGCCGGACGATGGGCAAACTGTTGGCTTTATTAAAGACAATTATCCGCTGCTAACAGAAACAGAGTTAGATGCACTATGCAATGCAAAAGGAATTGCACCGGTGTACCTTATAGATACAAAATCAGTAGCTGATTGTAATATGATTGGCGAACCCAATCAAGGTTAATTGAACAAAAAAAACAGTAAATCCCAAGCCGTCAATGGTTTAACGCGCTTTACGCAGTTCAACCTCATTAAGCTTTTGAATACGCCCCACCCCTTTTTTCAAAATTAAACAGGTTCTTAAAGAAAAATGAAACCCGCGATTCGAAAGCGGTATTAGGTTCGTTTAAAATTACGTTTTTAAGCGAATGGTATAGCCTTGATGGCCTGAAAAGAAAATTAGTGCCATGGAAAACAATAATGGCAAACAGGTGGTAGAACCTGTACCAGCTTTTACTAACCCGTTGGTTATAGAAAGAGTTTTGCCACATTGTTTCTATAATAAAAATGGTATCCAGAAAAAAGTCGTCGTTGTTTAGGGTTATTTTCCCTTCGGCAACCATCCGGTCAAAAAGGGCGCTGCCGGGATAGGCCCTGAAAATAAACAGGCCCATATCAGTAACTCCCACCCAACTGCACTGCACCAAAAACCACAGGGTTTTCCAAATGTCAAGATGCGTTTCATCCGGCAAAGCCATAATCATGTTAATGTAAATACGCATATTCTTGCTGCGGGTTTGCCGCATAGACTTAAGCATATTGGGGATAATCACTTTCTTCTTTATCAGTTTCAACATTCTTGGCGAACCCGACTCAGGGGCATAAGTAATATACCAACAACCTGATTTGTATAAGTTTTCTGCCACTTCGTCATCAATGGCTTCTGAACGCGTTCCGGCGGGAATACGCCAGGTTATATCCAGTTTGCGCGCTATAATAATTTGGGCAAATTCTATAATCCATTCCTTTTTAATTATGGCCGTAAGGTCGTAAAAGTCGAAATTGGTTATACCGAATTTGTTCTTCAGGTGTTCCACTTCGTCAGCCACATGCACGGGGCTGCGCATATAGTACCTTGTACCCCACATATCCGGGCTGGTGCAAAAGGTACAACTGTACGGGCAGCCACGCGTTGCTAATAATGAAAGGGTATTTCTTGGCGCCGCATCGTCTGAAGTTTTTAACTGCTCGTAATTCAAGGAGCCAAATAACTCCCAGGCAGGGTAAGGCAGTTGCTCAAGGTTTCTTAAGCGCACACGCCGCTCAGTTTTAAAAACTTCATCACCCTCCCTATACGCAATGCCTTTAACCAGGCTTAAAGGCTGCTTTTTTTCAATTGCCTGAATAAGCTCTAACACTGTTTCTTCGCCCTCGCCAAGCACACAGGCTTTCAGCGGCGGCGTTTGTTTAAGGCAAATTTCAGCCAATGCAGTAATGCTTTCGCCACCGGCAATAAAAGTTACGCCCGGTAAATGCTGGCCAAGGTAAATAAGCAAATGCCTATCGGCCAGCCAATTGTTGGTAAACATGCAGCTAAAACCAACCACTTCTGTATCAACCGGAATCCTCTTTAAAACCTGCTCGGGGGTTAAGCCAAGTGTAACCAGGCCATGGCCAACCGGCATTTTATCTGAATCATAAGGAATGTCAATTTCGTTAATTTGCTTAGGGGCCTCAAGCATGGCATCAATAACAGTAACCTTATGCTTGGCTTCCAGCAAAACCCCGGCTATGTAGGCCAGGCCAAGTGGCGGGGTTGGCTGGGGGGCACTTGTACCCCGTACCATTAATTTAGGAGGACGGATTAAACAAATATTCATAACAGCACTTTTTTGGGCAATAAACTCGCAAAAAATTTGCCACAATATCAATAACCTTTATCAATTGGGCAGTTATTATCAGGCTACCTCTATTTTATTACAAACTGCCTTTACCACAAATATACAGTTTTGAGGTTACAATATAGTACTATAAACTATTCATTGCCTGCCCATTCAAAGCTACTGCGGGCGCAAAGCAAATACCTGTATATTACCGTTTTAGCAGGTTAAACAGTTTGCCCAACAGGCCGGTAGCCGGAGTCCCGGCTACATCTGTGGGCTTATTAGGTAAGTTAGGCATGGATTCATACGGCACCCCCTCAAAATACATTTTATCAAATTGCTCTTCCGTTACCATTCTAAAATCATAATCAAATTTACCCAGGCTACGCAAACCGGCAGGCCCCAACGAGGGGTCGCTTTGGTAATAGAATTCAGGTACCGATTCAAACATTTCAACCTGCTCTCCGCTACGGCAAAAATACCTGAGCGGCGCCTGCGATGGAATGATAATAAAGATAACAGCTACCCTTACATCCTTACTTCGGTTAATGCCTGAGGCATGGAGCAACTGATGGTTATACACCAGCGCTTCGCCGGCCTTAATATTCAATGGCTCCATGTGCTTCAGCAAATGCTGGCTTATATTTTCGAACGACGGGCGAATACCAGCCCCCCTGTACGTTTTAAGCAGTTTATGGCTCCTCTTTAAAACACTTATGCCTCCGTTTTCAGGTGTGGTATCAACCAAAGGAACCCAAATCTGAAAAGAAGGGTATAACTCTTCTTCAACCACGGTTGAGTCCTGGTGCGGATATAACACTCCTTGCTGGCCCGGTGATTTTGAAAAAAAAGTACCGCCAATGGGGCTGCAGTTAACAAAAACGTTTTCTATTGCACGGGCAAACTCCCTGCGTATAGTATCAATCATTTCTTTCCTGAATTGGGCATCGTTCCTGCTTATGCTGGCGTGCAGGCCCTCATGTACTTCAGTGTGCGTTTGGTTGTAAAACCCAACCAGCCTTTCCAACTCCCCGCTGTTTAAAAAAGGCGTAACTATATAGCCTACCTCCTCTAACTGCGCGTTCAGCGCTTCATCTCTAAGTATTTTCAGGTGTGCCGGCATAGCTTGTGTAATACCAATATAATTTTAAAAACCCTAAAGTAAAATTAACCGCCTGGCGTCTTTCCGGCAAGTTTATAAAAAGCGCTTTTCAGCCTTTCAAAAAGGGGCAGGTTTCCATATTTATTAATAAACCCTTCAACCCGCGTGTTTATTAAGGGAATCTCGCCCGGTAAAATATTTGCAGCTACAGTGCCTCTTTGCGGAATTTGAAAGTTATCATAATAGATAAAGAAATCACTGCTATCCACATTGTATTTCTGAACCGCTTCTGAGCCTTCCGGAATTGTGTAGTGCACCATTTGCACACCTTCCGGCACCAAAGACAGGTTAATGGCTACCCTTATACTATTAGAATTGTTTGGCGGCGAAAAATGCAGTAGCCTGTGGTTATAAATTACCGCCTGCCCTGCTTTTAACGGAAGCAATTTGCCCATCTCCTTTATCAGCCGCTCGTTAACAGGGTACTGCCACTGCTGAATCCTAGGGCCCCGTATTTTGAAAGAAATATGCTGAGAATATGGAATTACGCCCAAACAGCCATTTTCAACTATCGTATCAACCAGGGGTACCCAAATGGCCACGCTGGTATTTTCCGGCTCATCAACATAAGCCCAGTCTGCGTGCATAGGCATGGCATTATTACCACCTGCTTCTTTAACCATAAAGTTTCCAAAAACAGGCTTATGCCCGGGCAAAACCTTTTTTGCAAATGGCGCCATTAACTCAACAATAGTATCGTGGGCAGCCTTTTTATACTCCTTATCTGTTGCAAAATGCGTAGTGTGGAATTCCGCTTTAAAAGGGTTAGGGTGCGCATTATAAAATGCAGTTAAGGCCTTAACTGTTTCTGCCGGTAAAAAGTCAACTACTACATAACCTTGCTCATTAAAAAAAGAATTCCATTCCTCATTTTTAAAAATACTTGCAGTAATTGCTCTGTTTTCAAACTTCATATTCACTTTGCCTGGGCAATTGGTGCCAAAGTTATTAATTTTTCAGCCCGTTATTGCTATTTTTAAACGGTGAGGGCGCCAGGCATAGGCCATAACTGATGGGCCCTTAATATGAAATGGAGCTAGCAATAAAAAAGATGTTTAACAATGATGCGCTACAGGCAGAGTTTGAACAAAACGGATACGTTGTTGTTCCTTTCTTTGCCGCCCACGAAGTTCAGCAACTTCTGGAGTTATATAACAAATACAAAGTACAACATGACGTTACTGCGCCCGTCCATTCTACCAGCGATACCAACAAGCCGGAGCTTATACGCGAAGTAAATGCTGAAATAAAAAAACTGGTTGAAGGGAAACTGGAGGCACTTTTTTATGATTGCCATTTGTTTTTAAGCAATTTTCTTGTCAAGGAGCCTGGCCAAAGTTCAGGCATACCACCGCACCAGGACTGGACCCTGGTTGATGAAAACAATTTCGCCTCAGTCAGCGTTTGGTGCCCTTTGGTAGATGTAGATACGGGCAATGGATGCCTTGAAATACTGAATGGAAGCCATGCGTTTTTCCCTACCCTTCGTTGTTCTTCAGAGGAATACCGTTTTGCATACGCCGACGTAATGCCCCTGCTTAAAAAAAACTCAGTGCCCGTGCCTATAAAAGCCGGCCAGGTATTGGTTTACCACCACGCCCTGATACACGGAAGCACACCTAACCTTTCTAATACTTTTAGGCCTGTGGTTGTATTAGGCGTTATTCCAAACCAGGCTGAATTATACCTTTTTTACCAATACCCTGTTTCGGAAGGAGGCAGGATTGAAAAATTCAGGATGGATTCTGAGTCATTAATTGCGTACAACAAATTAAACCGGCCTGATAACGCAAAGAGCCTTGGGTTTATTGAAGACAATTTTAGAAAAATAAGCGAAAAAGAATTTTTAGCAAAAACAGGATTAGCCCCGGCTAATGAGCAGCGAAATAGCTTGCCGGGTATTTTTAGTATTTTTAAAAAATGGAGAAGTTAATTTTAACCCTGTAAAAATGAGCCCTCTTTTTATTGACGATGCACTTAACAGCCAGTTTGCCGAAGAAGGCTTTATTACGGTAAATTTTTTAGATGCCGGCCAGTTAGGGCAGCTGTCCAAAATCTTTAGCAGTTATTGTGGTGGCGAAAGTGAATTGATAGACAAAGTAATGTACTTCAGCCTTCTTTCTAACCCGGTTGAAACCAATAAAAAAGTGCAGGCCGAGGTAAAGGAAGTTTTTGAACCGGCGTACAAAAAGTTTTTAAAAAATTACAAGTCGCTTTCCGAATCGTTTTTAACCAAAGTGCCCGGTGCGGTGGGTAGCCTTATGTTGCATCAGGATTGGAACTATGTAAACGAAACCAACTTTAACTCGGCCACCATCTGGTGCCCGTTGGTAGATGTAACAATTGAGAACGGGGCAATGTTTGTAATAAAAAGGAGCCATAAGTTTTTTAAACTTATCCGTTCAGCAACTTTCCCCACTGCGCGTATTAGCGGCGATGGGAAATTAAAACAGGCAATTACACCCGTTTCATTAAAGGCCGGCCAGGCCCTCATTTTCCATCAGTCGCTATGGCATGGCTCCTATCCTAACCTTAGCAAAAACAACCGCATTATTGCTACCTCTATAGTTTTAGAAGAACCGGCGCCATTTGTTTATTTCCACAAACGCACCGGGCAGGATATTGCAGACGTATACGAATTAAATGACAGTACTTATCTTGAAAACCTGAACACTCTTGCGGCAGGCAAACAACCACAAAATGCAACCATGGTAGAAAGTATTCCGTACAATCACCATACCGTAAGCGAAAAAGAACTACTTGATAAAGCCATGCCCAATAACCTGGTTCAAAAAATAGCCCAATTATTCCGTTAACGTTATGAAACCATTTTTTAAAAATCCGGCGTTACAAAAAGCATATAGCGAAAACGGTTTTGTTATTCTTCCTTTCTTAACACCGGATGAAACCCTATACCTGCTTGATGTATTTCATCAAAACTTTCAGCCTTCGCAAATAAACGGGTTATACCCAACCCATAGCAAAAACCCGTATGATTTAAACATGCGCATTAACGCTATTATTACTGAGGTTTATAAAAAACATGTTGATGAAATTTTAAACGAATACCAGTTTTTTATCGGGCACTACATGGTTAAATCGCATGTGGAGTCGAAAGAATTTGAACTGCACCAGGATTGGAGCGTAGTTGATGAAAGCAACTATGCTGTAGCGCAAATATGGTGCCCCCTGGTTGATACGGGAATTAATAATGGGGGGTTGTTTTTAATTCCCGGCAGCCATCATTTTTATTCCAATTACCGTTCAGGCAGCCTTTTCAGGTTTCATTATGCGGTTCAGCAAAAAACCGAAAACTATATTACTTCAGTACATATACCTGCGGGTTATGCTATATTTTACCACAACCGCCTTATCCATGGCTCGTACCCCAACCGTTCCAATGAGTTGCGAATAGTAACCATGGCCAATGTAGCCGATAAAACCGCTGAATATTTGTACTTTCAAAAAAGTAAAAATGCTTTAGGCCAATTGGATATTTACCGGCTGGACAGGGAGGTTTTTCTGAAAAACATGCAGGTTTTTGAGAAAGGGGACGTTCCCGGCCAACTGAACTATTTAAGGGCAGTGCCATACAGCGATGAAGAAATTACCGAAGCCGATTTAATAAATAAATTAAAACACCGTTTTAGATAATGCCTGATGTAGTACTACGTGCTGAGAATGTTTCCAAAAGGTACAATGTTAATGCCGGTACGGGCAGTTTATGGGCGGTTGAAGGAGCCACTTTTGAATTAGAACGGGGCGATACACTTGGCATAATTGGCGAAAACGGAAGCGGCAAAAGCACGCTGCTTAAAATGCTGAACGGCATTATTAAACCAACCGAGGGGCGAATTGAAATAAAAGGAAACGTGGCTTCCATACTTGAAATTGGCACCGGCTTCCACCCCGAACTTTCGGGCAGGGAAAATATTTTTTTCAATGGTGCGCTGTTGGGCATAAGCAAGAAAAAACTAAAAGAAAGGTTTGAACAGATAGTAGCTTTCAGCGGCATTAACGATAAAATTGATATGCCGGTAAAACACTACTCAAGCGGCATGTATCTAAGGCTGGCTGTATCTATCGCTTTTCATATTGATGCCGACATACTTTTGCTCGATGAAATTTTATCTGTAGGCGATGCTGAATTCCGCCTTAATACGTTGAAAAGAATGGAATCAACGGCGCAGCAAGACAGGACCACCATTCTTGTTTCGCATAATATGAACGAGATTTTGCGCCTGTGCAATAAATGCATAACCCTTGAGAATGGCAAAATTGTAAATTTTGGAACCCCCGCCCAGAATATTGCAAAATACCAGGACAAGGCCGTTCAAAAATCTTTTCTTTTTTCGAGGCTCGAAGATACGGCCCACCGGCCCGAAGAAAACGGCACCAGCTGGGCCTGGAAAGATGTAAAAACCGCACCGGGCAACGATTTAATACGGATTAAGAAGGTGTCTATTAAGGCTAAAGGCAAAAGCCCTGCAGAAAAGATTTACACCAACGACGAATTAATTGTTGAAGTTGATTATTGGAAATTGAATACCGGAATGTCAATTGAGCTGATGATGGTTTTTTACGACCAGTTGCAATACCCGATTTTTGTAACTGCAGTAATATGGAATAAAAACGAAGCCAAGCAGTACAACCTGTATTCAGATGAAACCGGGGTGTTCAGGTTTACGTGCCAGGTGCCCGGCGATTTTTTAAACAAAGGGAACTATTCAATTGAACTAACCTTTGGCAAAGATACAAGCGCATTGCAAAGCGAAGAATTACAAATGCCCAAGGACCATTTTCCGTTTGAGATACAACCCAACCCAGCCACTACCACATCAAGGGTTTTGGAACAATTACCCATTGTGGTTAGGCCATATACCTATTGGCTGCATGAAAGGGTAACAGAATAGAAAAAATTACTGGCTGGTATATTCCTCTTCAAGCGTACATATCTTCCTTAAGTCTTCATCCGAGTAACTTACTTCGGGATAGTCTATAACTTTTACCAGCGGGAAACCCTCTGGCCTTGTTAAAAGCACATCAGGCTTATTGATAATTGAATCAGAACTAAGATAAAAGCTATCCGGCACTTTGTACACTTCCACAGTATTTCCGGTCAGTTGCTTATTGCGGTAATAGTAATAAAGTTGGGCATCCGGGGGATAAAAGCCAAAATGCACAACGGGCCTTTCCTGCGGGGTTATATTTGGAAAAGCACCATGGAGCATCCTGTCCGCGTAAATAACAAGGTCGCCGGCCTTTGGCGTGGGCATAACAGCGTATTTAAGCAATTTGTCACCGGTATCACGAAACTTGCAATAATCAAGTGTAGCCAAAATCCTTGTTACCTTACGGTGGCTGCCCGGTATAAGAAACAAGGCGCCATTTTCTTTTTTTACATCCACCAGCGAACACCACAACTGCCTGTACTCATACTCATCTTCATCTAAAATAGTATAGTCGCGGTGGGTTGACATAAAAGTATCCGCACGGTTCGGGGTTTTACTCATAATGGTAGCCACCGGAAACTTTACATTATCAAAAGTGGCCTCCACCTTAGGCTTAAACACTTCCAGTAATTTTTCGCTAACATAACCGCGTTTATTTACCGGCACATCATACAGGCTGTTCCACATAAATTTATCAACCGGGCTGTGCACGCTTTTAAATAATTCCATTAAGTGCGCAACCTCATCAGGCGAAAGAAAATTCTTTCCAGCACATTGGGATCCTAAGCTTAGAATTCCACGTGGACAAGTTGTCGC